>ERZ779840.111-NODE-111-length-106390-cov-12.448545_pt1 | contig 106390 bp, 91 predicted proteins | sample MGYA00511561_ERZ779840 | MGnify/ENA primary metagenome ERZ779840 (study PRJEB29588, sample SAMEA2162036) | human gut metagenome | biome: human gut; feature: human-associated habitat; material: faeces | place: Denmark | collected 2008/2010 ...
CACACCTTTACTTGTAAAATTCTACGATGATCTGCAAAGAAAATGATTTCATTTTGTTGAAACCCTTGCAGATATTATAACAGATAACGGGTGAAAAGTCAGAAGATTCAAGGTTTTTCAAGTTAATCAGCAGACACTAAATATATTATATGAATGTATATCCTCTTGAAATAATGTTAGAATAAACATTATTTCAAGAGGATATTTTTAATGTATCAAGTAGTGTACATTTCATTTCTTAGAAGTTAAATTATGATATTTGTATCTGTTAATCTTAGTCCAGTTAGTAGGAAACCCCATATTATCAAGCAATTGTTTTTCGGTAAGATGAGGGCACTGTTTAAGTACGGTTTTAATAAACTTTGATAAATCTGCCTTAAATTGTTTGAATTCTTCATCAAAATAATAGAAAGCAACTAATTTCTCAAAAGTAACTCCGTATATATATATATTTACCGGACGGAGCATACTTGAAGAGAGATTTGTATCCACCTATTAAAGAATAATAACTAAGTTCTTCCAGTGTTTTAGCGGCATATTCGTGATTCGGAATGGTAAGCTGTTTGTCACATTCGAGAGTATGCAGTTGTTGTTCATAGGTGAGAAACTTTTTGCTATATAGTATTTCCTTTCTGGAACTGACATAAAAAAGTGGAGCCCACGCATGGAACTCCACCGGCTACAGGCATCTCAAGTTTCCGTAGCACAACCACTGCGAATAATATACCATTGATATTTGGCGATGTCAAACAGTATTTTCAGCTTGTGGGTATAACCTAGTGGGTATAAATAGTTTATGCGTTTCTATGTGCAATATTCTTGCATTTGATTATGTTCAGTTTCGTCTTTATATTGATTCAGAATATCAGCAGGAACTTGTCTTGTTCTGGATTATCAATGGTTGGAAATGATCTTATCCTCTGTATTATAATAAAATATAACCTGCAACTATCAGAAGAAATCTAAAACAATTACAAATATTATAACATGAAACAAACTGATGTTCTATAACATTTTTTATGATTTTTAAATGCAAGTTTAACATACAAAAATATAACAAAGACATTGTTTCTTCTTGGAATGTCCATTCCGTCTGTTATCGGTCTCTTTATTGCGGTAATCGTATTTGAAATACCCAAGTTCCTCATTAAGCTCTTCGTCAAGAGCCCCTTCCAATAAAACAGACATCATGTCCCGCATAATGGAATTAACATCGTTTCCGCTTTTGATACTGATATCATTCTCCTTGAGATATCCCTGCATCATTTCACGCATTGCTGCTTTTTGTGGTGAATCACTTTTTCTTCTTGCCATAATAAAAACCTCCATACTGAGTAATGTTATCTTACATCAGTTTGAAGGTTTACACAAACTTTGGGACACACTCTTATTAAAGGTCATTTTATATAGAAATTTAATTAAATTACTGGGTTAGGCTCTGTTAGGGGTTCTAACTCATACTTTTTGATGTTAGAAATTCAGATTTAACTTTTCTGTATCGCATAGAACTTTGACAGTATTGTTTCATATCGTTATAATAATCGTAGGAGATTATAATTCATTTAGTGAGTATGATTTGGAGGAAAATTATGGTGACTTTGAAACGAAGAATTTTACTTTTTAATATTTTAACTTTTTTTACAACAATGGTTATTGTTGTGGGGCTGACCGCCTGCTCTGGAAAAGCAATTAATACCACGGATTTGGACAGCAGTAAGCCAGACACCGTGGAAAACGGGCAGGATTATGCAAAGGAAACGCAGGAAGTTCAGGGATCCAATACTCCCACTGCCTATACTTCGATGTTCGATACAGAGGAGGCACAAGTCGTTTCGGGAAAGTGTGGTAAAGATGCCGTTTGGACCTATGATGCAGACAGTGAGCTGTTACAGATTACAGGCACGGGCGTTGTGGATCAAAGAATAAAGAAATCCGAGGAATATGTGTCAGAATATGGATTAAAAAAACGGTATAGGGTGAAAGAAATTCGGGTTGGAGAGGGGATTACGGCTTTGGATGGCGGTCCGCTGTTTTTGAATGTTCGTAAAGCGAAGGGAGCAGAGGAGATTAAGCTTTCCTTGCCGGATTCGTTAGAAAAGATCGGTGCAGATACCTTTGATCCTGGACAAAATGATGCCATATATATTCGTCATATTCATCTGCCAAATAAGGTGCGCTATATAGAGGGGGGTGCCTTCTGGGGGCTTGGGGATGAGGCAGAACTACAAAATTCTTTTAGGGAAGATGTGAAATCAATTTCTCAAAAATATAAAGAGAAACTGAAAATAACGATTGATAGTAAAAATCCATACTATACTATTAAGGATGGCGTGCTTTTTACAAAGGATATAAAGACGCTTGTGTATTATCCGTCAGAAAAGACAGATAAGGTCTATCGCATTCCAAAGTCTGTTATCCGTATTAAGCCACTTGCCTTTGCGAGAAATTCCTTTTTAAAGGAGGTTATATTGCCAGATGGTCTTAAAGAGATAGGGGCAGGTGCTTTCTTTAATAATCATCGGCTAGCTAAAATTAATTTGGAACAGGCGAAAAAGTTAAAAAAAATTCAAGATTTTGATGGAGTGAAATATAAAATAAGCCTTGGTTGTTGGACGGGAGCACCTGTGGGGGTGGGGATGGAAGTACTGGAAGAAAGTGATGAAAGATATCATGTTCTGGCAGAATATAGGAAAGATTTTTATGGCAGTACGAAGGTTCGCAAAGATTATTATTTTCTGGGGACATTTGCAGGAACAAACCTAAAATCAATCCAATTTCCTGAACGTTTGAAATATGTTGCATATAATACTTTTAAAAATTGTTTACGCCTAAAAAAGATTTCTTTTGGTGAATCTTATGCCGGAGAGGTTAATCCGGATCGACTTTGTGATAAGAAGGGCTTCTCTCTGCCTATGTGGTCGGCAATGGAAATTCAGGTGTCGGAGAGTAATAAGCATTATAAGGTTAGGAATCACATTCTTTACAGCAAGGATGGAAGGACAGTGTATAAGGCTTTGAAATCATATCAGGACGCCACACTGGTTTTGGATAAGAATGTTCAGAAAATTGCAAGGGAGGCATTTTCTGGGAACATTGCAAAAAAACTGCGAAAAGTGGTGGTTTTAGGCAGTTTAAAACAAATATCCCGTGAAGCCTTTGCACTCGGAGGTATCAAAAGCTTTGAAGTGTATGGTAATGTGGATACGATTGACGTTGAGGCATTTTACTGCTGCTGGGAATTGCAAAAGTTTATTTGTCATGGAACGGTTAAGAACATTGGCGCACAGGCATTTTATTATGCAACAAATTTGAGGAATCTTTCTCTTGGTAAGAACATTGCATCTATAGGAGCAGGGGCTTTTGATGGATGTGGTGGGATTAAAAAGCCTCATGTTATGAAAAATTGAAACTGGTTATAGAAATGAAATCATCTATAAGGCTATGGATTCGATTATGAAACGTGATATCCGTATTTCTGATGAAGTTATTAAAATTCTAAATAGATGGAATAACGAGTATTTGAACATACCTGTTAAAGAAAGAGAAGTAGAGGAGCCTTCTGAGAAAGATTTAGCTCGAATTGAAGAATTCAAGAAAAAAGGCTGGATATAAGGAGGAAATCCAATTTGAAAAAGAAAAAAGATGAAGTAACAATCCGTTCCAGTGCAGCAGAATATCTGACCTATGTTGCCTCTGTCGGGGACCAGCAGGACAGCATTGAGATACGCTACGAGGAAGAGAACATATGGCTGACACAGAAGATAATGGCTACACTATATGACGTTGGTTTGCCAACGATAAATGAACATATTAAAAAGATTTATGCAGATAGTGAATTAGAAGAGTCTGCAACTATTCGGAATTTCCGAATAGTTCAAATGGAAGGTTCCCGCCAAGTTACACGCAATACGAAGCATTACAATCTTCAAATGATTATTGCGGTCGGATTTAAGGTAAATAATGATCGAGCTGTACAGTTTCGCAAGTGGGCCAATGGCATCGTGAAGGACTACACCATCAAAGGCTGGGCTATGGATGATGAACGTCTGAAAAATGGTGGTTCAGTGCTTACTACAGAGTACTTTGACCATTTGCTTGAACAGATTCGTGAAATCCGTCTTTCCGAGCGTAGATTTTATCAGAAGATAACGGACATCTATGCCACAGCTCTTGATTATGACCGTACAGCAAAAACAACAAAGCAGTTCTTTGCAAAGGTTCAAAACAAGATGCATTATGCAGTTCACGGACATACAGCATCGGTAAGGTTGTGGTAGAAAATATATTGAACCTTGCAAGGGCAGAACACAAAAAAGCTGTACGCCTGGATGTCCTTGGTGCCTGCAAGCCGGCAGAACGACTTTATATAAGCTGCGGATTCAAATTTGTAGAAGCCAAAGAAATGTATTACGAAGACACCGGATGGACAGAGTTCAAAATGTTTGAGCTGAACTTATAAACTCAAACTTTGGAGGATGAATATTTTGCCCGCAGAGAAAAAATATCGTTGAGAGAGGAGAATTATATGAGCCATACAGAAAATATAACCAAATTGGAGCAGTTTATTAAAATGATGACAGGTCACTTTGATAATCAGGAACAGTTTCAAAAAATGAAAGAAGCAGGAGAGATATATCCGTATGCGGAGCATGTTAATACACCGTGTAACAATAAAATACAGGATCTTCCGGCAGATTTTTCCGGCATATTCATTGTGGAAGAAAGTTATTATCAAAGCCAAGGAAAACGTCATTCTTCGCCACATTTGTTTTTGTTGACAGAGCAGGATGATGGGATTATGCTTTCTTCCTATGAAATTCCGGAAGGAGAGGATAAAAATACATTTTCTTACAAAACAATGAAAAATGTGAAATATAGTACATTGAAAAAGTCAGAAAAATTTACTCCGGCTTTGTATCACGAAAAGGATGGTGCATGGGAAGGAGGCAGTGTAAGCCAGTTTTCGCCGGTAATGATATTTCGGTTATGGGAGAAATTTTCTGATACATGTCTGGAAGTATCGGAGAGTATGGAAGTGAATGGAAAACGTACATTTGGATATGATGCTCCTATTATTTATAAAAGGGTATAAAATCTAAACAGTGGATTCTGCAATATCGTGAATGCACCGATCATGATCTGATTTATAGCATAAGTATATAAATCTACAGTATTTTCCAGAATGTAACTCTGAATTGCGGATTTGCAAGGTACCGATGGTGAAGGATCGAGAGATAAAGATATACTGTAATTACACGGAAAAAACAGAAAGCAAAATACTTTTCAAAAAAGCAAAGCATTTTTAAGGCGGGCAGGTTATGCCGCCTTAAATTGTGCTTACTTGAATTTGTACCTATGCAGATTCGATCTCATAGGTAAATCCGGCATCGGTGATCGTTTTGAGGGTGCCGTCAATGCTCTGGCCGCCTTCTGTCAGATACCCGGAAGCAAAAATGGAGTCTACCACGCTTAAAAGCTTCTTTTCCTGTCCCTTGAAATAAACCTCTCTTCCGGCAGCACAGCGGATATCTGTCTTTGGAACCAGAAGTCTGGCAAGGCAGAGTACTTTCAGACAATATTCGGTGGTCAGTCCGGAAGTGTCAGCATTTTCAAGAGGAGTGCCCTTGATCGGCAGCAGGAAATTGATCGGAAGTGCCTCCGGCTGGATCTCCCGCAGCTCCAGAAGCATATCTGCGATATCTTCTTTGCTTTCGCCCAGACCCACAATACCGCCGCTGCAGATCTCAAAGCCGAGTCTCTGGAGCATATGGATATTTTCCACGCGCTGCTCAAAGGTATGCGTGGTACAGATATTATGGTAGAAGGAACGGCTGCTGTTCAGATTATGGTTGATACGGTCAAGTCCGGCATCTTTAAGCATTTTTGCCTGCTTTTCTGTCAGAAATCCGATGGAGCAGCAAAGGTGTGTTCCGTTTTCTTTCATTTTGCGGATGCGGCGGGCTAATTCTTCGATTTCCTGATCGGTAAATTTCATACCGCTTAAGCCGATGCAATGTCTGGACAAATGATGTTCATTGACAAAGTCGTTGTTGTGATACAATTTATCCTCATCGACCCATTTATATTTATCAATATCTGCTTTGGAACGGCAGGACTGGGCACAGTAAGCACAATCCTGGGAACAGTTGCCGCTTCGTGCATTTGTCAGGATATGGATGCTGACACGGTTTCCCTTATATTTGTATCGTAAAGCGGAAGCACGGTCGATCAATTCCGGAAGCTGATCATCGGGTGTATTTAAAATGGCAATGGCATCCTCTCTGGTAAGAACAGGGTCTGTCTCTTTATCATATGCAGTATTCATAAATATCCTCCATTCGTATAATAACATGATGCAAGGGCAAAATACCTTTTGCTCTAAACATCATAACATAACAATTTGCACGCTTTTTACTGTAACATAGAAAAAAGAGGATTGTCAACCGTTACGAGTAAATGGTTGACGAAAATAAAATATATGTATATCGGGATGTATTGCACAATCATCCTTTTTGTGTTACAATAAGAAAAACGCACTGCGAGGAGAAAACTTATGGATACAGCAAAGGTGATCAGAGAGTTGAGGGAAGGAACAGGAATGTCGCGGAGAAAGTTTTCAGAGCATATCGGCATTCCGCTACGTACACTGGAGGACTGGGAGGCGGCCAGACGCACTCCGCCGGAGTATATTCCGCGGTTAATTGGGTATCAATTAAAGTATGAAGCGTTAATCGCAGAAAGGGAGAAGGAGTGACTATGTTTAATATTGCAATCGCACAATCCGGAGGACCGACAGCAGCGATCAATGCGACTTTGGCTGGGGTATTTGCAAGGGCAGAGAAGACAAAGGAGGTCGATGAGATTTATGGTGCACTTAATGGCATCGAGGGAATTTTGAACGATCATCTTATTAATCTCCGACACATTATTATGAATGAGGAGGATAAGGATCTTCTGATGAAGACGCCTTCCACGATCCTTGGTTCCTGCCGGTACAAACTTCCGGCTTTGGAGGAGGACGACTCCCAGTATAGAACTATTGTGGAGAATCTTCAGAAGCATCACATCAAGGTGTTTTTCTATATTGGCGGCAATGATTCCATGGATACCGTGATGAAGCTGGATGCGTATCTAAAGCGGGAGCAGATTGACATTTGTGTCGTAGGCGTGCCAAAGACCATTGACAACGATCTGATGGAGACAGATCATACGCCGGGATTTGGTTCGGCTGCAAAGTATGTGGCGATCTCTCTGCAGGAGATTATCAGGGACAGCCGTGTTTATTCGATTCCGTCGGTTACCATTGTGGAGATCATGGGAAGGGATGCCGGATGGCTTGCCGCCTCATCCTGTGTCCTCCGGGCAAATGGCGAGCCGGCACCCCATCTGATCTATCTGCCGGAGAGTCCATTTACTTTAGAGCAGTATATCCAGGATGTAAAAAATGCCATGACCAGATATAAGGCAGTCATCATTGCTGTTTCGGAGGGTGTGACATTTCCGGATGGTGGATCGGAGGATCAGGCGAAGGACGCCTTTGGCCATACACAAAATGCCGGCATCGGAAAGAAGCTGGAGGAGTACACGGCAAAGCATTTTCAGTGTAAGGTGCGTTCCATTGAGTTAAATGTCATGCAGCGGTGCAGCAGCCACGCTGCTTCTCTGACAGATCTGGAGGAGTCGGAGCGTATTGGCGGAGCCGCCGCAGAGTTTGGCATTGAGTATCATCAGAGCGGTATTATGGCAGCCTTTAAAAGGATCAGCAATAATCCTTACCGGGTAGAGATCATTCCATGCCCTGTTCAGGATGTGGCCAATAAGGAAAAGAAATTCCCGGTGGAATGGATCTCTCCGGAGGGCAATAATGTTACGGTGGATGCGTTGAATTATTTTCTGCCACTGATCAAGGGAGAGCCGGTACTCAAGTACAAGAACGGTATTCCGATGCATTTCCGGATCGACCAGTAATAAAGTACCGCTACAGGAAAGCAGGAAACAAACACTAAAATTAATATGGAGAAATCAAGGCTGGTATGTTAAAATAAAAGGAACAGCTGCCAACAGCTGCCGGCTGATAAATTTGAGAAAAGGACAGGTATATATTATGTTATTAGAAGAAATCAGAAAGAAAATCGTAGATTATGGCAATCAGCTTATTTCCTCCGGTCTTACCATTGGAACCGCCGGAAATATCAGTATTTATGATCCGGAGACAGGATATATGGCGATCAGTCCTTCCGGCATCCCATATGCGCAGACGACGCCGGAGGATGTCGTTGTAATGGATCTTCAGGGCAACGTTGTGGATGGAAATCGTAAGCCTTCCAGTGAGAATGGACTTCATGCAGCATTTTATCTGGAAAAGCCGGATGCCCGTGCAGTGGTTCATGCACATTCTATGTACTGCACCACACTTGCCTGTGCCGGTGTTGATCTGAAAGCAACGCATTATGCGATCGCAGATACTGGTGTGGCTACCGTACCTACGGTACCTTATTTTACATATGGTACACCGGAGCTTGCCGATGCGGTTCGTGAGTGTCTCCGCGGGACTGACAGTAAGGCGCTTCTCATGGCCAATCATGGCATGGTTGCCTATGGGGATTCTCTGGAAAAGGCATTTGCAGTTGCCATGACATGTGAGTGGTGTGCCCAGGTGGAGTGGCGTGCCATGGCAATCTCGACTCCGAATGTGCTGTCTGACGAGCAGATGGCGGAGGTGATCGAGCATTACAAAACCTATGGTCAGGCAAAAGAAGACGGAGAGAAGTCTCAGGGATATTTTGGATAGGATATCGTGTGAAATGATTTTTTCACACAATGAATCGGATCCATGTTTGTAAATTTGTGCCTGCGGTCCGGATCCGGAGCCTGCGGGCTGAGAAAGGAATGAATGATTCTTATGTACGAGTTTAAAGAGGAATTTAAGACGGGGATTGACCAGATCGATCAGGAGCATAAACGTCTTTTTGAGATAGCAGATCAGATTTATGAGTTAAAGAACAAAGAGTTTGTACATGATAAATATGATGAGATCCGTTCGATCTTGGAGGAGCTTCGGGATTACACAGATACGCATTTTGCACATGAGGAAGCCTATATGGAGTCCATCGGTTACAACAATATGTTTATGCAGAAGGTACAGCATGATGCACTGCGCCGGCAGATGGCAGAGTGGGATCTGGATTCCATTGATGAGCATCAGGAGGAAACGATTGACGAGATCTTGTCGATCGTGACGGATTGGCTTGTGGATCATATTCTCACTTATGATAAGCAGATTGGAACAAAATAGCGGATATGTGTATCGTTCACAAAAGTTTCACATAAAATTAGCACTCAACACTTGACATGGCTAACAAAAGGTGCTATAACATACTTCGAAGATAAGAAAAGGTTTTAAAGTCTAAGTGCCTATGAAGCTTCATTGGGAAACTCATATTTCCGACACTTGTCACAAGAAGGAAAGGAGTAATGACTTATGTTAAGACCTAGTATTTTTGGAGAAAATTTATTTGATGACTGGATGGAGGATTTTCCGTTTGAGAAGGATTTTGAAAAGGCAATGTATCCGGCAAAGAAAGCATTGTACGGAAAACATGCAAAGAATCTGATGAAGACGGATGTCCGGGAGACAGACGATGCATATGAGATAGATATTGATCTGCCTGGTTTTAAGAAAGATGAGATTACAGCACAGCTAAAGGATGGATGTATTGTAATTTCAGCAGCCAAGGGACTGGACAAGGATACCAAGGAAAAGAAAAACGGGAAGTATATCCGTAAGGAACGTTATGCCGGCAGTATGAGCAGAAGCTTTTATGTTGGTGAAGATATTACAGAGGATGAGATTACCGCGAAATTTGAAAATGGTATTTTGCAGTTGAAGGTTCCGAAGAAAGATGGGCAATCGGCAGAAAATAAGAAATGCATTACCATTGAAGGATAATGTTATCAATAAATAAAGGATAAATGTCAGTTCCCCGGCGGGACAAAGTGTCCCGCCGGGGAATTTTCTATGAAATAAAGCGGCCAATCGGTCAAAATACACAAAAATATAAAAAATACCAATAAAAAGTTGACAAAATGTCACATTAGCGATACAATATTTATGTAAATGAGGTGTACAACTTTGATATATTTTTTGAAAATCAAAGGGTATTCTTCAATAATATCATAATCATAGGAGGTCAATACGATGAGAAAGACAATCAAGAGAGTATTTTCGGTAGCATTAGCAGCAACTGTAGCAGTTTCCGGTGTTGCTTACACAGGTACAAAGGCAAGTGCAGCTAGCAGTTATAAGGCAGTTATGGGTTATGCTGACAAAAACTGGAATTGGGATGGAGGTAATGATTCTTCTAAGGATACCAACAAGACAGCTGTCTCAATCAAGAATAAAAAAGGTACTGCTACATATACAGTAACGCTCAAAAATAAGAAGTCTAAGAATGCAGATGCCCAGGTATTTTATGTGGATATCAAGAATATCCTGAAGGATCATAAGGCAAAGAAGGTCAAAGTTTCCGGCGTTTCCGTTAAGTGTGATGGAAAGACAGTTTCCGGCATGAAGGCAGTTGCAGCCGGTCAGCTTGAGAAGAAAGAGGATCCGAACAAGTATCGTATCTCTATCTACAACAGAGTAGGAAACAAGGCAAACGGAGACAAAACTGCAAGCTATCCATCAAGCTATGGCAAGAAGTTCAAATTCAAGAAGAGCATCTCTGTAACATTCAAGCTTACAATCAAATAATGATAGCCAGAAAATGAATGCAAAATGAATTTGCTTACTCTTTTCTCTATTATAAATGAGGGGTCGTTGTTTAAAAGCAGCGGCCCTTCAATTTTGTTGACCAGATTCTTTGTTTCATGGTATAATCAAATGATGCAAGGATTAAAAGCCGATAGCAAATAGATCAGCAGGTATGGAGAGTGCCGGAAAGGAGAGATCCATGGCAGAGAAAAAGACGGCATCTGCAGGGAAGACATCAAGGACAACCCGGAAAACGGGTAAGAGCCGGGCGGCAGGGACGAAAACAGCACGGACAGATGCCAATATTGCAGCAGTGGTCAGGAAATTGACAGAGCCACTGGTGTTTGGATTAGATATTGGAACCCGCAGTATTGTTGGTACGGTAGGATACCGGACCTCGGCGAATGGATTTGTGGTAGTGGCACAGGAGTCTGTGGAGCATGAAACGAGAGCGATGCTGGACGGGCAGATCCATGATATCCAAGCGGTTGCCGATACGATTATTCAGGTAAAACAGCGGCTGGAAAAGCGGATTGGCAGAAAGCTGACCGATGTCTGCATCGCGGCAGCAGGGCGTGTTTTAAAAACGGTTGTTGCGACAGCGGGGATGGATTTTAATTATGAGACGGTAGTGACAAATGAGCATATTTATTCTCTGGATATGCTGGGGGTGGAAAAGGCTTATGAGCTGCTGCGTCAGGAGCAGAAGGAAGAGGATATCCGCTTTTACTGTGTAGGGTATTCAGTCATCCGTTATTATCAGAATGATTATCCGATCACAAATCTGGAGGGACATAAGGCAAATTCCATTCAGACAGAGCTGATTGCAACGTTTCTGCCAGATGAGGTCGTTGACGGACTTTATGCCGCAGTAGAAAAGGCAGGACTTTTTGTGGCGAATCTTACACTGGAGCCGATCGCTGCTATGAATGTAGCGATTCCGGAGAAGTTTCGTCTGTTAAATATTGCATTGGTGGATGTGGGAGCAGGCACTTCCGATATTTCGATTACAAATGATGGAAGTATTATTGCTTACGGGATGATTCCGTCTGCCGGTGATGAGATTACGGAAGTGTTGGCAAGACATTATCTGCTGGATTTTGGTGAGGCAGAGAAAATGAAATGCCAGAGTACCCTTCGGAAGCAGGTGACCGTGCACGATATTATGGGACTTACTCATAAAATTTCCTCAGAGGAGATTGCCGGAGTGACGGAGCCGGTGATCCGGGAGATCACGGCAAAGGTGGCAGAGCGGATCCGGGAACTCAATGGCGGTAAGGCAGTCAGTGCTGTATTTGTCGTAGGCGGTGGCGGCAAGATGAAGGGCTTTGAGGAGACTCTGGCAGAGGCACTGGGACTTCCAAAGGAGCGGGTGGCACTGAGGGGATCAGAGGTGATGGGGCAGATTGAATTTCTGCAGCAGAACATCAAAGTGGATTCTCTGCTGGTAACGCCGGTTGGCATCTGCCTGAATTATTATGAGCAAAAAAATAATTTTATTTTTGTAACCTTAAATGGGGAACGAATTAAACTTTACGACAACAGCAAATTGACGATCGTAGATGCGGCGATGCAGGTAGGATACCCGAACGATGATCTTTTCCCAAAGCGAGGAAAGGCACTGAATTATTCTGTCAATGGTGAAAAACGGATGAGACGTGGTGAGCCGGGAGACTCTGCGGTGGTGAGCCTGAATGGAAAGGAAAGCGCCTTGAGTGCGGCACTATCACAAAATGATAAAATTGAGATCACAGCTTCTACAACCGGAAAGGATGCGGTGCTGACGATCCGAGAGATTCCGGAGTATCATGCAGCGATTCATTTTGTATTCAATAAGAAACCGGTCACCTGCCCAAGATTTGTGAAGGTAAATGGACAGCTTGTTTCCCAGTATTATGAGATTCAGGAAAACGATGAGATTGAGATTCTGGAGTATTATACCCTGGAGCAGGTATTTGAATTTATGGATATTGTCTGCCGGGGACGTTCTTATGTCAATAATGCACTGGCAGATATGGAAACAAAGGTGTATGATAACTTTTCCATTGCCTGTGAGATCAAAAAGGAAGAACCGAATTATCAGGCACTTATGAAAGAGTATGGCGAAGGACAGATTCCGGAAGCTGTGCTAAACGGTCAGATGCAGGAGGCCGAGAATGTAGCAGAGGGGCATATTGCAGAGGGCGGTTCAGACGAGCCGGACAGGGATTCTGCATCCGGATATGAGGCGGTGCAGGAAAGTGCAGTACAGGAAGAAACGGGCAAAGAGGAAGTGGCAGCAGATCTTCCGGGGGAGGAGACTACATCACAGAACATGGAGAAGACCTCCGGGGGACAACAGCCGGTTTCCGGTCATCCAGGGGAGCCATCTGGAAGCATTGATCTGACCATAACGGTCAATGGAGATACCGTGATACTCAGGAACAAAAAGGAATACATTCTGGTGGATGTTCTTGATTTTTATCCGTTTGATCTGTCGGTGGCAAAGGGAAATCGTCTGGAAACCCTGATCAACGGTGTATCCTCTGATTTCACGTCACCGGTTCATGAGAACGATGAGATCAAAATATACTGGGTATGATGATTAGATTATAAAAGGCACGATACGTACAGGTCGTGCATGTTGAATTATAGAAAAGGAAAGGAAGACAGGAGCATGCAGGTATGTAGTATTGCCAGCGGCAGCAGTGGCAATTGCATTTATATAGGAGACGGAGATTCCCGGATCCTGATTGATGCGGGAGTTAGCCGCAAAAGGATCGTGGACGGTCTCAAGTCGATCCATGTGTCTCCGGAAAGTCTTGATGCGATCTTTGTGACACATGAGCATACAGATCATATTCAGGGAATCCCGATGATGACGAAATATTTTCATGTACCCATCTATGGCACGGCAGGGACTTTGGATGGAATCCGTCAGAAGGACAGTAAAGGTCTGGTGACCATGGAGCATTTGTACCAGGTTTATGCGGATCGCCCGGTGACGATCGGCAGTCTGGAGATCACACCGTTTCGGATGTCCCATGATGCGGCAGATCCGGTGTGTTATACGGTGGAGGCATCGGGTCATAAGGTTAGCATGGCAACGGATTTAGGAGTTTATGATGACTATACGGTCTCCCATCTGGAGGGAAGTGAGGTCATTGTGCTGGAGGCAAATCATGACATCAGTATGCTGGAAACGGGACCATATCCTTATTCGTTAAAATGCCGTATTTTAAGTGAGCGGGGTCATTTATCCAATGAGGATGCGGGAGAGCTTTTATGCCGGCTTCTTCACGATGATCTGAAATATATTTTTCTGGCACATTTATCGAAGGAGAATAATTATCCGGAGCTTGCTTATGAGGCAGTGAAATGTAAACTCTGGGAAGAGCTGGGCATGAATACACTGCCTTTTGACCTGTCAGTAGCAAAGCGGGACAGACCTTCCAAGCTTGTGCTGACTGGTGGAAGTGAGCAGAACATGGAGACAGGGCAGTTATCTCTGGATTTTCTGGAATCAGCCCTTTAATTGAAGAGATGTTGATGAATGGAGCAATCCGTGGCATCCGTTGGGATCAATATATCTTTTAAACCCAACATCATAAGATTTAAAATATAAGAAAAAAGCCGAAGCAGCGACAGCTGTAAGGCGGAAATGAGGGAATCATGAGAAAGATTGTAATTACAGTAGTTGGAAAAGACAGTGTTGGAATTATCGCAAAAGTGTGTACCTATCTTGCGGATCATCAGGTGAATATTCTGGATATTTCCCAGACGATCGTAGATGGTTTCTTTAATATGATGATGATTGTTGACACAGCAAAATGTGACAGTGATTTTGATACCTTTGCGGCAGATCTGGAAGAGATCGGACAAGAACTTGGATGTATCATTCATGCACAACGTGAGGATATTTTCGACCAGATGCACAGAATATAATGAACTCTGACGAGTTCATATTAGAAGTTGCTTCGCAACTTCGCTGTACTAGTGATGTTACACTGATGGCTCCAAAATCTGGGGCTGGAGAGACGTGGAGGATGACAATGATAAACATAAATGAAGTTTTAGAGACCAATAATATGATCGAGAAAGAAAATCTCGATGTGCGTACCATTACGATCGGTATCAGTCTTCTGGAGTGTATTGACAGTGATCTGGACGCATTAAATGAAAAGATCTATAATCGTATCACGACGGTAGCAAAGGATCTGGTGCCGACCGGACAGGCGATAGAGAGAGAATATGGAATTCCGATCGTCAACAAGAGAATATCCGTCACACCGATCGCACTGGTAGGTGGTGCTGCATGCAAGAAGCCGGAGGATTTTGTGACGATCGCAAAGACGCTGGACCGTGCAGCAAAAACTCTTGGGATTAATTTTATCGGTGGTTACAGTGCCCTTGTATCAAAGGGCATGACCGAGGCAGATGAGCTGTTGATCCGTTCCATTCCACAGGCTCTGGCAGAGACAGACTTTGTTTGCAGCTCTGTTAATCTGGGCTCCACCAAGACCGGTCTGAATATGGATGCGGTCAAGATGATGGGTGAGATCATTCTGCAGGCAGCAGAATATACAAAGGAAAACGACAGCATCGGCTGTGCGAAGCTGGTAGTATTTTGTAATGCACCGGATGATAATCCGTTTATGGCTGGTGCATTTCATGGTGTTACTGAGGCGGATGCGATCATCAATGTGGGTGTCAGCGGACCTGGTGTTATGAGAAAAGCATTAGAGGCAGAGCATGGCACAGATTTTGGTTCTCTTTGTGAAACTGTAAAAAAGACAGCGTTTAAGATTACCCGTGTAGGACAGCTTGTGGCAAGAGAGGCATCAAAGAGACTCAATATCCCGTTTGGTATTATTGATCTATCTCTGGCTCCGACGCCGGCAATCGGTGACAGCATTGCGGATATCTTTGAGGAGATGGGGCTGGAGCGTGCCGGTGCTCCCGGTACCACGGCGGCACTTGCACTTTTGAACGACCAGGTGAAAAAGGGCGGTGTTATGGCATCCTCTTACGTGGGCGGCTTAAGTGGTGCATTTATTCCGGTCAGCGAGGATCAGGGGATGATCAATGCAGTGCTGGATGGAGCATTATCCTTGGAGAAGCTTGAGGCGATGACCTGCGTTTGCTCGGTAGGTCTTGATATGATCGCCATTCCGGGAGATACTAAGGCAGCCACGATTTCCGGTATTATTGCGGATGAGATGGCGATCGGTATGATCAATCAGAAGACAACAGCGGTTCGTCTGATCCCTGTGATCGGCAAGAAGGTTGGCGATACCGTTGAGTTTGGCGGTTTATTGGGATATGCACCGGTAATGCCGGTCAATTCCTTTGACTGCAGTGCATTCATTAACAGAGGCGGTCGTATTCCGGCACCAATTCACAGCTTTAAAAACTAAGACTTATAACGGGACAGGGTACGGCTCTGTCCTGTTGTGACTTCAAAAACCAAAATGGAGATTCCTATGAAAGACAAAGAGAATAAAGAGATTCCGGAAATTTCGGACGATATGTCGAAGCAGAGAAAACTGCCTGTTTGGGTCAAGATTGTGATCGGTGTCGTGGCAGCACTTGCTGTTATTATCGGGATTGCTTACGGTGTGTTCAGCTATAATTACAGCAAGATTTATGTTAAAAATAATGACAATGAAAAAGCCCAGAAAGAGTATTTTGATCAGGATACCGGCATTGAGGATCTGAAGGAGATCGATCCGGATAAGATTCATCTGGACAGTGCAGACAGTGTGAGCCAGTCAAAGGACGTGATCAATATTCTGGTCTGCGGTGAGGAAGCCATCGGCGGAGGCCGTGGCAGAACAGACAGTATTATGATCGCTACGGTGAACCGGAAGGACGGGGCATTGCGCCTGACCTCGATCATGCGTGATACCTATGTGCAGATACCGGGATTTTCCGACAATAAGATCAATGCAGCATATCACAATGGCGGTATGAAGACACTTCTAAAAACAATCCATAAAAACTTCGGTATTGACGTGGATGGATATGTACTTGTGAATTTTGATTCCTTCCAACAGGTGATCGAGGCTCTGGGCGGTGTAGACATCAAGCTGGCAGAGGATGAGGTGGCATACCTGAATAAGACCAATTATATTTCAGAGAAATCCAACCGTACTCTTCATGTAGGTGTGAATCACTTGAATGGCAATCAGGCACTGGGCTATGCGCGGATCCGTTATGTACAGAAGGATGGACAGTATGGAGATTTTGCAAGAACACTTCGTCATCGTACTGTAATGTCCGCCATTTACAAAAAGCTGATGGACAAGTCAGCATTGGAGCTGATCGCGATGGTGCCAAAGCTGATGCCGCTGGTGAAAACCAACATTGACAAGGCGGATCTGGTCAATTATCTGTATCAGGGCGTAGAGGTGCGAAGTCGCAATTCCAAATTAGAGACTTTGAATGTGCCGGTGGAGGGTGCCTATAAGATCACCCGTGTCCGCAGTATGTCTGTCATCCTGCCGGATCCCCTGGACAAAAATGTCAGGGCAATGCAGAAATTTATCTACGGAAGTGCTTTGGGACAGGAAAACGGCAAGGGTGCAGATATCACAGTGGGACAGTAATTTGTTAAAAAAATGTGGGGATTCAGTTAAAAAGATTAAAATTGTATACAATTATACATTGACGCAATCCCAGCTTTGTGGTATAAATTTGAAAGGAGTTTTTCATATTTTACCAAGCATTACCAAGGAAAGGGGCAATTATTATGTCATTAGAATTATCCAGAAAAGCAGCAGCGGTAAAGCCATCTTCAACACTGGCGATCACCGCAAAGGCAAAGGAACTGCGTGCGCAGGGAAAGGATGTTGTAGGCTTCGGTGCAGGAGAGCCGGACTTTAATACACCGGAGAATATCTGCGATGCTGCAATTCAGGCAATTCATGATGGATTTACGAAATATACACCGGCTTCCGGAACCAATGAGCTCAAGGAAGCTGTTTCTAAGAAGTTTAAGTCATTCAATGGTCTTGATTATGCACCTGATCAGATTGTGATCAGCAACGGTGGAAAGCATTCTCTGACCAATATCTTTACGGCATTGATCAATCCGGGTGATGAGGTGATCATTCCGGCACCATTCTGGCTCAGCTATCCGGAGATCGTTAAGCTGGCCGGTGGTGTACCGGTGATCGTAAAGACCACCAAGGAGCAGAGCTACAAGCTGCAGGCGGAAGATCTGAAAAAAGCCATTACCGATAAGACGAAGGCAGTTGTACTGAATACACCAAACAACCCTACCGGAATGCTTTATACGGAAGCAGAGCTTCGTGCTATTGCTGATGTAGTCGTAGAGAGCGATATTTATGTAGTTGCCGATGAGATGTATGAAAATCTTGTTTATGGTGATCAGAAGCATATCAGCATTGCCTCCTTTGGTAAGGAGATTTATGACAGAACCATTACCTGCAGCGGTCTGGCAAAGAGCTATGCCATGACGGGATGGAGAATTGGTTACACAGGATCATCCAAGGAGATCGCAAAGATGATGGGCAGTGTACAGAGTCATCAGACCTCCAACCCTAACTCTATCGCCCAGAGAGCAGCCGTAGAGGCTCTGAACGGCCCACAGGATTCTGTGGCAAAGATGCATGCAGAGTTTGATAAGCGTCGTCAGTATATGTACAAGAGAATCTGTGAAATGCCTCATGTAAGCACTATTGAGCCGATGGGTGCATTCTATGTATTCGTGGATGTCAGTGATGTTCTTGGGAAGGATTATAAGGGAACAAAGATCGAAGATACTTCTAAGATGGCAGAGATCCTGATCGAGGAGTATAATGTAGCAGTAGTTCCATGTGCTGATTTTGGATTTGCAGATCATATCCGTCTGTCATATGCAATCTCACTGGAGCAGATTGAGAAGGGACTGGATCGTATCGAGACTTTCCTGAAGGAATTGAAATAATTTATGAGAGAGATAAAAATGCCGGTGTTTATGAAGAATGCCGGGAATACAAAAGCACATAGTATGTGGGGAGAGATGGTAATCTTTATCCTGTTGTATGTGATATCTATTTTCGTAGAAGCCATGGCCATGGTGCCAGGGCTTCTCGTATATATAGTCAGTAGACCGGATGCGGCATCCTGGTTTGGACAGGCTGGCAGCTCAGGGGCGGCAGAGAGTTTATGGAGCGGCAGCATAGATATGGATAAATACAGTGCATTGCTGCAGGCACAGCCGGAATGGCTGATGATCTATACTCTGTTTGCGGAGATTCTGCTGATCGCACTGTATGCCGGATACTGCCGTTTGATTGAGAAAAGATCCTTTGCCACGATGGGATTTACGAAGGATCATATGTTTTCCCAATATGTGAAGGGGCTTTTGTGGGCGGTTGTTCTTTTTGGCGGGGCGTATCTGCTCTGCGTAGGAACCGGAGCAGTGCACTTTGAAGGGGTGTCAGCCGGCATGATCCCTGGTTATATCGTGCTTTACTTTGTAGGATATATGATACAGGGGATGGCAGAGGAAGTGATCTGCAGGGGATATCTGCTGGTGTCTCTTTCGCGGAATCACTCCGTATGCTATTCTGTGATCATCAGCAGTGGCGTTTTTATGGCAATGCATATGAGCAACGATCATGTGACACTGCTTTCCTTTATTAATATTTTCCTGTGTGGACTGCTGTTTGGTCTGATCTTTGTAGAGCGGGGAAATATCTGGATGGTGGCAGCTCTTCATGCCGGATGGAACTTCCTGCAGAATAATCTCTTTGGAATGCCGGTCAGTGGAATGGCACAGGGAAACTCAGTCTTTACGACCACCTTTGTGGACGGAAGAAGTCTGATCAATGGCGGAGCTTTTGGAATCGAAGGCGGTATTGCGGTAACCGTGGTCCTTGCTCTTGGCATTTATATTACGTATCGCCGTATGGACAGAAAAGGGATGCTGGTGGCACCGGAGGAGTCCGAAAGTGTGGAGCAGTCGGTAGCAGCGGAGAAATCGGAACCGTTGGAGAAGACAGAAAATCTTTCTGGTTCGTCAGGTTATCCGAAGAAAGAGAATGATTACACGTCAATGCCTCTGAATCTGGATACGTTAAATCGTATTGAAATACAGAAACGGGAAGCTGGGATTGGGAAAGAGCCATCCAAAGAAACGATAACCTATCCAAGAAATACTGTGTTTAATGCAGACTATTTCAGGGAAAAGGATGAGGAGTAAAACATCATATCCGTCGCATCAGATGGGGCAAATATCTTTTAACATCCATATCATAATTTGAAATAATAAAGGGATACCGATGATAACATCGGTATCCCTTTTTTGTTATGATTACATCTGTCTATGCGTCATGCTCACTTTTGCCTTCGCGCAGGCTTTATGCTGTATTTGTTAGAGCGCAGGCAAAAAGTTTGAAAAAGCTTTGCTTTTTCAAACTCGCGGGCGCGTTCACATGCCGCATCGCCATCTGCCGGAAGTCTGCTTCCGCATCTGTCTATGCGTCATGCTCACTTTTGCCTTCGCGCATGTTTTTGACAGCGGTAGAGAGCATCAGCTTGATGCGGTTCAACTGGTTTACCTCGCTGGCACCCGGATCATAGTCAACGGCTACAATATTGGATTCCGGATACTGGCGGCGCAGCTCTTTGATAACGCCCTTACCTACCACATGGTTTGGCAGACAACCAAATGGCTGGGTACATACGATATTTGGCACACCGGAATGGATCAGCTCCAGCATCTCGCCGGTCAGGAACCAGCCTTCACCGGTCTGGTTACCGCCACTGACGATCGGCTCTGCATATTCTGCCAGCTTATTGATCCGTGTGGTTGGCTCAAAACGATTGCTGGCAGCCAGCGCGTCATTGGCAACCTTACGGTAATGTTCCAGATAGGAGATCAGGAAGTTGTTAATATGTGCAGAGGATTTCTTTTTGCCCAGGTATTCTGCCTTAAAGTTGGCATTATACAGGCTGTACATAAAGAAGTCCAAAAGGTCAGGACAAACGGCCTCTGCTCCTTCCGCTTCCAGAAGCTCTACCAGATAATTGTTTGCCAGTGGAAGGAATTTTACGAGGATCTCTCCGACAATACCAACCCGTGGCTTTTGGATATCCTTTAATGGAAGCTCGTCAAACTCTTTAATGATCTGACGGATATTCTTCTTAAATTCTGATTTATTTCCGTTGCGGACAGCACGCTGTGCAATAGCTTTCCATTTCTCGTGAAGAGCATTGGCAGAGCCCGGAACCGCTTCATACGGTCTTGTTTTGTAGAGAACACGCATAAATACGTCACCGTAGATCAACGCCTGAATGGCACGGTGTGCCATCTTCAGATTGATCTTTAAGCCGGGGTTTTTCTCGATACCGGCACTCATGGAAATAACCGGGATCTGTCCCATGCCTGCCTTTTCCAGAGCACGTCTGATGAAACCGATATAATTGGTTGCACGGCATCCGCCACCGGTCTGGGTAATGATCAGAGCAACCTTATCCAGATCATATTCACCGGATAACAGAGCCTCCATAAACTGACCAATGACGATCAGGGATGGATAGCAGGCATCATTATTGACATATTTCAGACCATAATCCACAGCAGCCGGTGTGCTAGGCAGGATCTTGAGCTTATAACCGCAGGATGCCAGTGCCGGCTCCAGAATATCAAAATGGATCGGAGACATCTGTGGCACAAGAACCGTGTATTCCTTGCGCATTTCCTCGGTAAAGATGACTCTGTGATGTGCGGTATCCACATCCGGCTGTGGCTGTATATTCTTGGCGGCACGTTCCTTGACGGCTGCCAGCAGGGATCGGATACGGATCCTTGCCGCTCCCAGGTTATTCACCTCATCGATCTTTAATACGGTATAGATCTTGTTACGCTTCGTCAGAATATCGCTGACCTGATCTGTTGTTACCGCGTCCAGACCACAGCCAAAGGAATTCAATTGAATTAAATCAAGATTTGACTGTGTGCTTACGAATGATGCTGCCTGATACAGACGGGAATGATACATCCACTGATCCATAACGATGGTAGGACGATCCACCTTGCCGAGGTGTGAGATACTGTCTTCGGTCAGTACAGCAACACCATAGGACGTGATCAGATCAGGAATACCGTGATTGATCTCCGGATCTGTATGATATGGACGACCTGCCAGAACGATTCCTCGGCGGCCGGTTTCTTTCAGATACTGTAATACTTCCTCGCCCTTTTGTTCCATCTCCGTGCGGACTGCCTGCATTTCCTTCCAGGCAGCAGCGGCGGCGTGGCGGATCTCATCGGCAGAGATGCCGTTTTCCCCGGTGAAATACTCTACCAGACGCTTTGTGGCAATGGCTTCGCTTTCCAGGGAAAGGAATGGATTCTGGTATGTGATCCTGTCGTCACGGAGTTCTTCAATGTTATTTTTGATATTTTCACCGTAGGAGGTGACGATCGGGCAGTTGTAATGGTTATTGGCATCCTCCACCTCATTACGCTCATAAGGGATACAAGGGTAGAAGATATAGTCAATGCCCTGACGGATCAGCCAGGTTACGTGGCCGTGGGCAAGCTTTGCCGGATAACATTCGGATTCACTTGGGATAGACTCAATACCTAACTCGTAGATCTTCCGGTTGGACTCCGGTGATACAACAACGCGGTATCCAAGCTCCGTAAAGAAGGTGAACCAGAATGGATAGTTTTCGTACATATTTAATACCCGTGGAATACCCACAGTACCCCGGACAGCATGCTCCTCATCAAGAGAAGTATAATGCTGGAAAAGGCGTTTGTTTTTGTATTCAAAAAGGTTCGGAATATGATCCTTATTTTTCTCCTTGCCAAGTCCCCGTTCGCATCGGTTTCCGGAAATGAACTGACGGCCGCCGGTGAAACGGTTGATGGTGAGGAGACAGTGGTTGGTACATCCCTTACATCTTGCCATGGAGGTCTCAAACTTCAGATCATTGATCTGGTCAATGGTAAGCATAGTTGTTTCCTGACCTTCATAATGGTTTCTGGCGATCAGAGCAGCACCAAAAGCACCCATGATACCGGCAATGTCCGGGCGGACTGCTTTACAACCGGAGATGCGCTCAAAGCTTCGCAGTACCGCATCATTATAGAAGGTACCACCCTGAACCACGACCTTTTCCCCGAGATCCTTCGGATCGGTCAGCTTGATCACCTTTAACAGGGCATTTTTAATTACAGAGTAAGCAAGACCGGCGGAGATATCGGCAACAGATGCTCCCTCCTTCTGTGCCTGCTTTACCTTGGAATTCATGAAAACGGTACAGCGGGAACCCAGATCGATCGGGTTCTGTGCAAACAAAGCAATCTTTGCAAAATCGGCCACCTCATAATTCAGTGATTTGGCAAAGGTTTCGATAAAGGAACCGCATCCGGAGGAGCAGGCCTCATTTAACTGAACCTTATCTACAGACTGGTTCTTGATCTTAATGCACTTCATGTCCTGTCCACCGATATCAAGAATACAGTCCACATCCGGCTCGAAGAAGGCAGCAGCATTATAGTGGGCAACGGTCTCCACTTCTCCTTCATCCAGCAGAAGGGCAGACTTTAAGAGAGCCTCGCCGTAACCGGTAGAGCAGGAACGCACGATCCGGGCTCCCTCCGGCATTAATTCATAAATCTCCTTGATGGATTTAATGGCAGTTTTTAACGGACTGCCGTTATTATTGCTGTAGAAGGAATAAAGAAGGCTTCCGTCCTCCCCGATCACTGCCACCTTTGTGGTGGTGGAACCGGCATCAATACCCAGGAAGAGATCGCCCTGATAGGAAGCAAAGTCTCCCTTCTTGACATCATTCTCGGAATGCTTCTTTAAGAAGTCATTATATTCTGCCTCGTCCTTAAACAAAGGCTCCAGACGGGCAACCTCAAATTCCATATCGATCTTTTTGGCTAAAACATCATTTAACTGGCTGAGAGATGACATGCATTCATCAGTTTTTGCATTCATTGCGGCACCGGATGCCGCAAACAGGTGGGAATGCTCCGGTGCAATGATCGCATCTCCGGAAAGGTTTAATGTACGGATAAAAGCCTGTTTTAACTCCGTGAGGAAATGCAAGGGACCTCCTAAGAAAGCAACATTTCCACGGATCGGCTTACCACAGGCAAGACCGCTGATGGTCTGATTGACTACTGCCTGGAAAATAGAGGCTGACAGGTCTTCTTTGGTAGCACCCTCGTTGATCAGAGGCTGGATATCTGTTTTGGCAAATACACCGCATCTGGCTGCGATCGGGTAAATGGATTTATAATTTTTGGCATATTCATTGAGACCGGCGGCGTCTGTCTTGAGCAGGGTCGCCATCTGGTCGATAAAGGAACCGGTACCGCCGGCACAGATTCCGTTCATCCGCTGGTCAATACCACCGGTGAAATATATGATCTTGGCATCCTCGCCACCAAGCTCAATGGCAACGTCGGTGCGGGGAGCATAGTCCTTCAGGGATGTTGCTACAGCGACAACCTCCTGAACAAAGGGAACATTCATATGCTTGGAAAGAGTCAGACCACCGGAACCGGTAATGACCGGCGAAACTGGAAGATCTCCCAGCTCCTTTAACGCCTGTTTGATAATGGAAGCCAGTGTCTCCTGAATATTGGCATAGTGACGCTGATAATCAGAAAATATGATCTCACCCTCAGGGTTTAAAATAGCAATCTTAACTGTAGTGGAACCGATATCGATTCCCAGTGTATGACATGGTAATTTCATAAGATATTTCCTTTCTTCCTTCGCTGTCCTTTTAATAGGAAAGTGCGATATCAAAAATATCGCCATATTTTCCTATTATATGACAAAAAAAAATTGATTGCAAGCAGTCTGTCACCAATATCATCAATTGGGAATATAATGAAAAAGGAAAGCATAGAAAGGTGCATGACAATATGGAACATTGTAATGGTATTATGCATACGGTCAGACCTGGAGATACCCTGTATTCGATCAGTATGGAACATAAGGTGCCGCTGGCACTGCTTTTACGGGCAAATCCTTATGTGGACGTATATAATCTTCAGGTGGGGGAGACGGTCTGTGTGCCGGTAAAAGTCCCGGGACATGAGGAGATGCCGCCGTATGGGGGAACCTGTAGAAAATGGGAAATAAGAAATTCGGTTCCTGTGGAACAGGAGAAACCGGAAACGACTTCCATGGAACACAAAGATGAAGAAAGAACCGGACCGGAGACGGTGGATGAGCAGGGGGCAAACCGGAGTACCGGTTTGCCGGATGAAGCAGAACCGGAGAAAGAAAAGCAGGATAATGCGGGGTATGTGACCAGAGAGGGAGATACTTTGGAGAAACTTTTCGGAGTCGATCAGATCTTTCTTGCACCGGGAATGACAATTTATCGACATAAGTAGTGCAATCTGTGTCTTGACAAAGAAAACACGTATTTATAGAATAGATGGTATTGGAATGTGATTTCCAATACCATCTTCTGCCTTATGGCAGGACGTTTTTATAATATAAAGTGAAATGATACCGCAAAGTGGTTCGCAGGGATTCGGCCGCAGATCACAGGGAACAGAATGCCTGCAGTCAATTTGAGACGCAGGGATAGGAGGATTATGAATCAACTTTTAAACAAACTGGAACGCAGGTTTGGCAAGTATGCGGTGCCGGATCTGATCAAATATGTTATTGTGCTTTATTGTGCCGGAGCAGCACTGGGGCTGATCAATGAGGAAATCTATTACAACTATCTGGCTTTAAATATAGAGGCTGTTTTGCATGGACAGGTCTGGAGACTGGTCACATATCTGATCGAGCCTTACGGATTTAATCCGGGGATGGGATTTATTGTCAGTATCCTGTTTTTTGCCATTCAGGTAAATCTGTTCTTTCTGTTCGGAAGGTCTCTGGAGAGGGCATGGGGAACCTTCCGGTTCAATATGTATTTTATCAGCGGCTGGCTGCTAAATATTGTGGCAGCATTTATATTATATGGAGCCATGCATTCGACGTACTATATGTCAGGATTTCAGTATATTTACTGGTCTATGTTTTTTGCTTTTGCGGCAGAAAATCCAGACATGGAATTTTTATTCTGGTTTGTTCTTCCGATCAAGGTGAAATGGCTTGCAATCCTGGATGCAGTATATCTGGTGTATAATGTAATTGGCAATATAGCCCGAGGTATCTCCTGTATGGATAAGGGAATGACAGACGTGGCCGGAGCCTATTTCAGTGTGGCATTTGCCATTGTGGTTGCCATGGCGAACTTTCTTGTGTACTTTTTATCCAGCAGAAATTACCGGCGGATCTCGCCGGGGGATGTGAAACGGCGACGGAAATTCAAAAAGCAGGTGCAGCAGGTGAGCAGACGGAACGGAGGAGCAAGACATTGTTGTGCTGTTTGCGGTCGTACAGAGTTAGATGATGACTCGCTGGACTTCCGGTACTGTTCCAAGTGTGAGGGCAATTATGAGTATTGTTCGGAACACTTATTTACCCATCAGCATGTTAGAAAACATGATCAGATAAATTTAAACAGAGAAATAAAGGAGAAAAACAATGGGGATGATTAATGCTGTAGCGATCGTAGGATTTATTCTTATGCTGGCTATGTATTTTCCGATCAGCAGCTTTATGAGAAACCGCGTGGCTGTTGTGGAACAGAGCGGTGCGTCGATGCGTGCCCGTAACAACAAGAAAAATAAAAACGTACGCAGAAGGGGAGGAAGCACAACTTCTGTTGTCAGCCTTTCCAATCCGCAGGATCGTTCCATCGGTCTGACCATCTTTGTGGCAGTTATGATACTTGCGTTTATCCTGCGTGTAGTGATCGCCGGAATGTATCATGGCCATGAGCAGGATATGAGCTGCTTTATTGCATGGGCTGATATGGTTTATAATGATGGATTTCATAAATTTTATGCGACGATGACAGAGGGATATCCACCAGGATATATTTATCTTTTGTATGTGATCGGATGGCTTCGTCATGTGTTCAGTATTCCTTGGGATTCCGCAACAAGTGATATCCTCACCAAAATGCCGTCTATCCTGACGGATATGGGAATGGGCTTTCTGATCTACCGTGCAGCATCAGAAAAATTCCGTGAGACGGGAGCCGCTTTTTTGTCCGCTGTTTATCTGTTCTGTCCGGCAATCTTCCTGGACAGTGTTGTCTGGGGGCAGACAGACAGCGTTTATGTAGTATTTGTGGCATGGATGTTCTATCTGATCGCCAAAAAGAAGCTGATTCCTTCTTACTTCCTGTTCGCACTGGCAATTTTGCTGAAGCCACAGGCAATGATGTTTGCACCGGTACTGATCTACGGCATTATCGACCATGTATTTCTGGAAGATTTTAACTGGAAGAAGTTTGGAACCAATCTGGGACTTGGTCTTGTGGCAATCCTGTGTATGGTCATTGCAGTGCTGCCGTACGGACTGCAGAAAGTGATCTCTCTGTATACGAACACGGTGGGATCTTTCGAATATGCTTCCGTCAATGCATATAATTTCTGGACTTTGTGTGGAAAGAACTGGATCGGCCAGAGCGAAGTAAAGTTTGGACTGACATATCAGACATGGGGAACGATCTTTATTCTGTTGATCATTATTGCGACAGCAGTAGTAAACTTCCGCTGTAAGAAGACACCGGCAAAGTACAGTTATATCGGTGGTATCCTGATCATAGGAATTTTTATGTTTTCTGTCCGTATGCACGAGCGTTATATGTATCCGGCAATGGCATTCCTGCTCCTTGCATATGTGATGAAGCCGAGAAGGGATGTATTTATTTTGTATTGTCTGGCAGCGATGCATTTCTTCTACAATGTTGCCCATGTATTGTTTAAATATGATCCGTCCAATTACGACTGGCACAGCCCGGTCTTATTCGGCATTTCTCTGTTAGGAATGGCGGTATTTGTCTTTGCAGTTTATACAACGGTCCGCCATTACAGAAAATATGAGACTCCGGAAGAGGAAAAGGAGGTTCTCAACAAAGAGAATAAAACAAAGAAGATCACCGTGGGTGGGGAGCAGCAGGAAAGATCCGTGATCTGTCCTTCTTCGAAGCTTGCAAAGATGACCCGGAATGATTATATTGCCATGGGTATCATCACACTGGTTTATGCGGTGGTTGCATTTGTTCATCTGGGCAGCCTGTCTGCTCCGCAGACAGAGTATTCCGTGGTGACACAGGGAGCAGTTGTTGCTGATCTGGGACAGGATGTTGCACTGGGCAATATGGCGGATTACCTGGGCTATCAGAACAATCCGAAATATCTGGTGGATTATTCATCGGATGGAACAAATTGGAACGCATTATATACAGCGGACAATGTATGGGATGCCGGATCTGTATTTTGTTGGAATTATACGTCATTAAATGTAACGGCAAGATATATCCGGATATCGCCGGCAGCAGATACTTATAATGATAGTATTTTGGAGCTTGTATTCACAGATACCGAGGGGAATGTCGTGACACCGGTCAATGCAGGAGATTATGCAGCATTGTTCGATGAGCAGGACATGTATGCGGCAAGGGCGACAAACTTAAACGGAACTTATTTTGATGAGATTTATCATGGACGTACCGCATATGAGATGATCCATAAGCTGTACTGCTATGAAAATACCCACCCGCCTCTTGGAAAAGAACTGATCGCATTAGGTGTTCTGATCTTTGGCATGTGTCCGTTTGGCTGGAGATTTATGGGAACACTGTTTGGTGTACTGATGGTACCGATCATTTATAATTTCTCCAAAAAGTTCTTTAAGGAGACCTGGATCAGTATTGCCACAACCATATTGTTTACCTTTGATTTTATGCACTTCGTCCAGACGCGGATATCTACGATCGATGTGTATGTTACTCTGTTCATCATGCTATCGTACTATTTTATGTACTGCTATACGAGATTGAGCTTCTTTGATACAAAACTGTCAAAGACATTGATCCCGCTGGGACTTTGCGGCTTTGCCATGGGACTGAGCTGGGCATCCAAATGGACAGGTATTTATTCTGCCATCGGACTTGCTATCATTTTCTTTGCACAGATGATCCGCCGGTTCCGGGAATATATATATGCATCAAAAACTCCGGATCAGACTTCCGGGGAGATATCTCATGAATATATTGTGAAAACCTTCCACAAAAAGCTGGTCATTACACTGTTGGCATGCTGTGTTTTCTTTATTATCGTGCCTGCTGTGATCTATGTACTGTCGTATATTCCGTTTAATGATGGAACAGACAGAAATCTGATTCAGAAGGTCATTGAGGCACAGAAGACCATGTATAATTATCACAGTAACCTGGACGCAACACATCCTTACGGCTCCAAATGGTATCAGTGGCCGATCATGTACCGTCCGATCTGGTATTATTCCGGCGTAGTTTCGGATACGGTCCGGGAGGGAATCAGTGCATTTGGTAATCCGCTTGTATGGTGGGCAGGTATTCCGGCATTTGTGTTCATGCTGTACCTGATGTTTGTAAAGAAAGACCGTAAGGCTGCATTTTTAAGTGTTGGATATCTGTCGCAGTATGCACCATGGTTTAAGGTGACACGTGTTGTATTTATTTACCACTATTTTCCAAGTGTACCGTTTGTTACGGTAATGGTGGGATACAGCCTGTATATGATCGTAAAGAAGTTCCCGAAAACGAAAAAGCTGGTTTATGTGTATGTAGCATTGGCTGTGGGACTGTTTATGATGTTTTATCCGGTGTTAAGCGGTACGCCGACAACGATACATTATGCAGATAAGTATCTGAAGTGGTTTGACAGCTGGGTATTACTGCAGACCTGGTAATGCAAAGAGGGGAAATGGAGATAAAATGAGTACAAAAATACGGGAATGTATAAAAAAACTGTCCCATGATACTACAGATCCGGCACAGGCAATTTTGGAGTATCTGGAACAGGCAATGGATATTCATGACAGTCATGCACGTCTGAAGTTCATGATGGAGTATTATGTGTTTTATGAGATGATCTCAGAAGGGATCAATCCTTATATTGATTCAGCAAGGGATATTGCGGACAGTCTTCATCAGGCGGTACGGGTGCTGACGGATCCGGCGGGCAGTACGGAAGCGGAGAGGAAAAAGCAGGGAGAGATCCTGCTTAACCTTCGTGGACAGGTGACAGACCGGATGCAGGTTCTGACCGCCTATGTGGACCGGTTTGTGGTCTATGAATATATTCTGAACCGGATGCAGTATCGGTTTGAGGATCAGGAAATGATCGCACAGGACAGTGTTTTTGCACAGGAGGTTCTGAATTTTATCTTTTCCACAAAGGATAATATGGCGATCAACGATAACATTCGTATGGTCGTGGGTCAGCTGCCGGTTCGTATGACGAGAAGTCATTATTTTGATCTGATCCGTGAAAGCATTTCTGTGTATAAGGGATCAGACAGGAGTGCATTAGAGGGACACTTATATATGTTCCGGACTAATGCCATGCTGTATCACACAGAGGACATGGAAAAGTATTTCACTGAATTTATTCCGGTGATCCGGGAGTTTGATGAGTTAAATTACGAAGAGATGACAGGAGAGCTTTATCAGATCTATGCAGAGAAGCTTCGGGTCAATGCATCCAAGCTGAATGATATCTCTGATCTTTATATGCTGATCCAGACGCTGATCAACGGAGCCTATTCTATTTGCCTGGCAGAGACCGGTGAAGGGGGGGCAGAGAAGATCCCGGCGGCACAGATTGTGATCCGTGGTGTGAATGATCTGTTCCTGCACCGGGAAAGTGAGATCTGGAAGCAAATGGGAGAGCCGCTGCCGGCTTCCGAGGAAGACAAACTGTATCGTCTGGGGGAATATTTTCCGGAGATCGAGGGACAGCAGGAGCGCATTTATGAAGCGATGACAACAGCGGATGCCGTGCTGGAAGAAACCATGAAATCCCACCGTGATATCATCAGCAGGATGGGACTGGAGGAGAGATTTTGGGATTTGTGGAAGCTGATGCAGCTTTCCTCCGGCAGTGATTTTGTGGAGCTGGAGCCTCCGAAGGAGGAAGAAAAGGTGACGCCGGAGGATGCGGATAAGGCGGCAGAAGAGCTGGTGGCAGAACTGAAGCAGGCATTTAAAGGACAGTCCAGGCTGGTCCGTCGTGCGATCATGGCAAATACTTTGGAAAAAATCCCGGTATTCTTTTCGACGCCACAGGAGGTGGCAGATTATATCAGCCAGTCGCTGGAACTTTGTGATGATGATGCGGAGAAATATGCATCAAAGCAGTTGATTCAGGAAATGATGGGATAGAACCCCCGGGTTTTTCGGAAAGGGAGAAATATGCTGTACTGGAGTTCAAAAATGTATCTGGATGCCGGTTTGCTGAAAAAGAAAAAGCGATATCAGAGACTTCTTGAAAAAAATAAGCTGATGAGACCCTTGTATTGTATTACGCTGCCGGTAAATGGAGAAAATATTATGGAGATATATTCCTCTGCGGAAATCTGGTTCCGATGGTACAGAAAACGACGGATGACAGTGGTCGGGCTTGCTTTAAGCCGGGAAAATGCAGAAAAACTGGTGGCACAGATTTGTCTTGACACAGTCAGCCGGGAGGGAACGATTTCTCCCGGATTGATCCATGATTATTTTGACGAGCCTGTCGGGTAGGCATAACGGATGCCGGGAGGAGGTGCGAGGGTGATATTTCTGATCATATTAAAATGGATCGGGATCATGCTTTTGTGTATTCTTGCGGTGCTCCTTTTTGTGGGACTCTGCATATTATTTGTTCCTGTCAGATACCATATTTGGGTGGAATGTCCGGAACGGTGGAGGGCAAAAGTCCGTGTGAGCTGGCTGTTTCCACTGTTTCAGTTCCTTTTTGATACGGAGAGACCGGAGAAAAACGGGATCAGGATTGCGGGTATTCCAGTGGCCGGACAACATAAATCCGGGAAAGCTCCGGCAAAACAGGCGGATAAAAATATACCGGCAGACAGATCGGACAAGCCGGAGTCAGAAGTTGTGGAGAATATGCAGCCGGACAAGCCGGAGTCAGAAAATGCGGAGCATACGCAGCCGGATATGCTGGCAGAAATACCGGTTTCCGGTCAAAGTGATAAATCGCAGCAGCCTCGGTCACGGAAAAAGAACTCCTTTTTGGAAAAGTGCCGGCGGTTAAGGAAACGGATAAAAAACTTCTGCTTGTCAATCAGAAGTATATTCGTTAAAATAAAGGCAGTTGACAGGGAGAGTATAGAATGGATCCGTCTTCTGGCTGTCAATGCCGGCAGATTGTTAAAACACATCTGTCCCCGCCGGATAAAGGGATGGGTGCATTTTGGTACATCCGATCCGGCACTGACCGGAGAACTGTTAGGAGGACTCAGCATTTTCTTTGCAATGTGCGGACAGGGAGTCCGCGTAACCCCTGACTTTGAGCGGGAAGTTCTGGAAGGGGAACTGGAAATAAAGGGACATCTCCGGGGGATCGTTCTGCTGATCCTGATCATAAAGGTACATCCTTTACAGCTGATCAGGTATTTTAGGCGGGAAGAGAACCGGAAAGAATAAAAGCCACCGGATCCGGGCAAAGGATCCGGTGGGAAGCGAAGGCATGACAGAGGCACTGCAGAAAGCAGTGGCATAATTCGGAAAGGTATGGTGATATTATGGGTGATAACAATTTCAATACAGCAGTCAGCTCTCTTCTGAAAGGTATGGAGGGATTCCTGACCACCAAAACGGTAGTAGGAGACGCCGTCAGATTTGATGATGGAACCATTATTCTTCCGTTGGTGGATGTCAGCTTTGGTGTGGGAGCCGGGTGTTTTGCGGAAAATGGCAAAAAAAATAATGCCGGCGGCGGTATGGGAGGAAAGATCCAGCCAAGCTCTATCCTGATCATTAAGGATGGAACCACAAAGTTAGTCAATGTCAAGAATCAGGATGCCGTGACAAAGGTGTTGGACATGGTGCCGGATTTTGTTGATAAATTCAGGTCTGGAAAGGATTCCGGCGACGAAACACAAAAAAAATAAAATTTTTCTTGCAATTTGTATTGTGATTTGGTAGAATAAGCATGTTGTGGCAAAATTAGACAGTCATAATAGTTATTGATAAATCATGACCAGTAGGGTTAAATATGCTAAGGAGGTGCTTACGATGGCAAAATGTGCAGTTTGTGGAAAGAGCGTTCACTTTGGTAACGCAGTAAGTCATTCCCACAGAAGAAGCAATAAGATGTGGAAGCCAAACATCAAGTCTGTTAAGGTCAAGGTTAATGGCGGCACAAAGAAGATGCCGGTATGTACAGGATGTTTACGTTCTGGAGCAGTAGAGCGTGCGTAGGCGCTTTTCGGTATTATCGTGATACAAAAGAAACCGTTTTTGGACGGTTTCTTTTTTTAGTTTTGCCAAAACGGGAGTTGTCTCCCTCAGAAAGTTGTAGTACAATAGGTCAAAACGGCGTAATATGGATGAAAGGAGGGGTTCCATGGGCAGCGGTGCGGTCGGATCCGAACAGGAAATATTATCTATGGGAAAACAGAATTACCAAAGGCTGGTCAAGATCTGCCGGGATATTGAGAAGGACGGATACTGGAGTCAGGCGGGCAGTGTAATGAAGCAGTCGGCACAGCAGGTGTTAGATCTGTATATTCAATCAGTGCTGGTGGAACTGGCAGTGCATCTGGGGGAAGTGTCGGAAGTCCAGAGGGAATATCTGCAAAAGCTGACACAGACAGATCCGCTTGCCCTTCAAGGGACTCATGGGGCAGAATTGTTTGATGCAGAAACGATCAAGTATGCCCGGCGGTATACGGCGATGCCTCCGATCCTGATACAGGTCTGCGGTGTTTATGACTGTCATGGTGAGACGCAGTATGCGGCGGTATTTATGGATACAGTGATCAATGAGATGCTTTGTCTGATGTGGCTTTCGAACCGGAAGACAGCACAGGGACAGGCATATGTCCGGGATTATTTTGAGAGAACCATTATGTTTATCGGTAACGGAGTACTGGATCCGGCGGTGGAGGAGCGTTATCTTTTCCATAAATTCAATGCGGAAACAGCCAGCTCCGGGATCCGTTGGCTGAGCGGAGAGCAGCACAGGAAAACCGCTCCGGACAGAGCAAAAGAAGAAAAGCAGGAGAAAAAACGGCTGGAGGAGGAACAGAAGGCTGCCCGTAAGGAATTTCAAAAAGTAAAGAAGCGTCTGCAGGATAGAGAAAAAGCAGAAAAAGAAGAGCGGGAGAAAAGAATCGCCGCTTTGTTGGAAGAACTCAATAGTCTGGTGGGACTGGAGGCAGTCAAGGAGGAGATACAGTCTCTGGTGAACCTCATTAAAGTCAGGGAAATGAGGGAAAAGCTTCATCTGCCTTCTATGGACATGTCGTACCATATGGTATTTACAGGCAATCCCGGAACAGGCAAAACAACAGTAGCAAGGCTTGTAGCAAAGATTTACAGGGAACTGGGGATTCTTTCCGGAGGACAGCTTGTGGAAACGGATCGATCCCGTCTTGTGGCCGGTTATGTGGGACAGACGGCGATCAATGTACGTGAAATCGTGGAACAGGCGTTAGGGGGCGTGCTTTTCATCGACGAGGCATATGCCCTGATCAGTCCGGATGCATCCAATGATTATGGATCAGAGGCCGTGGATACCCTGGTGAAGATGATGGAGGATCACCGCGATGATCTGGTGGTGATCGTGGCCGGATATACCGAAGAAATGAAACATTTTCTGCGGAGCAATACAGGTCTGATCTCAAGATTTAACAAGTTTATATCCTTTGAGGATTATTCACGGCAGCAGCTTCTGGATATTTTGAACGTAATGGCAGGAAAGACCGGAATGAGTGTGGAGGATGCTGCTGTGAAAAAGCTGGATCTGCGTCTGGCGGCAATGGATGCACAGGAGCGAAAGGACTTTGGAAATGCCAGAGGAGTCAGGAATATATTTGAAAAAATGATCGTCAATCAGGCAAACCGGATCGTTACACTGGACAGCCCGACAGCACAGCAGTTAATGACCCTGACGGCAGAAGATGTGTGATTGACCACCCCGATGGAATGTGATACAATGATTAGTATCTTGTATTGTGTGAATGCACGAAATTCAAAGGAAATGAGGGAATGCAATGAGAGTGATTGCAGGAACGGCGAGACGTTTGAAATTGGAAACTCCGGCAGGACGTCATACCAGACCGACCTCGGATAAGATTAAAGAAACTTTATTTAATATGATACAGCAGGATCTGTATGATGCCCGGTTTCTGGATCTGTTCAGCGGCAGCGGCGGCATTGCGGTCGAGGCACTGAGCCGGGGAGCCGCAGAAGCTGTTATGGTGGATAATGACAGAGAGGCACTCCGCTGCATCCGTGCCAACCTTGCCCATACTCATTTTGAGGAGCAGGCAAGGGTCATGGCAATGGATGTGATCCAGGCTCTCCGGAGACTGGACCAGCAGGGGAAGGCTTTTGATATTATTTTTATGGATCCTCCCTACAGCATGGGGCTGGAGCGCAGGATCCTGCCATATCTGGTAGATTCTTCCCTGGTTCATGATGACACCAGGATCATTGTGGAGGCATCTCTGGAGGATGATCCGGTAGTTATGCCGCCGGCTTCCAGCTGGCGTGTGGAGCGGGTCAAAAAATACAAAAATAACTGTCATATCTTCATTAGGAAAGAGACGACGGTGCAAGAAGGAGAACAGACATGAGCATAGCGGTTTTTCCGGGAAGTTTTGATCCGGTAACAACCGGTCATGTAGATCTGATCCTTCGTGCCGCACAGATGTTTGATAAACTGGTTATTGGTGTACTGGTCAACAGTGCCAAGCAGCCGGTTTTTTCCATGGAGGACCGGGTTACAATGCTTCAGGAGATCGTCAACGGGCGTTCCAATATCGAGGTGTGCTCCTTTGAAGGTCTTCTGGTGGATTTTGTGGAGAAGCAGAAGGCAGATGTGATCGTCCGGGGGCTTCGGACATCTGTAGATTTCGAATATGAACTTCCGTTAGCACAGGCAAATCACAAAATGAACCATCATGCGGATACCGTATTTCTGGCGACGGCACCGGAGTATTCTTATATCAGTTCCAGTGCGGTGAGGGAGCTTTTGAAATATCATGCGGATATTTCCGGGTATGTACCGGAGAATGTCCTGCGTTTTATAAAAGAACATGGAGTAGTATCTATATAATTTTATCATAGTCAATAGATTTGCAGATAGGAGAGAAACGATATGCAGTCAAGCAGAATTGAGCAGGAGATTGATGATATTTTTGAATTTGTGGAGAGTTGTCGTATGCAGAGGCTTTCCTCAACGAAGGTGGTTGTGCCTAAGGACGAGCTGTATGATCTTCTGGATGATCTGCGCCGGGATGTGCCGGAGGAGATTAAACGATATCAGAAGATTCTTCGTCAGCGGGAAGAGATTCTGGATGATGCGGAGCAGAAGGCCGCTGCAATCCTCTCTGATGCACAGGAGCAGTATAAGGCTCTTGTGGAGGAGCATGCGATCATGCAGGAGGCATATCAGCAGGCTGATATCACGGTGAGAGAAGCCAATGAACAGGCAGAGCAGATCATCACCAATGCAAGAGCCCAGGCGGCTGAGATTGGTAACGGTGCGATCTATTATACCAGGGATCTGTTGGAAATGTCTGAGAAAACACTGGCTGCTGCATTGGAGTCCACCAGCAGTAATGCGAGAGCACTGGAGGCAGCCATGCAGGGATATCTTGATGTGATCCGCCAGAATAAGGCAGAGCTTGTCGCAGATGAGTCAGGGGAAGCACAGGCTCGTCAGGAGGCAGCAGCACAGCAGGAGGATGTACCGGTGGAGACAGAGGGGTATCCGGAGGCATAGTGGATAAACGGAGATGTTTTCAGAGACGAGAGGAAGGCACGGGTGAGCATGAACGAAAAAACAGATGTACAGGTGATCATTAACGGAAAGCAGTATACCATATGCGGCTATGAGAGCAGTGATTATCTGCAGCATATTGCCAATCATATCAATGAGAAGTTTGACGAGTTTAAGAGGCAGGATGCATATAACCGTCTTGACATGGATATGAAAAATATCCTTCTGGCGATCAATCTGTCGGATGATTTTTTTAAAGCACAGAAGCTGGCAGAGGAAAATAAGCAGCAGCAGGGCGAGGTGGAACAGGAAATGTTCCGGATGCGGCATGAGCTTGTTTCCCGCGATGAAGAAATGAAGACCCTCAAGGCACAGCTTAAGGAGGTCCAGGAAAAGGCGGCAGAATCGGAAAAGAAAAATATCCGTCTGGAGACTGAGGTCGAACAGAAGACAAAAGAGATTGAACAAAAGACCCGGGAGCTGGAGGAAAAGGACAAAAAGATTACAGAGAAAACCCGGGAACTGGAACAGAGAGACCGGAGAATTTCCCAGAAAACCCATGAAGTAGAAGAAAAGAATCTGGAAATTATCCGGAAAACCCAGGAGCTGGAGCAGAAGGACAATGAAATTGTCAGAAAGACCCAGGATCTGGAGCAAAAGAAAAAAATCATTGAAGAGAAAAATAAAGAGCTTTTGAAGAGGGCGGCAGTCACAGAGACAGCCAGTGCGGCAGCTGCAAAGGCAGCAGAACCCATAAAGGCAGCCGTAACTACGGAGAGAACCGGAGAAGATATGATGATGTCGGGGATACAGCCGGTAAAGGAGTCCCTCCCAAAAGAGAATCAGCCTTCGATTGCGGCATTTGATCTTGAGACGGATCCGCAAAATGCAAATGCACAGGCCGGACAGAATGACTCGAAGGGACGGAAAAATTCCGGTTCCAGGCATTCTCAGAACAAGAGAAGATAAAAGACCGGTTAAGGGCAAAACATATGTTTTGTCCTTTCTTTTCGTCAGGAAACCAGTCTCAAAACAGGGAAAGCAAGGAGTATGACAAATGAGTGCGGATAGATTACAGATTAGAAAGCCGGAGGTGTTATCTCCGGCGGGCTCCATGGAAAGTGTCAGGGCTGCGGTGAATGCAGGATGTGATGCGATTTATATTGGAGGAAGCCGGTTCGGAGCAAGAGCATATGCCAAAAATCCCCGGGAGGAAGATATGCTGGATGTGATCCGTTACTGCCACAGATATGGTGTTAAGGTTTACATGACGGTCAATACGGTGCTGAAGGAGAGGGAGCTTGAGGGAGAACTTTATGATTATGTTGCTCCTTATTACAGAGAGGGACTGGATGCTGTGATCGTACAGGATGTGGGAGTGATGAATTACCTACACCGGTACTTTCCGGAGATGGATATTCATGCCAGCACACAGATGACCCTGACCATGGGAGAAAGTGCGGCGGTTCTGGAACCTTATGGTGTGACCAGGATAGTTCCGGCAAGGGAATTGACACTGGAGGAACTGGCACAGATGCGTAAAGCTGCCGGTGTCGAAATGGAAGTATTTGTCCATGGAGCCTTGTGTTACTGCTATTCCGGACAATGTCTGTTCAGCAGTATGCTGGGAGGCAGGAGCGGAAACCGGGGGCGCTGTGCACAGCCCTGCAGACAGAAATATTTTTCGGAAGAGAACAGGTATGCCGGGTATCTCTTAAGTCCCAAAGAGCACTGTAGTCTGGGGCATATCGGAGAGTTGATGGAAATCGGAGTGGATTCCCTGAAGCTGGAGGGAAGGATGAAACGTCCCGAATATGTAGCTCTTACTACTGCAATGTATCGGAAATATGTCGATCTTTGTGCTTCGTTGGGAAGCAGGGAGTACCGGAATTATCTTCAAAAAAATGCATCGGAATGGCAGGAGGATCTGCACAAGCTGGCAGAGCTATATAACCGGCAGGGCTTTACCTCCGGATATATGGAAGGGGAAAGCGGAGTCCCTTATCAGATCAAACAGGGAAAGGGAGCTATGATCGCAGACAAGCGGCCAAATCACGGCGGAGTCCGGGTAGGGCAGGTGACCGCGGTGGATGCAAGAACCGCTACCTACCGTCTGGAGAGAGAGGTTCATGCACAGGATGTGGTGGAGTTTCGGGATAACAGATTGCGGGCAACCTATGAGTATACGCTGGGGGAGGACAAAAGAAAAGGAGAGCTTGTGACAACCCGTTATTTAAAAGGCAGCAGGATCCGGAAAGGGGATACGGTGTACCGGACAAAGGATGCCGGACTCCTGCAGGAGATCTGTGAGCGTTTTCTGGCACAGGACCGCAGTATTTCTGTTACCATGCATTTTGAGGCAGAGCAGGATCTTCCAATGAAGCTGTGTGTAACGGCACAGCGTAGCACGGAAACATTCCGGTATGAGGTAAATGGGGCGGTATGCCAGAAGGCACAAAAAAGTCCGGCTGCCCGGGATTCTCTGGAGAGGATTCTGTGCCAGACCGGTGGCACGGCATTTCAGACGGTGGTCTGTGAGGTGAGCCTGAAGGGAGAGCTGTTTATTCCGGTGGGAGCCGTGAAGAAAATGAGACGTGAAGCCCTGGAGGGACTGTTACAAATACTGGAAAGTCCGGATACAGACCGCCGGATCGTGACAAGAACCGTACAGGCTCCGGAAGCATTGCCGGAGGGGAACGGAAGAGACGACGCTGCTTCTGGATCACCGGAGAGAGAACCGGTAAGAAAAATTATTTCTGTTTTATATAAATGGCAGGCAGAGCTGGTTTTGCAGCAGAAAGGGATCCATGCTGTTTATCTTCGCACAGAGCAAATGAGTGATGAGGAGATTCGTGCATTTGTGAAGCAGGGAAATGAGAAAGGGATCCGGATGTATCTGATGATGCCGCTCATCTTTCGGAATACGGTATATCAGAGAGAAAAAGAGAAACTGAAGCGGAGCGGCAATATTTATCAGATAAAGGAGCTCACCGGGTTTGTAATCAGAAATATGGAGTCCTTTGTGTTTCTGACAAAGGAAGCGGGGATTCCGGCAGAGAGGATCGTTACCGATGCCAATCTGTATACGGCCAATACCGATGCCATCCGCTGGTGGTGCAGTCAGGGGGTTCAGGAAAGCACCATTCCGCTGGAACTGACAGGAAAAGAATGCAGCACAATACCATGCAGAACGGACCGGAATGCAATTATTTACGGATATATCCCTCTGATGGTATCAGCGCAGTGTATCAGACGTCGTACCGGGGGCTGTGAAATGAACCGGGGGGAGAACGGAAGTGTTCTTAAGTTCCACGATGAGAAAAACCGGGAATTTGCAGTTTTAAACTGCTGCAAATATTGCTACAATATGATTTATCATGGCATACCGCTTTCTCTGGAGCAAGAAAAAGCAGAGTATTTGAAGATGGGTGTCAGAGGTTTCCGGTATGACTTTACGATAGAGGATCCGCAGCAGATACGTGAGATTCTGAAGGGAAATCTGCCAAAGGGGCAGAAGGGACATTTTTATCTTCCGGTGGATTAGAGAGGATGAAGCTGTGAAAACCGGGAAACACTTTACAAAACGGTTTTAAACACAGAGAAAGGTTTGGAGGATATGGATAAACAGGAGGCGGCACAAAAGCTGCAGCAGCTTCTGGGGAATGTCAATGCGGTGGGAGTCGCACATTCTGTAGTGGTGGAGCTTTCAAAATATATCATTATATTTTTATTTGCAGTATATACCTGGCATTGTTTTACGGTCTTTATCGGAAGGGATAAGGAACGTAAGGAGCGCGTATACCGGCATCAGTTAAAACTGGTGTTTACCATACATTTTATCTGCTCCCTGGTGCTTTATCTCAACAGTCTCAATATACGGATCCCTGCCCTGTATGTCCTGCAGGTACTGTTATTTTTGTTTGTGGGGAAGTCCTATCCCTATGTGTATGAGGGAATGTCAAGAATTGTATTAAATAATATGATCATGCTGCTGATGATCGGGATGGTGATGATCGAAAGGCTTGATATTGCCAGTGCAGTACGCCAGATGACTTTTACAGCGGCAATCTGTGTGGCAGGACTTTTTATTCCATATGTGATCGAGAAGTTTTCTTATTTTGATATTTTTGGCTGGTTTTATGCAATTGCGGGATTATTGCTGCTCGCTTTAGTGTTCGTGATCGGAGAGGAACATTACGGTGCCAAAAACTGGATCTCCATCGGGAGCTTTGCACTTCAGCCTTCGGAATTTGTTAAGATCATCTATGTATTTTTTGCGGCAGCATTTTTGACAAAAGCGAAAAAATTCATGGATATTGTACCGGTGACGATCGTAGCGGCAGCCCATGTGATGATCCTGGTGCTGGAGAGAGATCTGGGAGCCGCATTGATCTATTTTATAACATATCTGGTGATCCTGTATGTTTCCACGGAAAGACTGATCTATCTGCTGACCGGACTTGCCTGTGGTTCCGGAGCAGCGGTGGTGGCATATCATCTCTTCACACATGTGCAGAATCGTGTGATCGCCTGGCGGGATCCATGGAGTACTATTGATAATCAGGGGTATCAGGTTGCCCGGTCGCTGTTTGCACTTGGTACCGGCGGATGGTTTGGAATGGGACTGGGAGAGGGAATGCCGGAGACCATCCCGGTTGCTTCCAGTGACTTTATCTTTTCGGCGATCGGAGAAGAGCTGGGCGTCTTTTTTGCAATCTGTGTGATTCTTGTGGAGATCAGCTGTTTTGTGATGTTTGTCAATATTGCTTTAAAAATGACAAGGCGTTTTTATAAGCTTACAGCACTGGGGCTGGCGGTGGAATTTATTTTTCAGGTTTTTCTTACCGTGGGTGGTGCGATCAAATTTATTCCGTCTACCGGAGTGACGCTGCCTCTTGTAAGCTATGGCGGCAGCTCGGTGATCAGCACGGTAGTCCTGTTCAGTATTATTCAGGGAATGTACGTATTAAACAGAGAGGAGGCAGGGGACAGTGAAGCGAAGAAACGAAGAAGACGCGGGGCAGAGACGGATTACCCGGAAGAAGACGCGTCGTCCGGGGACAGACGCCGCCCGCGCAAAACAGTCACAAGACGCCCGGCCGGACAAAGATAGAAAACGCGGTAACCGGCAGGTGATCGCAGTGGCATACTGTGTGGTTCTTGTATTTCTCGGGATGATCGGTTATCTGATCCACTTTATGGTGAAGGACAGCCGGGAGGTCATCAACAATCCTGCTAACAAGCGTCAGGAACTTTTGGCAAAACGTGTGATCCGCGGAGATATTGTTTCGGCAGATGGCAAAGTGCTTGCAACAACAGAGACGGACGAAAAAGGAAATGAGACCAGGGTTTATCCATATAAAAATGAGTACTGTCATGTGGTTGGAAGAGTATGGAACAGCAAAACGGGTATTGAGAGGGAGCAGAGTTTCCCTCTGCTGACATCCCATGTGAATCCTTTCAAACAATTGTCCAATCAACTGCGGGGACAAAAGAACCAGGGGGACAAAGTGGTTTCCACGCTGGATGCCAAACTGCAGCATATTGCTTATGAGGCACTGGGGGACAGGAAAGGAGCGGTGGTGGCGATGGAGCCTTCGACCGGAAAGATACTGGCGATGGTTTCCAAACCGGATTATGATCCTAATACCGTCCGCGAAAACTGGGATACCCTGGTGGAGGATTCGGACGGAAAGTCGGCGCTGTTAAATCGTGCCACACAGGGGCTTTACCCACCGGGCTCAACCTTTAAGATATTAACGGCATTAGAATATATGCGGGAAAATCCATCGTTCCCGAAATACCGGTATGAGTGTAAGGGCAGTGATATTTTTGGAGGTAACGTGATCCGGTGCTACAACGGAGAGCGTCATGGAACCGTGAATCTGAAGGAATCTCTGGCTCATTCCTGCAATGGTTCCTTTGCTCATATTGGTGTTGGACTGAACCGGCGGTCTTTCCGGCGGCTCTGTGAGCAGTTTGGATTTAACCGGTCTCTTGATGTGAACTTTGCCGGCAGCAAAAGTACCTTTGTACTAAATCAGAAGTCTGATGTGGCAGAAGCGGCTCAGACGGCGATTGGCCAGGGCAAGACCACGATCACTCCATTGCAGAATGCACTGATCAGTGCCACGATCGCAAATGATGGGGTGATGTTGACACCATATATGGTTGATCATCTGGAAAGTGCAGACGGAACTATAGTAGAAAAATATGAGCCAAAGCGGAGAAAGACAGTCATTTCCAAAAAGCGGGCAGATCAGATCACAAAAATGATGCGTTCGGTGGTATCGGATGGTACAGCAGCTTCCTTAAGAAATTTGTCTTATCCGGTGGCTGGAAAGACAGGAACGGCAGAATTTGATTCAGAAGGCACAGCACATGCGTGGTTTGTGGGTTTCGCCCCGGTGTCCTCTCCGAAGATTGCTGTCAGCGTGATCGTAGAAGGTGCCGGTACCGGAAGCCAGTATGCGGTTCCAATCGCTTCACAGCTTTTTCAGGAATATCTTAGAAATTGATTGGGAAATTCCATTGCAATAAATTACAAAAAAGCGTATACTAAGGTTTAGTAAAAAGGAGTGCACGTATGCCACCAGGAGGGATTGCAATGATTGAGGCAACGAGTTGTGGCGGTGTGGTGATCTTTCGGGGAAAGATCTTACTATTGTACAAGAATTACAAAAACAGGTATGAAGGCTGGGTGCTTCCCAAAGGAACCGTGGAGGAAGGTGAGGAGTACAAAGAGACAGCCTTGCGGGAGGTTAAAGAGGAGACGGACGCAGATGCCAGTATTATCAAGTATGTAGGAAAGAGTCAGTATACTTTTAATACACAGGAGGATACGGTCGTAAAGGATGTACACTGGTATTTGATGATGGGCGAGAGCTATCACAGCAAACCACAGCGCGAAGAGTTTTTTGTGGATTCGGGATTTTACAAATATCACGAAGCCGTTCATTTGCTGAAGTTTGCAAATGAAAAGCAGATCTTAGAGAAAGCATACAGCGAATATCTGGATCTGAAAAAGAGTAACTTGTGGGGAAATCGAAAATATTTTTAATATGAAGTTTATGTGAAGGCCTTTATTGACAATTGCAATGAAAAAAGATATAATTATATAAGGTTGATCCAATTAGAGATATCCAGAGAATTTAGATAAGGGAGAAAAAGTATGGGCAATAATATTTTAATCGTAGATGATGCTGCATTCATGAGAATGATGGTAAAAGATATTTTGACAAAAGGCGGATATAATGTTGTGGGAGAGGCAGAGAATGGAGCTGTTGCCGTGCAGAAGTATGCAGAGCTCAAGCCGGATCTTGTGACACTTGATATTACCATGCCGGAGATGGATGGTATTCAGGCTCTCAAGAAGATCAAGGAAGTAGACGCCGGAGCAAATGTTATCATGTGTTCAGCCATGGGTCAGCAGGCGATGGTTATTGAGGCTATCCAGAATGGAGCGAAGGACTTTATCGTAAAGCCGTTTCAGGCAGACCGAGTTTTGGAGGCTGTAAAAAAAGTTATCGGTTAAGTACATATTATATGATCAAAGAGATGTTTTTCGGAAGCATCTCTTTTTTGTACCAAATTACAGAAAACGATTGACAAATTTCGTGAAAAATGATAACATTTCATTTGTTGCGACGTGCAGCGCCGGTGTGGCGGAATTGGCAGACGCACATGACTCAAAATCATGCGGGTAACTCCGTGCCGGTTCGAGTCCGGCCACCGGCATTAAAAGAGAAGCCATATAGGTTTCTCTTTTTTTTCGTATTATCTTAAAAATGATTTTTTCGGCGAGGGGAGCGTGGATTATGGAGTGCAAGGAGATACAGAAACTGTTTATACCTTTTATCGATGATAAGCTCAGCGTATCGGATCTGTCTGCATTTCTGGATCATATGGACACCTGTAAGGAATGCCGGGAAGAATATGATATATACTATACTGTGATCATGGGAATGCGGTATCTGGATGAAAAACAGAATATTTCGGAATTTAAGCTGGACTCGGAGCAGAAGCTTCATTCGGCGGCAGATTATCTGTTTAAATACCGGATTCTTTTGTTGGAGAAATATATACTTCTGGCGGTGATATGCATCGGCGTGATTCTTTTATTTTGAGGAGGTCTGACGGATGAATGGAAAAATTGTACTGATTGATGGACATAGTATTTTGAATAGAGCATTTTACGGGGTGCCGGATCTGACAAATTCAGAGGGACTTCATACCAATGCGGTATACGGATTTTTGAATATCATGCTTAAAATTCTGGATGAGGAGAAACCGGATTATCTGACCGTGGCATTTGATGTGAAGCATCCGACTTTCCGTCATGAGATGTATGCGGAGTATAAAGGAACCAGAAAGGGCATGCCGGATGAGTTAAGGGAGCAGGTACCACTGATTCAGGAAATGCTGCGGGCAATGGGAGTCCGTCTGGTGATGAAGGAAGGCTATGAGGCAGATGATATTCTTGGAACCATCGCCCGTCAGGCAGAGAAGGAAGGCCTGGAGGTTTCTCTTGTATCGGGAGACAGGGATCTTTTGCAGCTTGCAACAGATCATATTATGATACGTATTCCAAAGACAAAACGCGGGGGCACAGAGATTGAGAATTACCATACCCAGGATGTCATTGACAAATATGGGATCACACCTTTGCAGATCATTGATCTGAAAGGTCTTATGGGAGATGCCTCCGATAATATTCCGGGAGTGGCGGGTGTTGGCGAGAAAACCGCAGTGAAGGTGCTGACGGCATTTCCTACCGTGGAGGAGGCGTATGCACATCTGGATGAGATCACACCGAAGCGGACGCATGATCTGCTGGAAAAGGGGAAAGAGCAGGCGATGCTCAGCAAGGCACTTGCTACGATCAAGACAGATTGTGAACTGGATTATTCCCTGAAGGAGGCGGGACTGCCGGAGCTGTTTAATGAGAAATCCTTTGCGATGGTAAAGCGGCTGGAATTTAAGTCCCTTCTGAAACGATTTGACAAAAAGCAGCAGGAGCAGGGCGTGAAGAAGTTACAGATACAAGCGCTTGAAACAAAGGAACAATGTGACGCATTTTTTCAAAAATTTTATGCAGTAAAACCATCGGTTGCCGGAATTGGTTTTCTGGCAGACCCCTGGACCAGTGCCGGGGCAAAGAAGAAAAAGACAAAGAAATCCGGCGGTCAGCTGGCATTTGATTTTGAAAACGGAGATGCACAGATCACACAGGAGCAGGATCCGGCAGCACAAAAGGAATATCCGTTTTATGGAATCTCAGTTTCCTATGTGTCAGACGGGGAGGCTCAGACAGGGTGTATCATGGCGGGAGAAGCCATGAATGCAGAGGAGATCGTATCGGAGCTTCGCAAGCTTGTGAACACAGTGGATCATATTGCAGTGCTTGGCTGGAAGGATATTCTTCACCACACCACTCCGGTGCAGGAGCTTTCAGCACAGTGGGAGCCGGCAGTGCAGGAGGTATTTCCGGCAGCCACAGTACAGGAGCAGCAGATCCTGTTTGGCAGGATTGCTGATCTGGAGATTGCGGCGTATCTGTTAAATCCATTGAAGGACACGTATCAGGCGGATGATATTGCCAGGGATTATCTGGATATGACCATATCCTCCTATGGTGAGCTGTTTGGCAAAAAAACAATCGGGGAGCTCTGCGGGGAGGAGAACCAGAGAGAGGCACTGTTACAGTATCTGGGACAGCTCTCTTTTGTGCCTTGCCTGGCGTTTGATGAGATCCGGGAGGAGTTAGAAGAGCAGGGCATGTGGAAGCTTTATGAGGAAATAGAGATTCCGACGGCATATTATCTTTATCAGATGGAGCGGCTGGGGGTATGTGCCGATGGAAAGGTGCTTACGGATATGTCGGCATCTTTGCAGGAGACCATTGGGACACTGGAAAAGGATATTTATGCTCTGGCAGGGGAGGAGTTTAATATCAATTCTCCGAAGCAGCTGGGGGTGATCCTGTTTGAAAAGATGAAACTGCCTTTTGCCAAAAAGACAAAGACAGGTTACTCCACATCGGCGGATATACTGGATAAGCTCCGGACGGAAGATCCGATCATTCCGAAGATCCTGGAATATCGTCAGGTGACAAAGCTGAAATCGACTTATGCGGATGGTCTTCCTGTTTATATTGAGGAGGATGGCAGGATCCATGGCAGGTTTAACCAGACGATCACGGCAACCGGAAGGATCAGCAGCACCGATCCGAATCTGCAGAATATTCCGATCCGCATGGAGCTTGGAAGACAGCTTCGCAAGGTGTTTACCCCGAGAAAGGACTGGGTATTTCTGGATGCGGATTATTCCCAGATCGAGCTTCGCGTTCTGGCACATCTGTCCGGGGATCCGGAGCTGATCGAAGCATACCGGGAGGATAAGGATATCCACCGGAGTACGGCATCCAAGGTATTTCATGTGCCTTTCGACGAGGTGACAGATCTTCAGAGAAGAAATGCCAAGGCAGTAAACTTTGGAATTGTTTATGGAATTAGTTCTTTTGGACTGGGACAGGATCTGCATGTATCTAGAAAGGAAGCAGAGCAGTTTATAGAACAGTATTTTGAGACATATCCGGCGATCAAGACATATCTGGACGGTCTGGTGGAGGATGCCAAAAAGCAGGGATTTGCGCGGACTATGTTTGGCAGAAGGCGACCGGTGCCGGAGCTTTCTTCCGGCAATTTCATGCAGAGATCCTTTGGGGAGCGTGTGGCAATGAATTCCCCGATCCAGGGAACAGCGGCGGATATCATCAAGATCGCCATGATCCGTGTTTCCCAGAGGCTTCTGGAGGAGGGACTGCAGGCAAGGGTTGTTTTACAGGTGCACGATGAACTTTTGGTCGAGGCACCTGTGGAGGAAGCCAAGAAGGTGAAAGAGATCCTTGAAACGGAAATGTCCGGGGCGGCAGAACTTCTGGTGCCTCTTGAGGTAGAGGTGGAAGAGGGCAGCAACTGGTATGAGGCTCATTAGAAATTGACTTGCAGGGAAAGGACAAAGACATGCATGTGATTGGTTTGACAGGAGGGATCGGCAGCGGAAAAAGTCTGGCGGCACAGATCCTGGCGGAGGAGAGGCAGGCAGAGCTTCTGATCACCGATGAGCTTGGTCATACGGTAATGAAAAAGGGAAGTGACTGTTATGACAAGATCCTGGAGCATTTTGGCAGGAAACTTATGGATCCGGCAGGGGAAATAGACCGGAATCTGCTGGCACAGAAGGTGTTTGGCAGCGAAGCGGAGAGAAACTGGCTGAACCGGTTGATCCATCCGGCTGTGATCCGGTACGTTGAAGAGTATATTGCCGGTAGAAAGGAACAGGAGGGCGTGATCGTTCTGGAATCGGCTCTTTTGTTTGAGAGCGGCTGTGACCGGTTATGTGACAAGATCTGGTATATTTTTGTTTCCGAGGAGATCCGGAGAGAACGTCTGGCACAGAGCCGGGGCTATAGTCAGGAGAAGATCACTGCCATTTTGAAGCGGCAGATGACGGAACAGGAATTTGCAGACCGCAGTGATGTGGTGATCCGGAATGATGGCACGATGCAGGAACTGAGAGAACAGATTCGGGAAAAGCTGCAGCTTTACCGGAAATAAAGACGCAGCAGGGCAGGGTTTGTGCAGGTTTCCAGAAGGCATCCTAATAGCAGAAGTACCATAGACAGAAAAAAATACGGAAATTCACACAGGATCAGGCGGTGCTTTGGCACAGTGATGCTGTGGAGCTGGCGATGAAGCCGGTCGCAGTGGCGTGTGCTGATCAGAAAGGCAGGAATGACCAGAAGGGAATGGGGCAGGAGAAAACACAGAAAACCGACGACTCCCCAGAGTCCGTTTAATTGGACACAGAAAGCCAGTAAAAGTCCGCTTTGAAAACCGATATATCCCGAAAAAAACCGGTAATAGTATTTCCAGATATTTGTAAAGGCAAAGAACCACAGCAGCAGATAATATTTCAAAAGTCTGCGGGCAGCCAGCAGGAAAAAGTCCTGACGATCCACTTCGAGGGTCTGAAGCTGGGACAGTAATGTCTGGTACAAATGGAAAATATAAGAATAAATTCCGTTGCGCAGCAGATAGGCAAGGATGCATCCTATTGCAGCTCCTGCGGCGGCAAACAGAAAAACGCTGATGGAAGTATCTGACAGCGTTTTTTTTGATGGTGTTTTCATAGAGACTGATTCGTTCATAAATTCTATTGTGTCCGGTTTTTGGTGCAGATAAGACAGCTCCTTGTGTATTTGGTTCATTATATGGGAGATAAATGTGAAATAGAACGGAGAAATCTGTCGAAGGAATGGCGTTGTATTCCGGGGGGATATCCGATAAGGTGGAAGAAGAATGAACCGGGAGGAGCGGTGGAATATGAGACCAGAACATGGAAAATGGATTCTGTTATTGGTGATCCTGTGTGTTGTGATCGCAGGATTATACGGGATCAGCGGAAAAATTGCCGGAGACCGGCAGAGAGTTCAGGAACAGAAGGAGACCTGGGCGGCAAAAAACGGTACACCGGTCCGGGAAAAAGGAAAACTATCCGGGGGAACGAAGGGAGTGCTTCGGCTGTATGCAGGGGAACTCAGTGGAAGAGCAAACGCATTTCACTGGGAAACCGCAGGAGATCAGCGGGTGCTTTCCCTGTTATATCAGAAGGCGGGGAACCTGGCAGAGATCACCTGTCAGAAAAAAGGAAAAGGTGCGGTATACCGGATCCGCTTAAAAAAGGATGTGATGGATTCGGATGGCAGGCTTGTGACGGCAGACACACTTCTGTATAACTATTATATACGCTGTCAGGCAGGGTATCAGGGAGATGATCAGATTGACGGCATGAGCATACGGGGACTTTACTCCTACCGGTATGGGGCATCCGGAAAAAAACTGGGACAGAGGGAGAAAAAAGTAAAACAGGTGATCCGCGATCCGGATAAAAAGCTGCGGCAGCAGGTGATAAGGCAGCTTGTGGTTCCGGTTTTATACAAGGAATATTACTGGGTCAAAACATTATATTATAATCCGTCGGCCGGAAAGCTTTGCAAGCGTTACCCGGAGCCGGTACAGTTATTTGCCCATTATTATGCTCCTGATACCTCTTATACGGGCAGAGGAAAAACGGTGAAACAGGCAGTTTATGAGATTGCAAGGCAGTATGGAACCAGTCTGGAGCATTTATCAGAGATGACAGGGACGGACTATCATACAAAGCTGCAGGGGCTTGCAATACAACATCTGTGGCCGGAAAGGACGGCAGGAGACGGAAAGATACAGGGCATTCAGAAGTTGGATGACCGGACGCTGCAGATTGAAACAACCGGGTATCGGGAAAGTGACCGGAAAAAGCTGCAGGATATATATGTGGTCACACGGCAGCTTACCCGGATGGTTTCTGTGGAAAACGGATCGGAACAAACACAATGGGAGGAGAATCTGCCGGTGGGAACGGGAGCCTATATCTTGCAGAAAAAAGAAAAGGATTCGCTGTGTCTGCAGGTAAATTCCTATTATGAAAGGGAAGCAGTGAATCCCACACAGATCATGATCCGGAACGGAGATCTTACTGCGGGCCGGTGTATCCGCCGTGTCTGTGATGGAAGCCTTGATATGGCATGCATCTGGGAGAGAGTATCTTATGAAAAAAAGGAGATTGGCCGGATCATGAAAAAGGGAGATGCACTATGGGAATCAGCCCTTTTGGGCGGACTGGTGTATCATCCGGGAAGGGTAAATGCATCAACACTTTCCAGAGAGACAGTGGATACACAAAATCTAGGGGAGATCATCCGGGGACTGGAAATGAATGACGAGGAATAAGAAAAGGGGCATTGGGGAAAGGGGAGTTCTTTACATTTGCCCGGATATCCTTTATGATGGAAAGGAACAGACCGCTGCATATGCTTTTCAGAAAGGGTGCGGTCAATAACGAGTCAGAAAGGAACAAAACAATGGCACAGAATCCAATTGTAACATTTGAAACAACACAGGGTACGATCGAGGCAGAGCTTTATCCGGAGATCGCACCAAATACAGTTAACAACTTTTTATCACTGGTAGGAAAGGGCTTTTATGACGGCCTGATCTTTCACCGTGTGATCAAGGGATTTATGATCCAGGGAGGAGATCCGGACGGTGTCGGTACCGGTGGACCCGGATATTCTATTAAGGGTGAGTTTGCACAGAATGGCTTTGCCAATGATCTGAAGCATTCCGCAGGTGTACTTTCCATGGCACGTTCCATGATGCCGGATTCCGCAGGGTCACAGTTCTTTATCATGCACAAGGATGCACCACATCTGGACGGTGCATATGCTGCCTTTGGTAAGGTGACAAAGGGACAGGATGTGGTGGACAAGATCGCCGAGGTCGAGACAGACTACAGCGATGCTCCGATGGAGCCACAGATGATGATCAAGGTCACAGCAGATACCTTTGGTGTGGATTATCCGGAGCCGGAGAAATGCTAATAAATAAACTCATAATATAGTTTATTTGAAGTGGCAGTTATAACGAAATGATGAAAAGGAGATTTTCCGAAAGGGAGGTCTCCTTTTTTCAGTGGAAATTGAGATGCAGTGTTCCTGAGAAATTGTTGATTTCGCTTTTTGTGTGGATTGTTCACAAAGTTTTGACATTATTATGATAGAGTAGATTTTGACGTTGCGGAGAGCCGCAAAGATTGGAGGACGAAACATTGATTGAAGTAAAAAATCTGGTGAAACAGTATGGAAATCATGCAGCTGTGGACAATCTTTCCTTTACTGTAGAGACAGGAAAGGTAGTGGGATTTCTGGGACCGAACGGTGCCGGTAAATCTACCACGATGAATATGATCACGGGGTATATCGCACCCACATCCGGAAACGTTTTGATCGACGGTGTGGACATGGAGGAGGAACCGGAGCTGGTTCGTAAAAACATCGGTTATCTTCCGGAGAATCCGCCGTTATATCCGGATATGCGTGTCCGTGAGTACTTATATTTTGTGGCTGAGTTAAAGAAGGTTCCCCGCAAGGACAGGGATGTCATGGTCAATGAGATCATGAACCGGACAAAGATCGTGGATGTGTCCGAGAGACTGATCCGCCATCTGTCCAAGGGATATAAGCAGAGAGTTGGTGTGGCAGGAGCCATGATGGGATATCCAGAGATCCTGATCCTGGATGAGCCGACCGTAGGTCTTGATCCGAACCAGATCATTCAGATGCGTGAGCTGATCCGTGATCTCAGCGAGTCTCATACGATCCTGTTAAGCTCCCATATTATGCAGGAGATCAGTGCAGTCTGTGATGAGATCATTATCATCAACGAAGGAAAAATGATCGCCTGTGACACGCCGGATAACCTTACAATGCATATGGCATCTAACGGTCTCCATCTGGTGATCCGGGGAGATGTACCGGTGATCAAGGGAGCACTTCGGACGGTTTCCGGTATCAAGAATGTCGTATATGATGAGCAGATGGAGGAGGGATCTCTTGGTCTGACTCTTTATTCCATCGACAAAAAGGATCTTCGTGAGGATGTGTTCTTTGCTCTGGCAGAGGCGGGATGTCCGATACTTGAGATGCATCGTCAGGAGACGACTCTGGAGGAAGCCTTCATTGCATTGACGAAGGGCGGTTCCCGTCAGTTTGGCGGCAAGAAGACGGCGAAGAAACAGCCAAAGCCGGCAGAATCAGCAGATGCTGAGGTCAAGGCAGCTGAAGAAAAGGAGGAAGAATAATGTTTGCGATTTATAAAAAGGAATTAAAGCAGTATTTTCATTCCATGATCGGATTTGTATTCCTTGCTTTTTTCATAGCGATTATTGGTATTTATACATGGGCCAATAATTTTTATGGAAAAGTGGGAAACTTTGAGACGACCTTAAGTTCTTCTACATTTCTTTTTGTACTGCTGATCCCGATCCTTACCATGAGGGTTCTGGCAGAGGAGAAGCATCAGAAGACAGATCAGTTATTGTACACCGCACCGATCTCCATCGGCCGCGTGATCATCGGAAAGTATCTTGCGCTGATCACGTTATTTGGATTTGGTGTCCTGTTTGTAGGACTGTATCCGTTGCTGTTAAGACATTATGGTCAGGACAGTGTGCAGCTTGCACCGGCATACAGTGCACTGATCGGATTTTTCCTTCTGGGAGCAGCATATATTGCTGTTGGTACATTTATTTCCTCGTTGACAGAGAGCCAGCCGATCGCAGCGGTGGTATCGTTCCTGGTGCTTTTAATGAGTGTACTGGTATCCAGTATTGCAGGGGCACTTCCGTCTGACAAACTGTCACAGGCAGCGATCCTGTCTGTTGTATGGATCATCGTGGCGGCGGCAGCTTATTATATGATGCACAATATAACCATAGCAATCATTCTGACGGTGCTGGGAGAAGCAGCGATCTGGATCATTTATGCAGTCAAATCTTCCCTGTATGAGGGAATTGTGGCTGATATTCTGAACTGTGCCGCGCTATCATCAAAGTTTCAGGATTTTACCCTGGGTGTCCTGAAATATGACGTGATCGTATACTACGTGAGCGTTGCATTTCTGTTTGTATTTCTGACGATCCAGAGTATTAAGAAAAAGAGATATAACTAAAATATATCAGGCACAAAAGCAGTGCGGAAATGAGGTAAATGATGAGCGAAAAGAAAGAAAATTTGACCCAGAATAAAGAGCCGGGAAGGATCAAAAGATCTTTTACCAGCCGGCAGTTTAAGTCAGGGGCGTACAGTTCCGTGATCACTGTGATCGTCATTGCACTGGTGGTTGTAGTGAACATGGTATTTAACAAACTGGATCTGTCTACGGATCTGACATCAGACAGTCTGTTTACATTAACCAAGGACTCCCAAAAGGTGTTAAAGGATGTCAAGGATGATATTACGATCTACTATATGGTCACCAAAGGCGAGGAGCAGGATTATATTAAACGTGTGATCAAGCAGTATAATAAGGTTTCCGATCATATCAAGGTAGTGACAAAGGATCCGGTAGTGTATCCGAATTTTTCCAGGAAATATGTGGATGATGCTGTATCGGACAATGATGTGATCGTGGTAGATGAAACAACAGGAGCAGCCAAATATGTTTCCAGCGATGAGATGCTGTATTCAGATCAGTATTCCTATTATACAAGCGGAAGTTCGGAACAGTATCTGGATGTAGAGGGACAGATCACTTCTGCCATTCAGAATGTTCTTTCAACGGACAAGAAAAAAATTTATGTTGTAACCGGTCATGATGAGCAGAGCATCAGCGATTCTCTTTCCAAGACATTGGAGAAGATGAATGTGGATGTGCAGGACATTTCTCTTGTGACACAGAAGAAAGTACCGGACGACTGTTCTCTGCTGATCGAGTACGGACCGCAGAGTGATCTGAGAGACAGCGAGAAAACAGTGATCATGGATTATCTGAAAAAGGGTGGTACAGCAATCCTGATGCCGGGGTATGTGGAGAAGGAAACACCAAATATTGATGAGATCCTTGACTATTATGGCATGAGTATCCAGAAGGGTGTTATTTATGAAGGAGTGGGACATTATGAGAATTATCTCAACTGGATCGTTCCAACCATCAATACAGATGCGGATGTAATGTCCAAATTTGATGACAAGGATTATGTGGTGATCGGATCTTCCCAGAGCATTAAAGAGCAGAAAGCATCTTCTCTGAGAAACAGCCTGAAATTAACCGATATTCTGACTACTTCAAAGCAGTCCCTGTTGAAAAAGGATCCAAGCTCCCAGAATACCGATAAGGAAAAGGGAGATCTGAGTGGTCCTTTTACAACCGGTGTTTATGCAGAGGAGACAGTGGATGACGGAACTACAAAGCTGACCGTGATCGCAACCAATGAGGTGCAGGATGATCTGATGCAGAATGTGATCAGTGGTATGCTGGGAGATTCCAAGGATGGAACCACCAACACATCCATTGAGGCAAAGAGTCTGTCCTACTCAACGATCACGATGAGTGCAGGCAGTGCCATTGTATGGTCTGTGGTTCTTGTTATTCTTGTGCCCCTTGCACTGCTGCTTACCGGATTTGCAATCTGGTTTACAAGGAGGAGAAAATAAAACATGAGTAGAAAAAAGAGACAAACCGTGACTCTTCTTGTACTCTGTCTGGTTCTTATAGCCTTTGTTGCCGGATACTTCGGGCTGACACGTTATCAGGCAGCGAAGGAAAAGGCAGAAAAAGCGGAGGAAAGTGATAAGGAACTGTTTCAGCTTTCCGCTGATGATATCAACAAGGTAGAGTATCAGGGAGAAAAATCATCCCTGACATTCAAAAAGAATGGCAAAACATGGAAGCTAGCCTCTGACCAGAAATATCCGTTAAACCAGGACAGGATTACGGAGATGGTAGACGAAACAACAGGAGTGGCAGCGACCAAAACAGTTACCACCAGTTGTGATGATCTGACACAGTATAATCTGGATAAGCCGGATCTGACAGTTACTGTGACGGATACCTCCGGTAAAGAAACAACGATATATGTAGGAATGGAATCTGTCTCCGGCGGTGGACGCTATGCTTACTGCGGAGGGGACGAACAAAAGATATATCTGATATCTACTTCTTTATACAGCAGCTTTGACTACAGCCTGGGTGATCTCATGACAGTGCCGGATATTCCTACCGTACAGGCAGACGAGATCCGATATCTGAAGGTGGAGAAACAGAAGGGCAAAAATTTTGAAGCAGAGTACGACGAAAAGAATTCTCCGTATAAGGATATTTACGGATGGTCCATTAAACAGCCGTATTCCCAGCCGGTAGCCGGGGATAAGGATGGTCTGCAGAATATTTTTGGCAGCTACACAAACATAGGCTTCAGCTCTGGTGTGTCCTACAAAAAGGACACCGCATTAGAGAAGAAATACGGACTGGATCAGCCGCAGTATACGGTGACTTTCCAGACGGCAAAAAAGGATGTTACATTGTATATTGGAAAAGAAAACAGTGACAAGAGCAGCTATTATGTCAGGATGAAGGGAAAAGATGGCATTTATCTGATGGATGCTTCCAGCGTCAGCAAGATGATCACCATCAATCCGCTTGACAGTGTTTATCAGAGACTTTATGTGGGAAATCAGCAGAAGTTAAATCAGGTGGAGCTTTCTTATCAGGGGCAGAAGTATACCTTTGATGTTTCCAAGACAAAGAAAAAGTCAGAGACGGAGTATACCTATACCGTCAAGAGGGATGGAAAGAAAGTCGATGCAGATGAATTTACCACAGCCTATGGTGTGATCAGTTATCTGGCTCCGGGTGGCAATATTGACCCGAAAGTAACGGTGAAGAGTAATAAGCCGGTGGCTCAGTTTACCTTCCATGAGGATCAAAAAGATACGAAGATGATCATATATCCATATGATGGACAGAACTCCTACCGCGTCAGTGTTAACGGTGTCATGCAGTTTACGGTGGATAAGAGTGCTGTGGATAAGGTTTTGAAACAGTTTGTATCGTTGAAATAATGTGAGCGAAGGCAAAAGCAAAGCTTTTTACGGCTTTTGCCCTTACGCTGTAAAGTTATGAAATGATCTTAGAATAATACGGACGAAATGCAGAGGGAATACTATATTCTTTCTGCATTTTTTCTGTTGTGACCCAGGTACTTTCCTCGGAGAGAGGGATCGACGGTGCCTGATCCAGATGGACCAGATATCCGATCATGCGCCACTCGATATGGGAAAAAATGTGTTTTCCCCGGCCCAGGAGCTCAATGTTGTCTGCACGGGTGTTCCATTGTTCCAGAAGTGCGGAAAGCTCCCCGGTCGTGACAAAGCCCTCCTGGGAAGGAAACTCCCACAAACCGGCAAGAAGACCTTTGGGTGGACGCTTCTGCACCAGATAGGTTCCCTGATATTCCAGAAGGATAATGGTTTTTTCCTCAATGCGCCGTTTCTTTTTGGGAGGCTTGACCGGGAAGGCGGACCAGGAATTATGGGCGTGTGCCTGACAGCGGTGTGCCAGAGGACATCTGTCGCAGAGAGGAGCACCGTTTGGCAGACAGACGGTTGCCCCCAGATCCATCCAGGCCTGGTTGTAGGTTCCGGAAACTTCTGGCGGGATCGTTTCTAAGAGTTCGGCTCTAAGCTGCTTTTTAAAAGGAGTCTTTGTGATATCGGAGGAGTCCTCAAAAAGTCGGGTATATATGCGGTAAACATTGCCGTCAATGGCAGGCACCGCCTCTCCGAATGCTATAGAGGCAATGGCTCCTGCGGTATATTCTCCAATGCCGGGAAGTGTCAGGATCTCCTCATAGGTACGGGGAAATTTTCCGTCGTATTCTGCCAGAATCTGAATGGCAGCCCTTTTCAGGTTGTTGGCACGGCTGTAATAGCCCAGTCCCTGCCAAAGCTTCATTAGGTCATCCTGAGGAACCTCTGCGAGACTTTTTACATCCGGCAGGCGGGAGAGAAAACGGGTATAGTAATCTCTGACTGCCTCTACCCGTGTCTGCTGGAGCATGATCTCGGAAATCCAGACATGGTAGGGATCCGGGCGGTCCGTATTGCCTGCCGGGATCCGCCAGGGAAGATCTCTGGCAGCAGAAGAATACCACTCCAGAAGGGGAGTGGTAAGCTGGTTTAATGTATGGATCCGGCTGGAAGCGGATGTATTCATGATGAAACCTCCTGATTATTTTGTGTTTGTAGTTATAAATGTGCAGAAATATTTTATTTCACTGATCTTTTCGCGGATTGATTCACAGATTCAGCTTTGGATTTATGTTACTGCTGCGGCTTTTCGTGTTTTGTTTTCCGTTCGGAGGAAGCACGCAGATCCAGCAGATCATGGATCTCCGCCAAAGGAATCCTGGTATACTCAGCAAGTTCCCACGGAGTTGCTTCCCGGCCGTTTTCCTCTGCAAGGTATTTGGCCGCCTCATGGAGAAGATTGGTTTTGGCAAGCACAGTGCTTTCCCAGTCTTTGGCAGCGGTCACGGAGTCGATCATATTTTCAATGGCAAGACGTATCTCCTCCTCGATCACAGCGTGGATGTGTTCCAGATCCGGTGCAGACCCCTTACGGAAATCGGAAGGGGTGCCGCCGATCCGCTCCAGAGCCATCAGGATACCGATATTGCCCTCTGCGATCATTTCATCCAATGCAATGCCACGTTTTTCATAGGTTTTTGCAATCCGGAATACCTGATCAAGCTGCTCATGCACCAACGCTTCTTTGGAGGAGGTATCGCCGGACAAAAAACAGTCCCAGAGTGCTGCAAGCTCTGCTCCGCTGTGGGATGCAAGTGCGGAAACCTCCCGGCGGTAAAGCTCCAGATTACGCTCTGCCTTGGAGATGCGGCGTCTGGTCTCCTGACCGTCGGCGGTATTACCGCTGCACTCCTGATTGTCGGATGAATTCGTATATTCCTCCAGGGTGTCTCCTTGTATCCGGTTCGTTTTGTAGATGTCTTCCTCCGGAGAAGTGGTCTCTTCAAAGGAAACTGAAGGATGATATCCGGAAATGGTAATGCCGTTCATGGCAAGATACTGATAAACGGCATCAAACTGATCCTCGTGAAGATCCATATCGGAAAGGTACTGATGAATCTCCTCCTTTGTCATCTGATTCTGCTGTGCCTGGGCAATGGCTTTAATCTCCGCCATGCATTCCAATAATTTATCCTGATCCATATATATAATCTCCATTCTGTGTTATTTTATGATGTATCATTTCATTGGGGTTATCCTTAGCCGGATAAAGCGATTCTCTTTTATATCAGATTTTAGAAAAAAAGAGGGAGTGTGTCAATAGCGGAAATATCTAATCTTTGCGGTAAACATTCTGGAAAAATTATGATAAAAAAAGAGAGATTTGTTATAGTCAATTCGACTTCATTCTGCTATAATGTTGTATAAAATAAGCTGCGTGTGGAATGGTTCTTTCTCATGCCGTTTCTATAGCAGCAAAAGGAGGTAATATAATGAGAAAAGGTTTCAAAAAAGCCATGTCATTTGTGCTTTCTGCGGCAATGATGGTTTCTCTCGGTTCCGGGATGACTTTCAGTACAGCAAGTGCAGAGGGTGCGGCTGACACAACAAAGGAGGCTGCCGCAGCGGCATCTACTGCTACATATGGTGCAATGGTAGGTTTCCAGACATATAACCAGTATGATTTCCGTAATGGTTATGAGCAGCAGGATGCTGATGCGAGATACGGAGAGTGGCTTGTTCAGAATGGCAAGGAGGCTGCTCCGGCAGAGTACAACGGGATCAATATCTACAGAAACGGTAACGGCCCTGAGATTTATGAGAAGGGTGCCAAAAAGGGACAGCTCAAGGTTGATAAGGCTGAGAAGGCTGAGCTTTGTACCGGTGCTGCCGTTACAGATGCTGTGATGGATAAGGATGGCAAGTACACAGTTTCCATCAAGAATCTTGATCTTAAGAAAGAAGCCGATGTAAAGCAGACCTTCAGTATGCTGGATGTATCTACCAGCATCACCAAGGATGTTCACAACAAGAATGTTACCGCAAAGGCAACTTCCGTAAAGATCAACGGAGAAGAGATCGCAAAGGACGTTGATCTTCCGGTAAAGGCAGATATTGCTGATGGTGCTTACTACAAGTTTATGTTTGCAAACGGTTATTCTATCGGTGACAAGACTGCCAATGTGAAGTTCCCACAGCTCAGCACATCAGATAACAGCACAGGACTGGCAGTACCAAGCGGACTGATCGACATTGAGATCACATTCGAGCTGAAGGGTGTAGACTGGACATACGTACCGGTAAAACCGACAGAGGCTCCGGAGACAACAGCAGCTCCTGTAACAGCACCTCCAGAGGTTCCGCTGAGCACTTCTTTTGATATGTATCTGAGTGCCAATGTAAATGAGGCACTGACACCATCTGCAGGTCCTGACATCCGTATGGACGAGCAGAACAAGGCAATTCAGGCAGCATCCTTTGGTTCAGAGGCAATGAAGACAAAGGTAACTACTGCTAAGAGTGCAAAGGGAAATGCATTGTTTGATGCAAAGACTATGGATTACATCGTGTCTGACAGCTCCAGCACCACGATCTCCAAGACTGGTGAGTACAGTCTTTCTGTAACAGCCAGAAGTAATATGGAGGATATGACAAGTGACGGTGCTGCATGGTTCCCAATCATGATCAATGGAAGCACAGGTGTTATGCCAAAGGATTTCAATATCAAGGCGACAAAGCTTATCGTTGGTGAGGGTGCTTCTGCAAAGGAGTATGCATGGACTGCACAGCTTATGCAGGATGCAAATGGTGATGTGAGACTGTCTGTCTTTAATAAGTGGGCAACAGATAATGAGAAAGCTGCTGCTAACACGATCAAGGATATGGTTCCGGTTAAGAAGGGCGATAAGATCACCTTCAAGTTCTATGTGGTACCGGGTGCACCGGCTCCTGCAACGACACCTACTCCGGAGGCAATTGGACCATCTACTTCTTATATGTCATATCTTGGATTCCAGACAGATGACTGGATGTTCCGTGATACATGGCAGTCAGATAATGGTCTGAAGTGCAAGGATTATGATTACAAGAAACAGGTAGGATGGAGCCATGAGGGCAAGACGAATGCGGTCGATGTAAAATCCATCACAGATGCCAAGATGACAAAGAACGGTGCAAAGTACAAGGTTGCGATCACCGGTCTCGATATTAAGAAGACATCTAAGAATTCAACGAAGTTTAATATGCTGTATCTTTCTACCGATATTCCTCTTTCTATGAAGGGTGTTACAGTAAAGGATGCGGTATTAAAGATTGATGGTAAGACAGTGAAAGAGTACAAGGTAGTGCCAAACAAGGGCGATGCTTCCAAGTACTATCAGTTCATGCTTGCAGATGCGTATGCACCGGCAGACGGAACAAAGGATGCACCTTATCCAAGCGGCAAGGAGCTTAAGACATTCCCAACCGATTCTATCGAGGTTGAGTATGTGATCGACGGTGTTGATTTCAACAGCAAGACAGTTACAGTAGGTAACTTCAAGTACAAGCTGACCAAGAACACAGCACAGGTTGTAGGTCTTTCTAAGGCTGGTAAAAAGAAAGCAAATCTTTCTCTTGGCAAGACCATTAAGGTTGCAAGTGCAAGTGCAGTTTCTACCCAGCCGGCAGTAAAGAAGACATACAAGGTTACATCTGTTAAAGCAGGTGCATTCAAGGGATCTTCTAAGCTGAAGAGCTTCAGCTTCAAGAAGGCTGTAAATATCAAGAAGCTTCCTGCTAAGGCATTCATGAACTGCAAGAAGCTGAAAAAGGTTGAACTTAATAAGAATATGAAGAGCATTCCTGCTAAGGCATTTGCCGGATGTAAGAAGCTTTCCACAATTAAGTGCAATGCAAAGCTGAAATCTGCCAGCAAGAGTGCATTCAAGGGCTGCAAGAAGAAGATCAAGATTGCAGGCAAGAGTGCAAAGGCAAATAAAAAGAAGATCAAGAAAGCATACAAGAAGGTAAAATAATTACTGACAGGTAATCTTTCTGATATGATGGGATGCCGTATCCGGTTTTGGATACGGCATCTTTTTGTTTTATGCGTGGAAAAATGGTGGCATTACATTTTATCTCCCAAGAAAAATGTATCCAGAAGGCTGTGATCTGGAAATTGCCGCAGATCAGTATACTTCCCACAAGCCGTTAGTGACAAGTTTGAGTTAAGTGATACGAAGTCTACACCAGTAGGACTTAGTGAAATCAGCATTCCTACTATATATTGTAAAAAAGTCGGAAAACACATACAATATATAGTAGACTTTTGTGGTGAGGTTTGCTATAATCATTTATGGACGCATTCTGAAACCCGGAGCCTTGCAGAGGATTCGGGTCTTTTCACGGGTCTTGGGGAGACACCGGAAGAGGAATGTCTGGCATAAAGAAAATGAAAGAAGAGGTATTTTGGGACAATGAAAGTAACAAAAAGGGATGGCAGAATTGTAGATTATGACAGAAACAAGATCATACTGGCGATCCAGAAGGCAAATGTGGAGGTAGACCGCTATGAGCAGGTATCGGAGGAGACTATTGATGCCATTGTTGCCAGTATTGAAAATAAGAGAACGGATAACCTCATGGTCGAGGATATCCAGGATATGATCGAGCAGAAGCTTATGGCAGAGCGTAAGTATGAGCTGGCCAAAAAGTATATCATTTACCGTTACACCAGGGAAATGGTCCGCCGTGCCAATACTACCGATGACTCGATCATGAGTCTGATCAAAAACAGCAATAAGGATGTCATGGAGGAAAACTCCAACAAAAATGCATATATTGCTTCCACGCAGAGAGACCTGATCGCCGGTGAGGTATCCAAGGATCTGACCAAGCGTGTTCTGCTTCCGGAGAAGATCATTAAGGCTCACGAAGAGGGCGTGATCCATTTTCATGATATGGATTATTATCTACAGAGTATTTTTAACTGTTGTCTGATCAATATCGGAGATATGCTGGAAAATGGAACTGTGATGAATGGTAAGCTGATCGAGAGTCCCAAAAGCTTCCAGGTTGCCTGCACGGTTATGACACAGATCATTTCAGCAGTTGCCAGCAGTCAGTATGGCGGACAGTCCGTGGATATTCGTCATCTGGGCAGATATCTTCGTAAGACCCGTGACAAATATGAACGTCATTATAAAGAGAAATACGGCGATATCATATCGGATGAGATCCGTGAGCGGTTTATTGATGACAGACTTCGTGATGAGCTTCGTTCCGGCGTTCAGACGATCCAGTATCAGATCAATACGCTGATGACCACCAATGGGCAGTCGCCGTTTGTGACATTATTCCTGAATCTGGACAAGGACGATCCTTATATAGAGGAAAATGCCATGATCATTGAGGAGATATTGAAGCAGCGCATTGAGGGCATCAAAAACGAAAAGGGTGTCTATGTGACACCGGCTTTTCCAAAGCTGATCTATGTATTGGACGAGCATAACTGCCTGAAGGGCGGCAAGTATGATTATCTCACGAAGCTGGCGGTGAAGTGCAGTGCCAAGAGAATGTATCCGGATTATATCTCTGCCAAGATGATGCGGGAGAATTATGAAGGAAACGTATTTTCCTGTATGGGCTGCCGCAGCTTCCTGACACCGTGGAAGGATGAAAACGGAGAATATAAGTTTGAGGGAAGATTTAATCAGGGTGTTGTCAGCCTGAACCTGCCACAGATCGGTATTCTGGCAGAGGGAGATGAGGAGAAGTTCTGGGCACTTCTGGAGGAGCGTCTGGCACTCTGCTTTGAAGCACTGATGTGTCGTCATCATGCACTGGAGGGGACTCTTTCCAATGTCAGCCCGATCCACTGGCAGTATGGTGCCATTGCCCGGTTGAAGTCAGGAGAGACCATTGATAAGCTTCTTCATGACGGATACTCGACGATATCTTTAGGCTATATTGGGTTATATGAAGTGACAAAGCTGATGACAGGCGTGAGTCACACCGATCCGAAGGGAACAAACTTCGCCCTGCGTCTCATGAAACGTCTGCGTCTGGCATGCGATACATGGAAGTTGGAGACTGGACTTGGTTTTGGTCTTTATGGTACACCTGCAGAGAGTCTCTGTTACCGTTTTGCTGAGATTGATAAGAAGCGTTTTGGGGAGATCAAGGATGTGACGGATAAGGGATACTATACCAACTCTTATCATGTAGATGTCCGGGAAAAGATCGATGCATTTGAGAAGTTCCGCTTTGAGAGCCAGTTCCAGAAGATTTCCTCCGGTGGAGCGATCTCCTATGTGGAGATTCCGAATATGCGCCACAATCTGGAAGCACTGGAGGATGTGGTCCGATTTATTTATGATAATATCCAGTATGCGGAGTTTAATACAAAGTCCGATTACTGTCATGTATGTGGTTATGATGGAGAGATCATTATCAATGATGATCTGGAGTGGGAATGTCCACAGTGCCACAATAAGGATAAAAATAAAATGAATGTGACGAGACGTACCTGTGGTTATCTGGGAGAGAATTTCTGGAATGTAGGAAAAACAAAAGAGATCAACGCAAGGACGCTTCATTTGTAAAGTGAAAAAGAAGTGGTTTCTGTCAGTGTGACCGGTATGGTAAAAATAGATTTTGAAACCTTACCGGATACGCTGGCAGATTGTTCTTTCAGAACCCCATTTTTATTGATGCAACAGGTCATTTTCAGGGAATCTACGGTGCCGGTGACATTTTTCAATTCCTCGGTGCTCATGGATGCCTGTTCGATGATCTGGCAGAAGTAATAGGATGCCGTTTCGCCGGACAGGGTAAATTCATATAAGGTATCACTGCCCTTAGGAGTCACCTTCATATTCTCAAGTTGGGAAGAGGCATCCTGCATAATATCCGAAATGAAGGTGACCATGGAAAGAACTTCTTCCGGAGAACGCTCCGTCCGTGTCTTTTCTTTTCCGTTATTTGTGATATACCAGCCGTCCTTATAGGTGGAATGACTTTTTTCTGTCTTTCCCCTGGTGGTAGTTTTTGTGGTCATGTCGAGGGTTAAATGATCGCGGTCGTTGGCGCCGGTTACAAGAGCATTGGCACTCATATGGCGTTTTCCTTTGATCAGCTTTCCTCTGAGATTGATGGAGGCATCGGTTTTTGCGCGGAAAGAGGACTGGGACAACAGCTTTTCGAAGGAAAAATATACTTTCCCCTCAGGCGAATCGGGATCCGGTGTTTCAGAAACCTCCTGTGGACCGGTAGTGGCGGATGCAGGCTGTGATGAGACATTTTGACGGCCGGTGTCTTTGGGCGTGGCAGTGTGATGGTGCTGGTACAGACATACGCCCTCTATCAATAGAAGTACCGCAATAACGGCGAACGCAATGTATTTTAAAGGTGTTGATTTTTTGCTCATAGAGATCACTCCTTGTATGCTATATATTATGATGCTGCGGATTGCTTCATTGCTATCTGCTTTTGACCCTTGCATCATATTATAATGTTATTTGACAGACAGGTCAAAAAATATCAGAAAATAATCGAAACCAGAAAAAGGAGACGACATATATGAATTACGCAGAGATAAAGAAATGTGATGTAGCGAACGGACCGGGAGTCAGGGTGTCTTTGTTTGTCAGTGGCTGTACTCATCACTGCAAAGAATGCTTTAATAAAGAGACATGGGATTTTCAGTTTGGAAAGCCATTCACACAGGATACGATCAATGAGATTCTGGAATTGTTAAGTCCTGATTATATTAAAGGAATCACTCTGCTCGGAGGGGAACCTATGGAGCAGGTAAATCAGCAGGGTCTTCTGCCGTTGCTGCGACAGATCCGGGAAAAGCTGCCGGACAAGTCTGTGTGGTGTTTTACCGGATATGATTATGAAAAGGATATTCTGGACAGAATGGTACCGGAATGGGAGGAAACAAAAGAATTTCTTTCTTATCTGGATGTGCTGGTGGACGGAGAGTTTAAGATCGAGCAGAAGGATCTGGGACTGATCTTTAAGGGGTCTGCCAACCAGAGAACGATCCTGGTGCAGGAGTCTCTCAGAGAAGGTCATATTGTATACTGGGATCCCCAAAATCCATAAGAATTTGATAAAATTCTATGAAATCCCAAAGAAATGCCAAAAACGGCTTGAAATTTTAGGACAAGTCCGCTACAATAATGAGTGGGTTGTGACTGCGAGGTAATCGGGCAGTTATGAGAAATGCTTAATTACTGCACAGCGCCAGCAGTGACAGTATATTATAAATTATATTTTAGGAGGAATTAAAAATGGCAGTAAAAGTTGCAATTAACGGTTTTGGTCGTATCGGACGTCTTGCTTTCAGACAGATGTTTGGTGCAGAGGGTTATGAAGTAGTAGCTATCAACGATCTGACAAGCCCAAAGATGCTTGCTCATCTGTTAAAGTATGATTCATCACAGGGTAAGTATGAGAAGGCTGATACAGTTTCAGCTGGAGAGGATTCCATCACAGTTGATGGTAAGGAGATTAAGATCTATGCATTCCCTGATGCAAACAACTGCCCATGGGGCGAGCTTGGTGTAGACGTTGTTCTTGAGTGCTCAGGATTCTACACATCTAAGGAGAAAGCACAGGCTCATATCAATGCTGGTGCTCGTAAGGTTGTTATTTCTGCTCCTGCAGGAAATGATCTTCCTACTATCGTTTACAACACAAACCATGAGACACTTAAGGCTGAGGATACTATCATTTCTGCAGCTTCTTGTACAACAAACTGTCTTGCACCTATGGCTGACGCTCTCAACAAGTTCGCAGCTATCCAGTCTGGTATCATGGTAACGATCCATGCTTACACAGGTGATCAGATGACTCTTGATGGTCCTCAGAGAAAGGGTGACCTCAGAAGATCTCGTGCAGCAGCAGTTAACATCGTTCCTAACAGCACAGGTGCTGCAAAGGCTATCGGTCTTGTAATCCCAGAGCTGAACGGAAAGCTCATCGGATCTGCACAGCGTGTTCCTACCCCTACAGGTTCTACAACAATTCTGACAGCTGTATGTAAGGGTTCTGATATCACAGTTGAGGGTATCAACGCAGCTATGAAGGCAGCAGCAAACGAGTCATTCGGTTACAACGAGGATCAGATCGTATCTTCTGATATCGTTGGTATGAGATATGGTTCTCTGTTCGATGCTACACAGACAATGGTAAACAAGGTTGCTGATGACCTCTATGAGGTACAGGTAGTATCTTGGTATGATAACGAGAATTCTTACACATCTCAGATGGTAAGAACAATCAAGTACTTCTCAGAGCTTGCATAATCTGGTCTGAGGTGCTTAAGCCGGACAGGCTGTCGTCATTGACTGACAGACAACACTCCGGTGCATTGGTTGATCCATGTACGGGTCCGGTCTTTCATTGGACCGGGCTCGTTTTTCTTTTTCTGCGGGTATCCGGAGGAAAGACTGCTTTATAAAGAGCAAAACTCTTCTGCTATCAGGAGAGATCAATAATTAGGAGGAATTAAACATGTTAAATAAGAAATCTGTTGATGATATCAACGTAAAGGGCAAGAAGGTTCTTGTTCGCTGTGACTTCAATGTACCACTTGATGCAGACTTAAATATCACTGACGAGAATCGTCTCGTAGCTGCTCTTCCTACGATCAAGAAGCTGATCGCTGACGGTGGACAGATTATCCTTTGTTCTCACCTTGGTAAGCCTAAGGGAGAGCCAAAGCCGGAGCTTTCTTTAGCACCTGTTGCAAAGAGACTTACTGAGCTTCTTGGTCAGGAAGTAAAGTTTGCTGCTGATGCCAATGTCGTAGGTGACAATGCAAAGGCTGCTGTTGCAGCAATGAAGGACGGCGACGTTGTACTTCTTGAGAACACACGTTACAGAGCAGAGGAGACAAAGAACGGAGAGGCTTTCTCTGAGGAGCTTGCTTCCCTGGCTGATGTATTCGTAAACGATGCATTCGGTACTGCTCACAGAGCACACTGCTCTAACGTAGGTGTTACAGAGTTCATCCGCAAGAAGGGTGGAGACTGTGCTGTTGGATATCTGATGCAGAAGGAGATCGACTTCCTTGGCAATGCAGTAAACAATCCGGAACGTCCATTCGTAGCAATTCTTGGTGGTGCTAAGGTATCTTCTAAGATCTCTGTTATCGAGAACCTTCTTGACAAGGTTGACACACTGATCATCGGTGGTGGTATGGCTTACACATTCATGGCTGCTCACGGTGAGGAAGTTGGTAAGTCACTTCTTGAGGAGGATTACAAGGAGTATGCACTGAAGATGGAGAAGAAGGCTGAGGAGAAGGGCGTTAAGCTTCTGATACCTGTTGATACAACAGTTGCTGATGATTTCTCTAACGATGCAAACTTCAAGGTTGTTGGCCGTGGAGAGATCCCTGCAGATATGGAAGGTCTTGATATCGGACCAAAGACTGCTGAGCTTTTTGCAAATGCAGTAGCCGGTGCTAAGACTGTTGTCTGGAACGGACCAATGGGCTGCTTCGAGATGCCAAACTTTGCAAAGGGTACGATCGCAGTTGCTGAGGCAATGGCTAAGCTTGAGGGTGCAACAACCATCATCGGTGGTGGTGACAGTGCCGCAGCATGTAACCAGCTTGGATTCGGTGACAAGATGACTCATATCTCTACCGGTGGTGGAGCTTCTCTTGAGTTCCTTGAGGGTAAGGATCTTCCTGGTGTAGTTGCAGCAGATGATAAATAATCAGATTCAGATAAGGAGATAGTACAATGGCTAGAAGAAGAATTATTGCCGGCAACTGGAAAATGAACAAGACTCCTAGTGAGGCAGTTGCTTTAGTAAATGAGTTAAAGGATTTAGTAGTAAATGATGATGTAGATGTTGTTTACTGCGTACCTGCAATCGATATTGTTCCTGTCGTAGAGGCAGTAAAGGGCACAAACGTAGCAGTAGGTGCTGAGAATATGTACTTTGAGGAGAGCGGAGCTTACACAGGTGAGATCTCTGCACCAATGCTTGTAGATGCAGGCGTTAAGTATGTAATCCTTGGCCACTCTGAGCGTCGTGATTATTTCAAGGAGGATGATGTCCTTCTGAACAAGAAAGTTAAGAAGGCATTCGAGGCTGGTCTGACACCAATCCTTTGCTGTGGTGAGTCACTGGAGCAGAGAGAGCTTGGTGTAACAATGGACTGGATCCGTCTTCAGATCAAGTCTGACCTTGCAGGTGTTACTGCAGATCAGGTAAAGAGCATGGTAATCGCTTATGAGCCAATCTGGGCAATCGGAACCGGCAAGACTGCTACTTCTGATCAGGCACAGGAGGTATGTAAGGGTATCCGTGATCTTATCGCTGAGATCTATGATACAGATACTGCAGAGGCAGTCCGTATCCAGTATGGTGGATCTATGAACGCCGGAAATGCAGCAGAGCTTCTTGCAAAGCCGGATATCGACGGTGGTCTGATCGGTGGAGCTTCTCTGAAGGCTGATTTCGGTAAGGTAGTCAATGCGTAATTGAGAAGCATTTCGATTAAATTGTCATAATACTTTTAAATGCGGTTTGGAAGGTTCTTGACTTTCCGGACCGTATTTTTGTTTTTAGGACAGATGAGGGAGTCCTGTTTATTTTCATAGCAGAGACGGGTGTTCTTGTTATTGACGAATGAGAGGGAATCTTGTATACTCAAGGATGGTAGAATGAAAAGACCGCTGCCGGTGCTGTGGCGCGGCGATCAGAGACAGAGACAGCACAGAAAAGAGGAATAGAGATTATGAGTCAGAAACCAGTTGTATTAATGGTATTAGATGGTTATGGATTGAATGATAAGGTTGAGGGAAATGCGATCGCTCAGGCAAAGACACCGGTGATGGACAAGTTGATGGCAGAGTATCCGTTTGTAAAGGGAAATGCCAGTGGTCTTGCAGTTGGTCTTCCGGATGGTCAGATGGGTAACTCTGAAGTTGGCCATATGAATATCGGTGCCGGCCGTGTCATCTATCAGGAGCTGACACGTATTTCCAAGTCTATTGATGATGGCGATTTCTTTGAGAATGAGGAGCTTTTAGCTGCCATTGAGAACGTCAGGAAGAATGGCTCAGATCTTCATTTATATGGTCTGCTTTCCGATGGTGGTGTACACAGTCACAATACACATCTGTACGGACTGTTGGAGATGGCTAAGAGAAACGGTGTAGAGAATGTTTATGTACACTGCTTCCTGGATGGCCGTGATACACCTCCTGCATCCGGTAAGGAGTATGTAGAGCAGCTTCAGGCAAAGATTGACGAGATCGGTGTTGGTCACATTGCCAGCCTGCATGGACGTTACTATGCAATGGATCGTGATACCAACTGGGATCGTGTAGAGAAGGCATATGCTGCTCTGGTATATGGCGAGGGCGAGAAGGCAGAGAATGCTGTTCAGGCAATGGCCGATTCCTATGCCAAGGATGTGACAGATGAGTTCGTAGTACCTACTGTCATTGAGAAGGACGGAAAGCCACTGGCTACCATTAAGGACGGCGATTCCGTAATCTTCTTTAATTTCCGTCCGGATCGTGCGAGAGAGATCACCCGCAGCTTTTGTGATGAGGAGTTTACAGGATTTGAGAGAAAGAAAGGTTTCCTGAAGCTGACATATGTCTGCTTTGTGGATTATGATGATACGATTGGCAACAAGCTGGTTGCATTCAAGAAAGAGTCTGTAGAGAATACATTTGGTGAGTTCCTTGCAGCCAATGGAAAGACACAGCTTCGTCTGGCGGAGACAGAGAAATATGCGCATGTTACCTTCTTCTTTAACGGTGGAGTTGAGGAGCCAAACAAGGGAGAGGAGCGTTCTCTGGTAAAATCACCTTCCGTAGCAACTTACGATCTGCAGCCGGAGATGAGCGCCCCGGAGGTCAGCAGAAGATTGAATGAGGCGATTGGATCAGGCAAGTATGATGTGATCGTGATCAACTTTGCAAATCCGGATATGGTAGGCCATACAGGTGTGATCCCTGCAGCCATTAAGGCAGTTGAGGCAGTGGATGAGTGTGTTGGATCTGCAGTAGAGGCAGTTAAGAAAGCAGATGGCGTTCTGTTTATCTGTGCAGATCACGGAAATGCAGAGAAGATGATCGACTATGAGACCGGTGAGCCGCATACTGCTCATACAACCAATCCGGTACCATTTATCCTTGTCAACTATGATGAGTCATATACTCTTCGTGAGGGTGGATGTCTTGCAGATATTGCACCGACATTGATTCAGGTAATGGGTATGGAGCAGCCAAAGGAGATGACTGGCCAGTCACTTCTGATCAGGAAATAATTCGGCTATTGAATGAAATGCGGGCAGATTTATAATAAATCTGCCTGTGATAGAAAAAACTTCTTGAAATGATAGGATACTTGTGCTATCATTAAGTAGTTGTTGTGTAACATCACAGCAGATCATTGTTACATTGGATTAAAGTGGAGGTTTTTTGATGATTAACATTATTCATGGTATTTTATTAATTCTTTATATTATTGATTGTATTGCATTGACGGTTGTTGTATTGATGCAGGAGGGAAAGCAGGCTGGTCTGACAGGTGCGATCAGTGGTGCAGCAGAGTCCTACTGGGGTAAGAACAAAGGTCGTTCCATGGAGGGCGGACTTGTACTGGCTACCAGAATTATGGCTGTGCTTTTCGTAGTATTTTCACTGCTTCTGAACCTCAAGATTTTCAGCTAAGATAATGGTTTCTTGCTGATGATCAGTACGATAGAGAAATTATGCCGTCTCATGGGTATCTCCGTGAGGCGGTTTTTTGGAATTAAGAGGGATAAAGCGAACAAGGTTCACTTTGCGAGCGCAGGTCGCTTTGCAGATTTGTGCCTGCGGTTCAAAGTTTGCGGACAGAGAAAGGAAAGAAGACGATGATGGTACAGGAAGAATTTGAAGAAAAAAAGAAAATGATCGATGAATTTGTCAATTCAAAGGGATATCGCAGCATGTCAATAAAGGAGATGGCAATGGTATTGCAGGTGCCGTCCCGTGAAAAAAAGGATTTTCGCGAAGTGTTAGATGCCCTTGCCATGGAAGGAAAGATCAGCATTGATATCAAGGGAAAGATCAAACCGCTTCCGGCAGATGTGAAGGTAGGCCGTTATATGGCGACCCAGAGAGGCTTTGGTTTTGTGCGCGTTGAAAATGAGGAAGATGATATTTTCATTCCGGGGGTACATACAAAGGGGGCTCTTGACGGGGATACGGTACAGGTACTGGTCAAAAAGGAAGGCGGAGAAGGAAAACGCCGGGAAGGCCAGGTGTTAAATATTCTGGAGCGCGGCAACAGCATTATCGTAGGAACCTATACACGCAGCAGAAATTTTGGCTTTGTCACACCGGACAATCAGAAATTTACCAAGGATATTTATGTGCCAAAGGCAGAGAGTAAAGGGGCTGTCACCGGTCACAAGGTAGTTGTGGAGATCACGGACTTTGGCGATGAGCAGCGAAAGCCGGAGGGTCGTATACTGGAGATATTGGGACATGTGAATGATCCGGGTGTTGATATTCTCTCTGTGATCAAAGCATATGGTCTGCCGGAGGAGTATCCGGATGAGGTAATGAAGCAGATTGAGGATATCCCGGATGAGGTAGAGGAGAGTCAGAAGGCCGGCAGAGCAGATTTTCGTGATCTGCAGACGGTGACCATTGACGGAGAGGATGCGAAGGATCTGGATGATGCCATTACTCTTTCCAAGGAAGGAAATATATATCATCTCGGCGTACATATTGCGGATGTCAGCCAGTATGTGACAGAAGGGTCGCCTTTGGATAAGGAGGCGTTGAAGCGTGGAACCAGTATTTATCTGGTGGACCGCGTGATCCCGATGATCCCCCACAAATTGTCTAACGGAATCTGTTCTCTGAATCAGGGGGTGGATCGTCTGGCATTATCCTGTATGATGGATATCAATGAAAAGGGAGAAATTGTAAAGCATAAGATCTGTGAATCCGTGATCAACGTTACACGGCGTATGTCATATACCAGTGTGCACAAGATCATTGAGGAAAAGGATGAGCAGGAGCGGAAAGAATACGAAGAATTAATTCCGATGTTTGAGCTGATGTATGAGCTGGCAGAAATCCTGCAGGCAAAGCGGGAGAAGAGAGGTTCTATTGATTTTGACTTCCCAGAGGCAAAGATTATCTTAGACGAAAAGGGAAAGCCGATTGATGTCAAGGAGTATGAGAGAACCCAGGCAAACCGCATTATTGAGGAGTTTATGCTGGCAGCCAACCAGACAGTGGCAGAGGAGTATTTCTGGAGCGAGCTTCCGTTTGTATATCGTACCCATGAGACGCCGGACATGGAAAAAATCCAGAATCTTGCGTTATTTATTGAGAACTTTGGATATACTTTGAAGATCAAGGAGGATGAGATCCATCCGAAGGAGATCCAGAAGCTGATGCGTGCCATTGCAGGAAAGCCGGAGGAAGGACTGATCGGCAGACTGGCGCTTCGTTCTATGAAGCAGGCGAGGTATACGACAGACTGCGAGGGACATTTCGGCCTGGCAATGAAGTATTACTGTCATTTTACTTCTCCGATCCGTCGTTATCCGGATCTGCAGATTCACCGGATCATCAAGGAAAATCTCCATGGAGGCATGAAAGAGAAGCGGATCGGGCATTATCAGAAGATCCTGCCGGAGGTGACAGAGCAGACAAGTGCATTGGAGCGTCGTGCAGATGATGCAGAGCGTGAAGTAGAGAAGATGAAGAAAGCTGAGTACATGGAACAGTTTGTCGGAAAGGATTTCGAGGGAACTATCTCCGGTCTGACCACCTGGGGGATGTATGTAGAGCTGCCCAATACCATCGAGGGTATGATCCGTGTGGCAGATATTCCGGGAGACTATTACTATTATGATGAAGATCTGCATCGTATGGTAGGTGAAAAGACAGGCAAGGTTTATAAGATGGGCGAGCCGCTTCGTATCATTGTGGCGGGAGTTGATAAGCTGACCAGGACGATTGACTTTGTATTGTATCAGGAGGATGAGGAGGGCAATCCGATCCTGCCGCCAATGGAAAAGAAGTCGCCGAAGGAGAGGATCAGTGCCAGAGAGAAAAAAGCGATGGCAACGAAAGCCTCCGGAAAAGGACGAGGTGCTTCCAAGGACAAGGATGGAAAGGGTGGCAGAACCCGTTCTGACAGAGGAAGCCGCAGAATGAAGGACCGTAAGGCAAAGAAAAAAGCAGTAAAGAGACGCAGCAGAAAATAAAAATTTTATAGCCGGTATATTAGATTCTACAGGAAGATGATATATTGTGCAGGGAGGAATTATGGGAAAGGAAAGTAAAAAGATTATAGCCAATAATAAAAAGGCCTTTTACGATTACTTTATTGAAGATAAATATGAAGCCGGTATTGAGCTGGTAGGAACGGAAGTGAAATCCCTCCGTATGGGCAAGTGCAGCATCAAGGAGGCATTTGTCCGGATCCAGAAGGGTGAAGTTTTTATTTATGGCATGCATATCAGTCCCTATGAAAAGGGAAATATATTTAACAGGGATCCCCTTCGGGCAAGAAAGCTTTTACTGCACCGATACGAGATCCGCAAGATCGAAGGACAGATCGCACAGAAGGGATATACGCTGGTGCCGTTAAATGTTTATCTCAAGGGAAGCCTGATGAAGATAGAGATTGGGCTGGCAAAGGGTAAAAAGCAGTACGACAAGCGGCAGGATATTGCCAAAAAGGATCAGCGACGGGAGGCAGAAAAGCAGTTTAAGGTGAAAAATCTGTATTAAAAGTAATAATCCTCAGATGATTGCGGTAGGATATATTAAAAAGCGGATTCAGTTATTGACAAAATGTTGTAAGGGTGTTATAGTAATCAGCAACTTACAACTTTAAGGGGTTGTACAGGTTTCGACGGGCTCGCTGAAGATGGAGAAGCTGTCCGTGGTCGGACACCACGTTAAAAGTTCGAAATTAAATTTAAACGCTGAAGATAATTTAGCACTGGCTGCCTAGTTGCAGCCCATCGGTCCTAGCGTCCCGCCGTTAGGAGTGCCGGTGTCGACCTGCGGGAAACTCTGATGCCTAAGCTTTGCGGTATCAGAAAATTCATGAAGCTACTGAAGACTGCAGCCTGTTAGTGGGCGTCAGCCGGAGGGAATGATAAAGCACTGACTATGACAGTAGAAGGACATTGGATCCGGGTTTGGACAGGGGTTCGATTCCCCTCAGCTCCACTAGCCCCAAGGCATGATATACCGTGTTTTGGGGCTTTTGTATTGTCCTATATTTGGGGTCAAAATTGGGGTCAGAATATGGATATAAGAATTTGGAAAGAGTGAAGCCATATGAAGAAGGAATCATTTGTTATCGGGCAGAAACAATGTGTCATATACCATGACGATAAGCCGGAATATATCCTGTTACAGCCGGTAAATGATCATGAAATGGAAAATCTCGACCGGCAGGTGTCTCTGATAAAGGCAGAGGTTTCGGAGTCATTTATATTTGTGGCATTTCTCGTGGAGCGGTGGAATCAGGAGTTATCACCGTGGAACGCACCGCCTGTATTCGGACAGGAGAGCTTTGGAGAAGGTGCCGGAGAAACGCTGCGATTTATTAGTGAAAAACTGATTCCTTTGACGACAGAACAATATGCATCCGGGAGTAATTTACCTGTGATTTTGGGCGGATATTCTCTGGCGGGATTATTTGCACTGTGGAGTGCTGGTCAGACGGAGAAGTTTTCTGCGGTAGCTGCAGTATCTCCGTCCGTATGGTTTCCGGGGTGGAGTGATTATGCGCAGGAGCATAAGCTTAAGTCGGAGAGGATTTATTTAAGTCTTGGCAGAAAAGAAGAAAAAACAAGAAATAAGACTATGGCAGCAGTGGGGGATTGTATCCGGGAGCAACACAAAAGACTTGTAGAAGATGGCATTGTGTCTGTTCTGGAATGGAATGAAGGAAATCATTTTCAGAAATCAGATCTTCGGTGTGCTAAGGGATTTGTATGGTGTGTCCGAAATATAGTACATATATAAAATATTAGAAATCAATCATACAATTGGAAGGGTACAAATGAAAGAAAATAAGAAAAAATGGATCCTGCCGTTTCTTGTATTTATGATCGGTATCGGTATAGTGGCAGGTACGATAAATCATCTGAAGGTACACGATCAGAAACAGAATAGGGAGCTGGCAGACCTAAATGCGGTGACGTATGCAGAGCGTGTTAAGACAGATCTGATGAAGGGAATTGGTGTCACTGATACGTTAAAACAGATGCTGATCAGTGAAAATGGAAAGCTCAGTAATTTTTCTCGGGTTGCAGAGAATATGATGACAAATTCAATTCAGAGTATTCAGCTTGCTCCTAAGGGAATAGCAACTGAAATTTATCCGAAAAAAGGAAATGATGCGGGAAAGATTGATCTGATCCATGATAAAGACCGGGGAGAAATATCCCGCTATGCGAGAGATAATGGAGTACTCACGTTACAGGGACCTTTCGAATTGAAACAGGGAGGTCAGGGGATTGCCGTGCGAAATCCGGTATATTTGGAAAACGATGATGGAGAGGAAGTTTTTTGGGGATTTACGATTGTGATCATTCGTGTGCCGGATATTTTTGCTGATACCGTGAAGGCTCTTTCAGATTTCGGATATGATTACCGGCTTTCTAAAACCGTTTCCTGCCGGGAGGAGACATATGAGGTGGTTAACAGATCCAAAGGAAAGCTGATGGATCCGGTTTCTTATGCTTTTGAAATGGCAGGGGATCATTGGAAGCTGGAGGTTATGCCGCGTCAGGGATGGTTCAGCTATCGGAGTTTATACAGGTTTTTTGTGGGAGGCATGCTTATTGTTGTTCTTTTTACGGGTCTTACCGCAGCACTTCTGATCTTTTATGAGCACCGGCAGAGATTTCGGAGGCTTGCTGTTACCGATGCCCTGACTGGAATCTATAATCGTCATGGATTTGATGAGAAGGTAGAACAATATCTGAAACAGCATTCTGACAGACCGTGCGTGGGAGTGCAGTTTGATATAGATGATTTTAAGCTGATCAATGATATGTTTGGACATGCTTCTGGGGATAAAGCTCTGCAGATTCTTACACAGACAATGCAGGATTATTTTGGGGAGCCGGCGGTGCTGGGACGCAACGGAGGAGATGAATTTTGTATTTTTCTTCCGGATTGTACTTGTGAGAAGGTGAAGCACCGGCTGGAGGAGTTTACGGAGAGCCGGAGAGTATTCATATATAATGGAGAGGAAAAGGAGTTTCATATTTCACTGGGATATGCAGAATATCCATTACAGGGAGAGGATTATCTACAACTGATGCGTTGTGCCGATGCTGCTCTTTATGAGGTGAAGCAGCAGGGGAAAAACGGGTGTATGGCATATCAGAAGGGATTTCGTTCAGAGGTCAGAACACAGCTTGGCTTTGCGTTGAGAGATGTCTCAGAAAATCTTCCGGGAGCATTTATCATCTACCGGGCGGATAAAATGGACGATGAAATTCTATTTGCAAATCGTGAGATGATCCGTTTGACAGGATGTCAGAGCATGGATGAGTTGCTGACATATACGCAGGGCAGTTTTCGCAATCTGGTCCGGCAGGAGGAGCAGAAAACGGTGGAGCAGGATATCTGGACACAAATTGAAGACGGTCATAGGAACGACTATATACATTTTCATCTGAAAAAACAGGATGGAAGCCTTCTGGAGGTGCTTGATCACGGACGGATCGTGGAAAATGAACGTTACGGTAAAGTATTCTATGTACTCATTATGGATTATGCGTCCATGAAAAGACATTTTAAAATATGGAAATGAAAAGGTCAGTCCGGTGTCTGGAATCGGTATTAGACAGATTGTCAAGTTTGTGGTATGATGTTCCTTAGTTTTTGTCAAAATACAGATAAAAGGTGAAAAACTATTTTAATGAAGAAAGGCTTGAATTTTATGAGAAAAATAAGCAGTATTTTAATGGCGGCACTTTTAGGAGCATTGTGCCTGACCGGATGTGGTGGAAACGATAAGGCAGCAGATACCGACAAAAACGTATCTTCCGCAGCAGTTTCTTCCCCGGCAGCCGATGAAAGCACTACGGTGGAACCGGAGCAGACAGAGGATACCGATCTGCTTTCCGGAAAGCATCACGTCAAGATCAAGGTGAAAAACTATGGCACCATTTCGGTAGAGTTAGATGCGGACGTGGCTCCAATCACAGTGACAAACTTTGTGGATCTTGCAAAGGATGGTTTTTATGACGGTCTGACATTCCACCGTATTATTTCGGGATTTATGATCCAGGGAGGCGATCCTCTGGGCAATGGTACTGGTGGTTCTGAAAAGACCATCAAGGGCGAGTTTGCCGAGAATGGCGTAGAGAATAGCATTTCCCATGTACGAGGGACGATCTCCATGGCCAGATCACAGGACTACGACAGTGCCAGCTCCCAGTTCTTTATCATGCATAAGGATAATCCGGGACTGGATGGACAGTATGCCGCATTTGGAACCGTTACGAAGGGGATGGAGGTTGTAGATAAGATCTGCGAGGATACCCAGGTAGAAGATGAGAATGGTACGGTAGCTGCTGAAAACCAGCCGGTGATCAAGAGTATTAAGGTGATCGATTGATCTCCGACAGTTATCGTCAACGGATCTGACGGACAATGAAATATTATGGATGCAGACATATATTACATGTGTGCGGTCTGGACTTTAGAAATAAATACCGGTTTGCGGAGGTTTGAAAAATACTTTCGCAAACCGGTATTTTATTGTATAATCATTATTATAATGTAGGGGTTCTGTCCTGGTATCAGGACAGGATAAGGAGAATAGAATAAAGGAGACGGATTATTTTGAACAGACAGAAAAGATGGAGTTGTTTTGCACTGGCAGTGATTCTGCTGTTGGAGACCTGTGGTGGAGAAATGATGCCGCGGGCAGAAAGGAATATGACAACGGGATTCGGTATGAATGTAAACAAGGTATATGCAGCATCTGATACGAAGGATCCGGCAAAAACAGTGACGCCGCCTGCCATGCAGACCAAAGAGCCTGCGGCAGCGGACGGAGTGGATACGGTGACACCTCCGGAAACGAAGAGTCCTGCGGCAACGGACGGAGTGCAGAAAACGGCACCTCCGGAAACGAAGAGTCCTGCGGAAGCGGACGGAGTGGATACGGTGACACCTCCGGCAGTGCAGACTCCTGCGGCAACGGAGGAAGCCCGGATAACGACATCTCCGGCAACGCAGTCACCGGTTACACCGGCACCGTCCCAGCCGGGGGATACTGCTGTACCACAGCCGACAGAGAGCATAGATCTCAAGCCGGAGACGGTACAAAAGATTTATTTTTGCGGCAGAGGGAGACATAAAGTGATGGTTTCCTGGAAGGCATCAGAGAAGGCATCTTATTATCTGGTATACCGCAAAGTGGCCGGAAACGGAAAATATACACAGCGTGCCCGCGTGAAGACCGTGAAATATCTGGATCATTCTTTACAATATGGAAAGAATTACAAGTATAAGGTGATTGCGGTAAATGATCTTGACGGGATCCGGAAATCTGGTGCAGTCACAGCAGTATACTGCAATAAGACCATCGTAAGTACGGATCATCAGAAGTACAGTTATGAGGAAATGAAGGGAGATATTGAGACTCTTCAGAAAAAGTATCATGGGATCGCAAATGCCGAAGTGATCGGAAAAAGTGAGGATGGAAGAAATATCTATGATGTGGTGGTTGGAAATAAAAAGGCTGCCAAAACATTGCTGGTGGTTGCTAATCTTCACGCAAGAGAATATATGACTTCACAGCTTTGTATGGATCAGATCGAATATTATCTGGAAAATTATTACAAAAATAATGCCGGTGGTTCCTGGAAAAAGACCTTTGACCGTATTGCAGTTCACTATATTCCGATGGCCAATCCCGATGGAACCACGATTTCCCAATATGGCATTCAGGGAATCCGGAGTGCTTCTCTGCGAAAGAAGCTTTATAAAATGAACCATGGGGCAGACACCACCATCTGGAAATCGAATGCAAGAGGAGTCGATCTGAACCGAAATTATCCGGTGCGGTTCCGTCATCAGGGAAAACGTGGCAATATGGGATACAGCGGGCCAAAAGCGTGCAGTGAGAGCGAGACGCGTGCGATCAAAGGCCTTACAGACAGACTGAAATCACGTCATAATCTGCAGGGTGTGGTCAGTTATCATGCCATGGGATCGATCATCTTTGGAGGGAGCGGTCTGGGAGGAAAGCTTCAGAAAAATACCGACAAGCTTTATTATCAGACACGCAGGCTTACGGGCTATGCCAGTGCAGCAAGTTATCACTCCTCCTCCGGAGGCGATGGAAATTATCTGACATATATTCAAAATATAAAACGTGTACCGGGAATCACACTGGAGATCGGACGGATCACCTGCCCGGGACCGGCATGGGAATATCCGTCCATATGGAATAAAAATAAAATGGTCGTGCTTCAGGCAGCGAAGTTGTTTGCCAGATGATGAAATGATGCAGGGATCAAAATACCTTTTGGTACCAATTTCATAAGCCGGTATTTTTGCCCGTGACGGCAGCAGCGGATATACGGAAGTGGAGGAAGACAATGGAGAGAAATGGAGAAAACTTAAGAATTGATTTTCACAGTAATAAACTGGAACTGGCTCTGGATGAGATCAAATATTTTGAGGGAAGAGCCATGCGGATCTTTATGACCATGATGGATGAACATCAGATCAGCTTTGATGGTAGTCTGGATGAACTGTGGGGAATGTTGGATGGGACACACTTTATCCGGTGCCACCCGAATTATCTGGTGTCCTGCAAGGCAATCTCTGCCGTTTATCCGGCGCATATCCTTCTGGATAACCGCCTGATCTCTATCAGTCCCTATTATCATGAGATGATCTGCAGCAAGGTGGACGAGCTGCAGATGTGGCTGCGCCAAAGGAGAACGAGGGAGGAGTGGGGGATTCTGCAGGGGATTTCCGGCACTTATGAGGGAACCCTGATTCCCATCCGCAGGGATGAGGATGTTGTCATAGGCAGGGATCCGGAGGAAGCCGACGTGATCTTTGAAACACCGGAGATCAGCCGGAAGCATTGCTCTATCAGCTATCTGGGACCGGAAGAGGGATTTCTGATTGCGGATTTTTCCACCAATGGTACGTATGTTCCCGGAGGAGACGAGCTTCCGGCGGGACAGCCGGTACAGGTTCCTGTGGGCAGCCGTATTTCCCTTTCCAATGGAAAGGCCGTGTTTATTCTGGTTTGATCTGATCTTTGAGAGCCGTTGTCTACGTTATTGATAAAAAACAGCATTATCAGTAGAGTGAAAAAAGTGTAAATATTTTGTTAAGTTCGCACTTTTCCGACAAAAATGAACCTCCCATTCTTTACATTTGATTTTTTAAGTGATAAAATGTTATCAGAAACTATATTAAGGAGGATTCTATACAAATGGCAAGAGCTAAACAATCTATGGATGGAAATACCGCCGCAGCTCATGTAGCATATGCCTACACAGAAGTAGCAGGTATCTATCCTATCACACCTTCCAGCCCAATGGCTGATTCCGTTGACCAGTGGTCAGCAGCAGGACAGAAGAACATCTTTGGTACTACCGTAAAGGTTGTCGAGATGGAGTCTGAGGCAGGTGCAGCAGGTACCGTACACGGTTCCCTTGCAGCAGGTGCACTGACTACTACATTTACAGCATCCCAGGGTCTTCTGCTGATGATCCCTAATATGTATAAGATTGCCGGTGAGCAGTTACCATGTGTATTTGATGTATCTGCACGTACAGTATCTACACATGCACTGAACATCTTTGGTGATCACAGTGACGTTTACGCTTGTCGTCAGACCGGTTTTGCTATGCTGGCTGAGACAAATCCACAGGAAGTTATGGACCTAAGCCCGGTTGCACATCTTGCAGCACTTGAGGGTAAGGTTCCGTTCATCAACTTCTTCGATGGTTTCCGTACTTCCCATGAGATTCAGAAGATCGAGAAGTGGGACTACGAGGATCTGAAGGAAATGTGTCCAATGGACGCTGTTGAGGAGTTCCGTGCACATGCACTGAATCCTGAGCATCCGGCAGCTCGTGGTTCTCATGAGAACGGTGATGTATTCTTCCAGCATCGTGAGGCTTGTAACAAGGCTTATGATGAGCTTCCTGCAGTAGTAGAGAAGTACATGGGCAAGATCAACGAGAAGCTTGGTACAGACTATGGCCTTTTCAATTATTATGGTGCTCCTGATGCAGACCGTGTTATCATCGCAATGGGTTCTATCTGTGATGTTGCAGAGGAGGTAATTGATTATCTTACAAAGGCTGGAGAGAAAGTCGGACTTATTAAGGTTCGTCTGTATCGTCCATGGTCTTCAGAGGCTCTTCTGAAGGTAATTCCTAAGACAGCAAAGAAGATCGCTGTTCTTGATCGTACAAAGGAGCCGGGTTCCCTTGGTGATCCTTTATATCTTGATGTTGCAGCTACTCTTCGTGAGGCTGGTATGAACGATATCGTTCTGACTGGCGGACGTTATGGTCTTGGTTCTAAGGATACTCCTCCTTCATCCGTATTCGCTGTATATACAGAACTGAAGAAAGATGATCCTAAGCCACGTTTCACGATCGGTATCGTGGATGACGTTACAAATCTCAGTCTTCCTGAGGTTAAGCCGGCTCCTATCACTTCTGCACCTGGTACAAAGGAGTGCAAGTTCTGGGGTCTCGGTGGAGATGGTACTGTAGGTGCCAACAAGAACTCTACAAAGATCATCGGTGATCATACAGACAAGTATATTCAGGCATACTTCCAGTATGATTCCAAGAAGACCGGTGGTGTTACAATTTCCCACCTTCGTTTTGGTGACAATCCGATCAAGAGCCCATATTACATCAACCAGGCTGACTTTGTAGCATGTCATAACCCTGCATATGTGATCCAGGGCATGAAGATGGTTCAGGATGTTAAGCCGGGCGGAGTATTCATGATCAACTGTCAGTGGTCAGATGAAGAGCTTGACAAGCATCTGAATGCTGAGGCAAAGAAATATATCGCTGACAACAACATTCAGCTTTACACCATCAATGCGATCGATAAGGCTATCGAGATCGGTATGGGTAAGCGTACCAACACGATCCTTCAGTCAGCATTCTTTAAACTGGCGGACGTAATGCCTATCAAGGAAGCAGTTGAGTTCATGAAGCAGGCAGCTAAGAAGTCTTACTCTAAGAAGGGTGATGCTGTCGTAGAGATGAACTACAAGGCAATTGATGCCGGAGTAGATGCAGTTCATAAGGTTGAGATTCCAGATTCCTGGAAGAATCCTGCACCAGATGCTCCTGCTAAGGATTTAGAGGGACGTCCGGAGGTTGTTAAGCTTGTGAAGAATCTTCTCGAGCCAATCTCTAAGATGGATGGTGACAGCCTCCCTGTGTCTGCATTCGTTGAGAATCCGGATGGTCAGTTCGAGACAGGTGCTTCTGCATATGAGAAGCGTGGTACAGCCGTTACTGTTCCTGTATGGGATCCAAACACATGTATCCAGTGTAACAACTGTGCATTCGTATGTTCCCATGCAACAATCCGTCCATTCCTTCTGTCAGAGGATGAGGTTAAGGCTGCTCCAGAGCAGATTAAGCTTTCTGATACAAAGCCAAAGGCTGGCGAGTACAAGTTCGTAATGAGCGTATCTCCACTGGATTGTATGGGATGTGGTGAGTGTATCACTGTATGTCCTAAGGCAGCAGACGGTGCGATCAAGATGGTGCCACAGGAGTCTCAGGCAGATCAGCAGCCGGTATTTGATTATCTGGTAGCAAACGTTGGCAAGAAAGACAGCGGATTTGCAGATACTACTCCTAAGGGAAGCCAGTTCAACCAGCCACTCCTTGAGTTCTCAGGAAGCTGTGCAGGTTGTGCAGAGACATCTTATGCACGTCTCGTAACACAGTTGTTTGGTGAGCAGATGTACATCTCCAATGCAACAGGATGTTCTTCTATCTGGGGTAACCCGGCTGCAACTTCACCATATACAGTAAACAAGGACAGCAAGAAGGGACCAGCTTGGTCTAACTCCCTGTTCGAGGATAACGCAGAGCATGGTCTTGGTATGTATGTAGGTCAGAAGTATCTTCGTGACCAGGCGATCGAGACATTGAAGGAGATCGCAGCATCTGATGAGGCATCTGCTGATATAAAGGCTGCAATCGATAAATACCTTGAGACAAAGGATGATACAAAGGCAAACGTAGAGCCTACAAAGGCACTGATCGCAGAGCTCGAGAAGTGTGGCTGCGAGAAGTCCAAAGCAGTACTTGCTAAGAAGGATTACCTTTCTAAGAAGTCTGTATGGATCTTCGGTGGTGACGGATGGGCATACGATATCGGATTTGGTGGTCTTGACCACGTACTTGCATCCGGTGAGAATGTCAATGTAATGGTATTCGATACAGAGATGTATTCTAATACAGGTGGACAGGCATCTAAGGCTTCCAACATCGGTGAGGTTTGTCAGTTCGCTGCTGCCGGTAAGGAGATTGGCAAGAAGTCTTTGGCAGAGATCGCTATGAGCTATGGCTATGTATATGTAGCACAGATCGCTCTTGGTGCAAACCCTGCACAGGCTGTTAAGGCAATCGCTGAGGCTGAGGCATACAACGGACCATCCCTTATCATCGGTTATGCTCCATGTGAGCTTCACGGAATCGCTAAGGGTGGTATGAACCACTGCCAGGATGAGATGAAGAAGGCTGTTAAGGCTGGTTACTGGAATCTCTTCTCATTCAACCCTGCTCTTAAGGCAGAGGGCAAGAATCCATTCAGCTTCACATCTGAGAAGGGTGTAAACTTCGATGATTATCAGGCATTCCTGAACAACGAGGCTCGTTACACTCGTCTGATCAAGCCATTCCCAGAGAGAGCTGAGAGACTGTTCAAGGAGTCTGAGGATGCTGCAAAGGCTCGTTATGAGCATCTGCAGAAGCTGGTAGAGCTTTACAAATAATTCTGCCGGATCAGACTTGTCCAGTGACAGGATTTTGATAAAATAAGTAACTACGAGGAGGTTGTTGCACTTATGCAGCAGCCTCCTTTTTTTCAGTGTATAGAAAAATCCTCGCAACATAGTGAAATTAAGTGCAAACGTTGTTTTTGCTACGGACAGAAAATTTTTGATGATTTAGGAATGGAGAACGCAATATGTGGGAAAATAATATATTAATAACAGAGATGATGAAGTATTATACCGGAGATCCCAAAAGGATCCAGCATTTTATCAAGGTATATCAATTTGCAAAGATGATCGGGGAAATGGAGGGGCTGCCAGAGGAGGAACAGCATATTCTGGAAACAGCCGCGATCGTCCACGATATTGGGATCAAGCCGGCAGAAGAGAAATACGGAAGCTGTGGCGGGAAGCTTCAGGAGCAGGAAGGGCCGGCAGTGGCAGAAGAAATGCTGCAAAGACTTGGCTATGAACCGAAGGTGATTGACAGAGTGTGTTATCTGGTGGGACATCATCATACCTATGATCAGATCGATGGCAGTGATTACCGGATACTGGTGGAGGCTGATTTTCTTGTCAATCTCTATGAGGATGGTGTATCAAAGGATGCCGTAAAGAACGCATATGACAAAATATTCCGGACAGAGACCGGACGCAGAGTGTGTTCCCTCATTTTTTCTGTATAAATCCACCGAAGAGCCGGTTTTATTCAAATTATCTTGTCACATACGCTGAAAATAAACAAAATCAGGAAAATGGGTTTTCAAATGTGTGATTTTGTGATAAATTGATTGTCGGAGCATTATCGAAAGATAACAGACAGAATATGTCAGATTGGTGATAAATTATCATAAGAAATCTGGCAAACAGATTACGAGAATGAGAATAAAGGAGTCGGAAAAATGATTAAGGTAGTAAAGTTTGGTGGAAGCTCTCTGGCAAGTGCATCACAGTTTTCAAAGGTAGGCAAGATCATCAATGCAGATCCGGAGAGAAAGTTTGTTGTTCCAAGTGCACCGGGAAAACGGAATGACAAGGATACCAAGGTTACGGATATGCTGTATGCCTGCTATGCATTGGCGAAGGAGGACAAAAGTTTCAGTAGTGCATTAAAGAAGATCAAGGAGCGCTATGAATCTATTATCAACGGTCTTCATATGAAGCTTTCTCTGGATGAGGAGTTTAAAACCATCGAGAAGAATTTTGCAGAGAAGGCAGGAGAGGATTACGCAGCATCCCGTGGAGAGTACCTTAATGGTATTATCATGGCGAATTATTTAGGATATGAATTTGTAGACCCGGCAGATGCGATCCGATTTGACGAGGATGGCAGCTTTATGCCGGAGGAGACAGATAAGCTGCTCAAGAAGCGTCTGAAGGGTGTGGAGAGAGCAGTTGTTCCGGGATTTTACGGAGCAAAGGCGGATGGCACGATCAAGACATTCTCCAGAGGCGGATCTGACATCACCGGTTCCATTGTATCCAGAGCGGTGCATGCCACAAGCTATGAGAACTGGACCGATGTTTCCGGTTTCCTGATCGCAGATCCACGTATTATTGATCATCCGGAGCCGATCAAGATCATCACATACCGTGAGCTTCGCGAGCTTTCTTATATGGGGGCAAGCGTACTTCACGAGGATGCCGTTTTCCCTGTCCGTCAGGCAGGTATTCCGATCAATATCAGAAATACAAACGCACCGGAGGATGAGGGAACATGGATCGTTGAGAGCACCTGTCATCACTCTGCATATACAATTACCGGTATTGCAGGTAAGAAGGGATTCGTTGCAGTCAATGTCGAGAAGGATATGATGAACTCTGAGGTAGGCTTTGGCCGTAAAGTGCTGACCGCTTTTGAGGAGAATGGCATTAACTTTGAGCATATGCCATCAGGTATCGACACCATGACAGTATTTGTCCATGAGCCGGAGTTTGAGCAGAAGGAGCAGAAGGTGATCTCCGCAATTCACCGTCTGGCACATCCGGACACCATTGATCTGGAGGCGGATCTGGCATTGATCGCGGTAGTAGGCCGTGGCATGAAGTCCAACCGTGGTACAGCAGGACGTATTTTCTCTGCACTGGCACATGCCAATATTAACGTAAAGATGATCGATCAGGGATCTTCTGAGTTAAATATTATCATCGGTGTCAGCAACGAGGACTTCGATGATGCCATCAAGGCAATTTATGATATTTTTGTAACAACACAACTGTAAAAAGACAATCCAATCATAAACGAGAGGAGGATGATTATGGCAGTCGTTCATGTAACAACAGATAATTTTGAACAGGAAGTAATGCAGTCAGAGAATCCGGTACTCATTGATTTCTGGGCGGGATGGTGTGGCCCGTGTATGATGCTTGGTCCTGTCGTAGAGGAGCTGGCGGAGGAAGTGACGGATGTCAAGATCTGCAAAGTCAATGTAGACGAGCAGATGGATCTGGCACAGCAGTTTAAGGTGGTAAGTATTCCGATGTTGATCCTTATCAAGAATGGTCAGATTGTGGCGAAGGATATCGGCGTCAAGAGCAAGGAAGAGCTTTTGGAGTTTATGCATCAGTAAAAGGCTTGAAAAAGCGTTGCATTTTCTGAGTAAAAATTGTCAATGATAACAGAGTGAAGATACAGAAAGCAGGCAGATATGCCTGCTTTCTTGCGAATCGGTCAGGCGGAGAAACTCGGTCAAGTAGAGAAAATCAATTTAAGACAGGAATTTAAACATATCCTGATACAGGAGGGCTTATGGCAGACAAAATATATGATGTTGTGATCGTAGGTGCAGGAACGGCGGGGTTATCCGCAGCTATTTATGCATTGCGGGCAGGTAAGAGCGTACTGGTACTGGAGGAGAAAATGTATGGCGGCCAGATTGTGGTGACACCGGAGATTGAAAATTATCCGGGTATTGCCAAAATATCCGGTTTTGAATTTGCACAGGGGCTGTATCAGCAGGCAAAGAATCTGGGAATGGAATATCAGACCGGCAGAGTGTTGAAGGTGCAGAAAAACGGGGAAATATACAGTGATCAGGATCTGGAGGCGGCAGAATGGACAGAGGAAGAGGCAGCTGATAGGGACAGAGCACAGAAAACCAGTGACGGAAAAGATTCCTGCAGACAGGTTTTTCAGATCCGTGCAGAAAAAGGAGATAAACAGGAGAATTATCAGGCACAGAGTGTGATCCTGGCAACAGGAGCCAAAAACCGTCCCCTAGGACTAAAGGAGGAGCAGGAAATGGTGGGTCATGGAATATCCTATTGTGCTACCTGCGATGGCATGTTTTTCCGGGGAAAAACGGTAGCAGTGGCAGGAGGCGGCAATACCGCTCTGGAGGATGCGTTGTTTTTATCACAGTATTGTGAAAAGGTATACCTGATCCACCGTCGGGAAGAATTCCGGGGAGAGCCGGAAAAACTAAAAAAACTGGAGCAGAAAGAAAATGTAGAGATTCTTCGTTCCTGTACGGTGACAGATCTGGATAAAGATCAGGATGGAAATTTGAAGCAGCTGCATGTATGGAATAAAAAACAGGAGAAGGAACAGATCCTTTCTGTGGCAGGACTTTTCGTGGCAGTGGGGCAGATGCCGGATAATCAGGAATTTGCAGAGCTGGCAGCTCTGGATGAACAGGGATATATTCATGCAGGAGAGGATTGTAAAACAGATACCGAGGGGGTGTTTGTGGCCGGAGACTGTCGTACCAAGACAGTTCGTCAGCTGACTACAGCCGCAGCGGATGGTGCAGTAGCCGCATTGGCAGCATGTGAATATCTGGGATGATCTATTCCTGAGTGTGTTTATTCCGGTATTTCAGAGGCGGCATGCCCATGAACTGCTTAAACTTGCCGGAGAAATAATTGCCGTCCGGGTAACCGCTCCGGATGGCGATTTCGGTTACCGGCAGATCGGTGCTGCGAAGAAGTCTTGCGGCAGAGCGGATGCGAAGAGTGTGGAGGTATTTCAGGGGACTGGTGCCATAAATGTCATGGAATACCCGGCGAAAATGGCGGGAGGACATACCGGACATAGAAGCCAGATCCTCAATGGAGATATCTTCCCGGAAATGATACTCCATATAAGCAGCAGTATTGGCAAGGGACACGGTATTGTCGTTTGGTTCCCGGCGGTCGTCTTCGGCAATTCGTGCCAGAGAGGTGATCATCTGCAGGAAAAGACCACTTGTCATACTCTGGAAGCCGGCAGTGTGTGAGATGTATTCGTGATGGATCCGGGTGATCAGGCAGTCAAATTCCTCGAAGCGTTCCGGGGAGAGGCGGAGACGTGACTGGAAGCCGTTCTGCTGCGTCAGGGCTGGTTCGATCACGAACAGGGAATGATAACCGGACAGAGATTTGATATCTCCGAAATCCCGCAGAAAATAATCCGGCTGAAACATAATATTGCAGATCCGGAAATGATGCGGATCTGTATAACCGTGGGATGTATTTTCATTGATGACAAATACATCCCCTTTTTGGATGGAGTATTCTTCGTTGTTGACAATATGGGTGGCGTGGCCACCCAGCACAAAAACCAGCTCGGAAAAGTCAGCATGGGAATGGATGAACATATTTTCATCATGATGACCGTACTGGATATAAAAAGGGAAATCCTTCTGGGCAGTAAAATAGTGAAGATGCATTTCTGAATTCATAATTTGTATCCTCCTGTTCTGACATTTTGTATGATGGCACCGATTTAAGGAATTTTAACTCAAGCTTCGCACAGCTATATTTTACATGTGTGCAGTTTGAGATGATAATATAAATTTTAATGATCTTAATATAATCCCGTCATGTCCGAAATGTCAAGATTAGTGTCCGTATTATTCTAGCGGATCCGCTGTTTATTTCGTATGATTATACTACAACATAAGAAATGTGTCAAAACACAGAATGCCTGGAAATATTGAAAAACAGGAGGTTTCTGAACAGACACAGGAAATGGAAATCATCCATAGTAAATCAATGAAAGAAACAGGAGGATATAAGAAATGGCAAATCCGTATTTACCAAGTTGGGAGTATATCCCGGATGGAGAACCGAGAGTCTTTGGAGACCGAATTTATGTATACGGTTCCCATGACAGAGTGGATTCTGATGAATTTTGTGATTATAAACTGAAGGTGTGGTCCGCACCTGTGAATGAACCGGGCAAGTGGGTGTGCCATGGTGATGCATTCCACACGAAGGCAGACAGAGACCATGCTTCGGACATCGACTGGTCCGAGAAATGTCTCTATGCACCGGATGTGGTGGAAAAGGACGGTAAGTATTATCTTTATGCATATGTTCTGGATTCCAAGGGATGTGTGGCAGTCAGCGATAAACCGGAGGGACCATTTGAATTATTGTCCCGTTATGAGTATAATATCCCTAAGCATTATGATAACGGTACCTTTATCGATCCGGGTGTGCTGGTGGATGATGATGGCAGAGTCTATGTATATTGTGGTTATCTGGGCTCCTATATGTGTGAGATCAACGGAGACAATATGTATCAGGTGATCGACGGCACTTATCAGGAAAATATCATTCCAACCGATGAGCCGTGGAATTTCTATGAAGCATGTTCTCCGAGAAAGGTAGGGGATACATACTATCTGATCTATTCGCCAAAGAGAGGATGCCAGCTTGCGTATGCAACCTCGGATTCTCCGACCGGGCCATTTACTTACCGTGGTTATATCGTGGACAGTGGTATTGATTTTCCGGGTGGAAACAACCATGGATCCATCTGCAGGATCGGTGATCAGTGGTATATTTTCTATCATCGCATGACCAACGGAACGATCATGTCCCGCAGAGGCTGCGTGGAGAAGATCGAGATCCTGCCGGATGGAACGATCCCACCGGTGGAAATGACGTCTCTGGGCTTTGAGGATTCCCTGAATCCGTATGAGCTGACACAGGCGGATACGGCATGTGTCCTTAAGGGCAGTGAGCAGCTCATGATCACGGAGATCGATGCCTTTACCAGAGTCATTACCAATATTACTGAGGGGTGTGTGATGGGCTGGAAATATTTTGATTTTGGCGATGACTTTACCAATGGAACCATGACATTATCCTTAAAGATGCAGCCGAGAGGATGCAGCGGCAGAATTCACGTATATCTGGATGATCCGGTCGACGGAGAGAAGATTGGAACGATTGGGTTTGGTACCGGAGATCATGTGGCAGAGGGCATTATGCGCATGGTCACAGGCAGACATGCGGTATATTTTGTGGCAGAGGATGCACATAGTGGATGGGCAAAGAACAGTTTTACGGGCAGACAGCTTTTAGATCTGGAGGCGTTTGTATTCCGTAAATGATCAATGAATCGGAACTAAAAATGCAGGGATGCTTGTGAGAAAGATCCCGTGCAATAGAATTAAATAATAAGCAATGTGAAATTTAAGAAAGATAAGGGAGATTTAAAATTATGATGATCAGTAATCCTGTACTCCGGGGCTTTTGCCCGGATCCAAGTGTATGCAGGGCAAATGGCAAGTATTATATGGTATGCAGCTCTTTTGAGTATTTTCCGGGAGTTCCTCTGTTTGAGAGTGAGGATCTGGTGCATTGGACACAGATCGGTCACTGTCTTACCAGAAGCACACAGGTAGACTTAGAGCACATCAACAGCTCCGGTGGAGTGTTTGCACCGACGATCCGTTATCATGATGGACGTTTTTACATGGTGACTACAAATGATACCTACCACAAAAATTTCTATGTATATACAGATGATATCTATGGGGAGTGGTCTGAGCCTGTATTTGTGGATCAGGGAGGAATCGATCCGTCTCTGTTCTTTGAGGATGGCAAGGCATATTTTATGAGCAACGGCAGTGACGAGGATGGCAATGGATGCATCTTCCAGTGCGAGATCAATATTGCAACAGGAGAGCGCCTGACCGAAAGCAAACCGATCTGGAAAGGAAATGGCGGCCGTTATCTGGAATCACCGCATCTGTACCATATTGGGGACTGGTATTATATTACAGCTGCAGAGGGCGGTACAGAATATGGTCATATGATCACCTATGCAAGAGGAAAGAGTCCGTACGGACCATTTGAGTCATATCCACTCAATCCGGTTGTGACAAACCGTGATCTTGGCGGTCACCAGAGCCGCATTCAGGGGATTGGTCATGGCGATCTGGTACAGACAGAGGATGGTACGACATTTATCGTATGTCTCGGCTTCCGGCAGGAGGGAATGTGGATGCCGTTCCACCATCTGGGACGAGAGGTATTTCTGGTACCGGTACAATGGCAGCAGGACGGATGGTTTACTGCCGGTGTGAACGGTAAGGTGGAGGCTGAGATGGAGATGGATCTCAATGCTTCCGGCGAGGATACCTGCTATGATGTTTCTTTTGAGAAGCTGGGAGCAGACAGTTTCAGATGGTGTCATTTAAGAGCACATGATCAGGCGAATTATCAGTTTACGGAGCATGGGGTGAAGCTTCGGGGCAATCATTTCACATTGGATGATGTGGATGCGCCAACTTTTCTTGGTGTACGCCAGTCTGAATTTGATACAACACTTGATGTGACCGTAGGGGGTAACTCTCCGGAGGCAGGTGTGACGTTCTATCTGTGTGAGGATCATCATTATGATCTGTATCTGGCACAGGCAGATGGAGGCAGCAGAGCAGAACTTCGTCTGACTACCGGTGATGCACAGTGCGTTAAGGCTTCTGTTCCTCTGGAGCAGGGGCAGCAGGAGGTTAAGCTTCATGTGGAGTCAGATGAGGAGATTTATACCTTCTTTGCGGAAATCGCCGGGGAGAGAAAAGAGCTTGGAAAGGCAAGAACCAAATATCTGTCTTCCGAGGTGGCAGGTGGCTTTACCGGAACAGTTATGGCAATGTATGCCGTAAATCCGGAGGAAAAGGAAGATGCCTGGGGTGAGTTTACCGGCTTAAACTGGACTATGAAAAAGTGGGTAGATAATGTATAAATAAGGATGCTTATATTTAGAAAGAGTAATGACGTTTATAATAATGAAAGCATGAGTCGTAAACAATGAGATGCAGAGGTGAGGATTTCCATGAACCGTGATGAGGAATTTCTGGCAAAAAGAATAATTGATCTGGCGGATCAGTCCTACCGGACAGGTTTATATACTTATACGGGATTTTTGAACCAGCAGGAGCAGGCGGTATATGATAGTATCCGTAAGGATGCGGCACCCGTGACTGCTACGTTGTCTGGTGGTGTGGAGGGCTGTGAACGGCAGGTACTCCGTTTTGGAGATGAGGAAAGTCTGGGATATGATGCAGGCTTTCCTATCTGCTGCATCGAGATCCGTCCGCTGATCGAGAAGTTTTCCGATGCACTGAATCACCGGGATTATCTGGGAGCATTGATGCATCTGGGAATAGACCGCAGTACCCTTGGAGACATTATGATCCGGGACAAAACGGCATATCTGTTTTGTCTGGACAAAATAGCATCCTTTGTTGTAGATAATCTGGATCAGGTGAAGCACACCCATGTGAAATGCCGTCTGCTGGATCAGATGCCGGAGGCAGTCCGTCCACAGCTTCAGGCGGTGAAGCTGATCGTTCCGAGTATGCGGCTGGACGTGGTGATCGCAAAGCTTTATCATCTGTCCCGGAGCCAGAGCATTTCACTTTTCCGGGAAAAGAAAATCTTTGTCAATGGAAGAGGACAGGAAAATAACAGCGGACTTCTGAAGGAAACAGACGTTGTCTCGGTACGGGGATATGGCAGATTTATCTGTGATGGAGTTTCCGGAGAAACCAAAAAAGGAAACCTGAATATTCAGGTTTCCAAATATGTTTGACAGATTCTGTTTCCGGGGAGTGGAATAGGCTTCCTTCGGCTGCGGATCTTGTGATTTATGACTCTTTGGGTGGAACTGCAAAATAGCGGTTCCACTTTTTGTCATTTTGATATTCTAACATACGGTCATATTGCGCATACATTTTCTGTACTCCGTTTTCCAGCAGATAGTAATGATTAATGTATGGAAACAGAAGGATCAGCAGTGGAATCAGCAGGATTGCCAGCCAGATATTGGAGCTGGAAACAAGACCAACCACAACGGAGGTGGTCATCAGGGCAAACAGCACTGTGACGATCAGATGGATCAGCCGTTCATGCTGGAAAAAACGGATCTGTGTCAGGTGGTTTTCGATGGCTTTGGTCCAGTCGGTATCATCGGGAGGTGTCTGAAGCAATTCATCAATCTGCTGCATATAGGTCAAAATGCGTCGTTTCATAAAATCAGTCCTTTCGTAAATCTTTTGGTAGAATTATATCACGAATTCGTGTATATTAATAGGTGATAAAAAATAACAATGAAGAAATGAGGAAAAAAGATGGATAAAATTAAAAAAGTTAAATTGACTCCGGCGGCCTGTGGTTTGGATCTGGGGGATGGAAGTGAGAGAGCAGAGTATGTAAATCAGGATTATATTTTAAATACTCTGGGAAGACCTCACAGAAATATTGGTATCATGTATACTTATTATCCAAAGGACAAGGAATGGCCGGAGCGGATCAGTGTGGCATGTAAAGATATGGAGATTCATTTTCAGTGGGATTATCCGTATGATGATTATTTTCCATATCGTGGAGGTCTTGATGGGGACACGAAGGGAGAGCCGTTTCAGCAGATGAGGGATATCCGCCGCCATGGACAGGATGTTGCTCTGACACTGACCATTGACTGTTCTCTGGAGGATGAATATCTCCGTCAGATCGCAAAGGAGCTGAAGCCCTTTGGCAGAATGCGTCTGCGTATCAACCATGAGTGTGCCGGTGACTGGTTTACCCACAATCAGCGTTTTTCCTACAAGGAGGTCGGAGAGTTTTTTGTACGCTTTGCAAAGATCGTGAAGGAAGAGGCACCGCAGATCTCTCTGGTATTTTGTTGTGGAGCTGTAGGAGATCTGGAGGCTGAGGATGCGCCGGTACAGTATGAGGAGGAGTTTAAGGAAGCCTTTGATATTGCAGATATCTGGTCCAATGACTGTTATCTGGCTCTTCATTACGGATGGCCTTTTGATGTATGCGAAAAAGGCGGGGACAGCTATGCAATGACACCGGTAGATCAGTTCTTTGAGCGTCTGGATAAAACTTCTAAGAGAATGACAAAGGTAAATCATGGGGAGTGCAAGCCATTTGTGATCTCTGAGTTTAATACAGACGGTGATGTGACAGGACCGATACATCAGGGAGATTCCATTAAGCGTTTTGTAGAGAAATTAAAGTACGAAAATGCGGACTGGTTCGATGGATTTTCTATGTACCAATTCAGGGACAGAGGACGTCTTGGACTGGAGATCGAGGATCCGAATAATTCTGCTGTGGGTATTCCACAGCCGATCCTCAAGGATTATAAGGACATCCTGAAGGATCCGTTCTTCCTGCCGGGACTGGAGGAGACAGAAGATACAGCACTGCCGGTAACACTTCGCTGGGGTGGTGCAGAGGATGCAGAGGGAATTGCAATTCCGATCACCTTCGAGAAGACGCCGGAGTTTTGTGAGATTACCTTTGAAGAAGATCTGAACCTCATGATGGAATTAAACGGACGCTGGTTCTATAAAGCACCGGGTACAAAGACCGTTGATATGATGTCTGCATTTTTTGAAACACCGGTTGAGCCTGGCACAGAGATGACTCTGAAAATTTTTGCACCTCCGGCGACAGGAGAGAACGATCCGTCTCAGGGAGAGGATTGGGCAGTAAATTATTATACGACTATGACAAAAATGCCACAGCTTCGTATCCGTTATGAGGAGATTCAGGAGGTACTGTAATGGAACACGCAATCGTAACTCTCAAAAAGGGAGAAGGACGTACGATCAAGGCGGGAGGAGCCTGGATCTATGACAATGAGATTGCCAGTGTCGTGGGAAGCTTTGCCGACGGAGATGTAGTTCTGATCCATGATTTTGACGGATATCCTATGGGAAAGGGCTATATCAACCGTCACTCCAAGATCCGTGTCCGGATGCTCACGCGTCATCAGGAGCAGGAGATCGATGATGATTTCTGGAGAATGCGCCTGCAGGCGGCATGGGATTACCGCAAAGCTACGGTAGACACCTCAAGCTGCCGGATCGTCTTTGGAGAAGCAGATTTTCTGCCGGGATTGGTGATCGATAAATTCAGTGATGTTCTGGTAGTAGAATCTCTGGCTTTGGGGATTGACCGTTACAAGGAGCATCTCGTAGAGCTTTTGAAGGAAATCCTTGCAGCAGACGGTGTCGTGATCCGCGGCGTCTACGAGCGGAGTGATGCCAAGGAGCGGTTAAAGGAAGGCATGGAGCGCGTCAAAGGTTTTCTGGGACCGGAGTTTGATACCAATGTGGAGATCGTGGAAAACGGTGTACATTATATGGTAGATGTCAAGGAAGGACAAAAAACAGGATTTTTCCTGGATCAGAAATATAACCGTCAGTCGATCCGTTCCATCTGTAAGGGAGCAAAGGTACTGGACTGCTTTACACACACCGGTTCCTTTGCACTGAATGCCGGACAGGCAGGGGCAGCCAGTGTACTGGGATTGGATGCATCGGAGCTTGGTGTCGAACAGGCAAAAAAGAATGCAGCATTAAATGGTCTGTCCCATATTGTGGACTTTGAATGTGCAGATGTTTTTGAAAAACTTCCGGAAATGGAAGCAGCAGGAGAGAAGTTTGACGTGATCATACTGGATCCGCCGGCGTTTACCAAATCGCGTAATTCCGTAAAAAATGCCGTCAAGGGATACCGGGAGATCAATCTCCGTGCCATGAAGCTGATTAAGGACGGAGGGTATCTTGCCACCTGTTCCTGTTCTCATTTCATGACCTATGAGCTTTTTACCAAAACCATCGGACAGGCAGCAGCCAATGTGCACAAGAGACTGCGTCAGGTATCCTTTGCAACACAGGCTCCGGATCACCCGATCCTGTGGGCGGCCGATACGTCATATTATCTGAAGTTCTACATTTTTCAGGTTGTTGATGAAAAGTAAAATGGAGAAACGAAAAATGAAAATATGCTATTGACAAAGAAACAGAAAAATGTTATAAATAGTTTAGATAGTATGTTACTTGATTCGAAATGAATTTAAGGCATTAACTAGACATAAATTTTACAGGATATTTATGTGAGTTAGTGCCTTTTTTTGTTCCCATTTTTGCCCCGTTATTGTACAGATCCCGGGAAAACGGTGGTATAGAATTTCAGAAAAAGAGGAAAATAAAAAGGATATGCGAAAGAGCAGACGTTTTGCATAAATATCACCAAGAAAGGAAGGATGAATATGAAAGACAAAATTTTTGAAGTCTTACAGAGAATCGGAAGAAGCTTTATGCTTCCTATCGCAATCCTGCCGGTTGCCGGATTGCTTCTGGGACTTGGTAGTTCCTTTACCAATGAAACTACCATTGCCACGTATCATTTAGGGAAAATTCTTGGAGACGGAACGGTTCTCAATGCACTTCTGGTTATCATGAATAAGGTGGGAAGTGCCGTATTTGATAACCTGCCGTTACTTTTTGCAGTAGGTGTTGCGATCGGAATGGCAAAGAAGGAAAAGGAAGTTGCTGCTCTTTCTGCTGTGATCGCTTATTTTGTAATGAACATTTCCATCAGCGGTATGCTGGAGATCAATGGAAAGATTCTGGAGGATGGAAGCATTGCGAAGGATGTGCTCAGTGGAACTATTGCTTCGGTCTGCGGTATCAATACCCTGCAGATGGGTGTGTTTGGTGGTATTATCGTAGGTCTTGGTGTAGCGGCACTTCATAACCGGTTCCACAAGATCCAGCTGCCAAATGCATTGTCATTCTTTGCAGGCTCCCGGTTTGTACCGATCATTTCCACGATCGTTTATATGTTTGTGGGAATCCTGCTGTACTTTGTATGGCCGGTGGTTCAGAACGGAATCTACGCACTGGGTGGTCTGGTGACCGGCAGCGGTTATCTGGGAACCCTGATCTTTGGTATTGTAAAGAGAGCCCTGATCCCATTTGGTCTTCATCATGTATTTTATATGCCGTTCTGGCAGACCGCAGTGGGTGGCACCATGGAGGTGGCAGGACAGACGATCCAGGGTGGTCAGAATATCTTTTTTGCCCAGCTTGCAGATGCATCCCATGTAGCACATTTTAGTGCAGATGCCACCAGATATTTCTCCGGTGAGTTCATCTTCATGATCTTTGGTCTTCCGGGAGCAGCACTGGCAATGTACCGTACTGCAAAGCCGGAAAAGAAGAAACAGGCAGGAGGACTTCTTTTCTCTGCAGCATTAACTTCTATGCTGACCGGTATTACAGAGCCGATCGAGTTTTCATTCCTGTTTGTGGCACCGATCCTGTTTGTGGTACAGGTGATCCTGGCCGGTGCCGCCTATATGATCGCCCATATTTTAAACATCGCGGTAGGTCTTACTTTCTCCGGCGGTTTTCTGGATCTGTTCCTGTTTGGTATTCTTCAGGGCAACGACAAGACAAGCTGGCTGCGTATTATACCGGTTGGTATTATCTATTTCCTCCTGTATTACTTTATCTTCTCCTTCCTGATCAAAAAGCTTGATCTGAAAACACCGGGACGTGAGGATGATGACCAGCAGGTGAAGCTTTATACAAAGGCAGATGTCAATGCAAGAAAGTCCCCAAAAGGGGACAGTGAAAATGTAGCAGATGATCCTCTCAGCGCTGATATTACAAGAGGACTTGGAGGAAAGAAAAACATTGATGGTGTAGACTGTTGTGCCACAAGACTCCGCTGTACCGTTTACAATGCGGATCTCGTAGACGATACCCTGTTAAAATCAACCGGAGCCAGCGGTGTGATCCACAAGGGAAATGGTGTACAGGTCGTATATGGCCCGAATGTAACCGTGATCAAGTCGAATTTGGAAGATTATCTTGAAACTGCACCGGATATCGAATATACTAAAGATAGTATTGGTTCTGTGGAGGAGACGGAAGCACCACAGGAGGAGAAGACGGAACAGAAGGTTACAAAGACGATTGTGATATCAAGCCCGATCACCGGTGTGGCAGCAGATCTGTCAACGGCACCGGATGAGGCATTTGCAGGAAGAATGATGGGAGACGGAGCGGTTGTGACACCGACGGATGCCATCGTGAAGGCACCGGAGGATGGAGAAGTTGTATTTGTATTTGATACAAAGCACGCCATTGGGTTTATGACAGATTCCGGGCTCAGCATGCTGCTGCATATCGGTATTGATACCGTACAATTAAATGGAAAAGGTTTTGAAGTATTTGTGGAAAACGGACAGAAGGTGAAAAAGGGAGATCCGATGATGAAGCTGGATCTGGAGTACCTCAAAGAGCATGCACCATCTGTCACTTCACCGGTATTATGTACGGAGTTGGAGGATAACCAGAAGGTCCGCCTTTTGAAGGACGGAGAGATCAAAGCAGGAGAAGAACTGTTTGCTGTTGATTTCTACGAATAAACAGAAAATGTGAGGATCGGACATGTACAGAATTGGAAAGGTGTTAAACCATAATGCAGTGCTTGCAGTAAATGCAGAGGATGGAAAACAGTATCTTCTGATGGGAAAGGGAATCGGTTTTGGCAAAAAGGTCAGTGAAAGGGTAGAGCCCGGAGAGGACAGCAGGATCTATGCACTGCAGGCAAAGGATGAGCGTGGCAGTGCAGATGAGATCGTGAAAACGATCGATCCGGAGTTTCTGGAAATCTCCAATCTGGTATTAGAGGAAGCAGAAAAGGTATTTGGCCATATTGACCGCAATATACTGTTTCCTCTGGCAGACCATTTATATTATGCGGTGGAGCGGATCAAAAAGAAAGAGCAGATCAGCAATCCGCTGACCGAGGATATCCGGATCCTTTTCCATATGGAGTATAAGGCTGCGAGCTGCGTGGTGCCGGTCCTGAAGGATAAATTTGGAATTACCATCGGAGATGATGAGGTAGGATATATTGCACTTCATGTACATTCTGCCATCGATGATGATAAGGTATCTGATGCCATGAAGACAGCCCGCGCAGTGCGGGAATGCATTGAGATCGTAGAAAACGCCATGGGGAAACGGATCGATGTTATGACATTGTCCTATAACAGGCTGATGAATCATGTGCGTTATATGATCGTGCGGGCACTTAGTGGTGAGAAGCTGAAAATGAGTTTAAATGATTATATGAGTGTAAAGTACCCGGAGGAGTTTGCTATGGCAGAAAAGATCTGTGAGCAGATCGGAAGAACCATTGGCTGCACCTTAAAGGATGCGGAAACCGGGTATCTGGCAATGCATATCTGTCGTGTGACAAGCGGTGAGCTGGATGGCGGCGAGGAATAAGCAATCAGGATTACAAAGATGCAGCAGTAAGGTGTCAAAGGATATAGCATATAAATGTAAAATATAAGCACTTTAGCGATAAAGTGGATCAATAAAAAAGAAATGGAGGAATTCATTATGAAATCATTCAATTATGTTATTACAGACGAGGTAGGTATTCACGCAAGACCGGCAGGACTGCTGGTAAAGGAAGCAAAGAAATATGAGTCAACTGTTACGATCGTAAAGGGCGACCGTAAGGCAGACGCAAGCAAGCTGATGATGCTCATGTCTCTCGGTGTAAAGTGCGGTGAGGAGATTACCGTAGAGGCAGAGGGTCCGGATGAGGACGCTGCAGCAGCAGGCATGAAGAAGTTTTTTGAGGAGACACTGTAATTCGATTGCATATCCGGTCACAGGACAAAATGATAGAAAGCATGATGATCTCATGCGGAAATGGAGGCTGTGGTGGAAATATACGAGGGAAAGCCGATCTTTAAAGGGATCGCAATAGGAAAGATTTTTTATTATCAAAAGGGAAAGCAGCAGGTCAAAAGAGAGAAGATTCAGGACGTGGCTGCAGAGATCGCAAGATACGAGGCTGCCAATGAGAAGGCGTCAGAGCAGCTTCAGGCACTGTACGAAAAAGCGGTCAAAGAGGTTGGAGAAGCCAATGCGGCTGTCTTTGAGGTACACATGATGATGCTGGAGGATGATGATTATGTTTCCTCCATCACCAATATGATCGAGACACAGAATGTCAATGCAGAGTTTGCGGTAGCAGCCACAGGAGATAATTTTGCAGAGATGTTCTCGCAGATGGATGATGAATACTTTAAGGCAAGAGCAGCAGATGTCAAGGATATCACGGAGCGTCTGATCTCCGTTCTCAGTGAGCAGGAATCTGCCGGAGAGATCGGGGCAGAGCCGGTGATCGTCGTGGCAGATGATCTGGCACCAAGCGAGACGGTTCAGATGGACAAGGACAAGCTGTTAGCATTTGTAACCCGTCATGGTTCTGCCAATTCCCACACGGCAATTCTGGCAAGAACTATGAATATCCCGGCACTGATCGGAGTGGACATCAAAGAGGAATGGAACGGTCACATGGCGATCGTGGACGGCCGTGAGGGAAAGCTGTACATTGATCCGGAGGAAGAGGTTCTTACAAAGCTTCAGGAGGCACAGAAGAAGGAACAGGAGGCAAGAGAGCTTCTGTCCCTGCTTAAGGGGAAGGAGGATGTCACAGCCGACGGAAAGCATATTAAGTTGTATGCCAATATCGCCGGTGTAGGTGATGTTGCCAATGTACTTGCCAATGATGCCGCCGGCATCGGTCTGTTCCGCAGTGAGTTCCTTTATCTGGAGGCAGAGGATTATCCGGATGAGGAGACACAGTTCCTGGCGTACAAGCGTGTCGCAGAAAATATGGCGGGCAAAAAGATTGTGGTGCGTACGCTGGATATTGGAGCAGATAAGCAGGTGGATTATTTTCATCTGGACAAAGAGGAAAATCCGGCTATGGGATACCGCGCGATCCGAATCTGCCTTGACCGCCCGGAGATCTTCCGTACCCAGCTTCGGGCATTGATCCGTGCCAGTGCTTACGGCGAGATCGCCATTATGTATCCGATGATCATTTCCGTGGAGGAAGTGTTAAAGATCAAGTCGATTGTGGAGAATGTCAAGAAAGAGCTTGACGAGCAGGGCATCCGTTACGGCGATTTTGAACAGGGAATTATGATAGAGACACCGGCGGCTGTGATGATGAGTGAGGAGCTGGCAAAGGAAGTAGACTTTTTCAGTATCGGTACCAATGATCTGACACAGTATACCCTGGCGATGGACCGTCAGAACATGAAGTTAGACACCATGTACGATCCGCATCATCCGGCAATCCTGCGGATGATCCAGATGACTATTGAGAATGGCCACAAGGGCGGCTGCTGGGTCGGCATCTGCGGCGAGCTTGGAGCAGATACCACATTGACGGAAACTTTCCTGAAAATGGGGATTGACGAGCTTTCCGTATCGCCATCCTTTGTACTTCCGGTACGAAAGATCATACGGGAAACAAAAGCGAAATGATCATTCCTTTCGTCCGTAGGTTTCCCGGTATTGCCGCAGAGTATATCCGGTTTGTTTTTTAAAATGGGTTCCCAGATGGCTTTGCGATGAAAATTCCAGATAGGTGGCGATTTCAATATAGGAATAATCGGAATAGATCAGGAGGTTTTTGGCGCGGTTGATCTTCTCCTGAAGAATGTAACCGGATATACTGATCCCTTCGCATTCCTTGAATAATTGGGAGAGGTAGTTAGGATTACAGTCTGCTTCGGCAGCCAGATCTTCCAGAGTGATCCGGTCATGTAAATGAGAAAAGATAAAATCCTTGCATTTATTAATGCGGGGATTTTTCTGCTTTTTGGAAACGCCTTTCTGCTGCTCTTTGATCTCATGAACCATTCCTGCATATTGGAACTCTGCTTTGTGGGCGAGAGGGGTGATCAGGGCAATGTTTCGGCACTCTTCGATCTGCTGGATGTAGGAATCACTTAGAGAAAAGGAAATTTCCGGAGAGAGATCTCCGCGGATCGCAGCACGGCTTGCGTAGTGTTAGCATCTAAATAGTACAAAACAAAATGAGATATCCCCTTAAATGTTGTATAATAAAGAAGGAGGAGGAAATCATTATGTCACGACAAAAAACTCAACACACCAAGCAGTTCAAGTTGGATGCTATCAACTATCGAAAAGCTTGCCTTGGCAATTAAGCCTATCACATCTTACTCAAATAAAGAGCCTTTCACGGCATAAAAGTTGTTTGCTCTCTTAACCGGAAGGCTTGCTCTATATGAGCGGAACCCCTGCTCTATATGACCGTGTAAGGTGCGCTAAGCGGTCGGTATTTACAAAAAGATTTTGCACCTTCTTTTAATGATAGCAGGAAATCGTTAAAAGGTTTGAATTTGCCTTTGTGCAAAATAAAATAAGCATCGTGTTAACTTTGGAATAATACGCTAAATTTATACAGGTATATTTTTCCTTACAAATCCATTCACGCCAGAACATAAAAGCTGATTTGAAATTTCAATGATTTCTTCCAATGGGATTTTTTTGCCATCTATTACCCATCGGCGGTACATTTCTACACTTGCACTTTGTATGAACCCTAATAAGATATTTTGTTTGTAGGGATTTAATAATTGAAGCCAGGTGGTTTTTCCCCATGTTGAACTCATTACATCGTCCATCATTTTGTTTCGGATATAGTTATAACTTCCGCTGCAGGTAATCTTTTCATAGACCAGTCCTTTTCCGACAGAATAAAGGAAAAATTCCCGGTTTATTTTATCTAGTTCTTCCGGTACACGGTAATCGGCGATACGTTCAAGATATTCCTGTGTCATGATTCCCTGCAGCTCGGCAAGGAGGTCATCTAATACATTGTAATAACGGTAAAAGGTTTTCTTATTGATCCGCGCCCGTTCGCAAAGTTCCTTCACTGTAATCTTATCGTAATCCATTTCACAGATCATTTCTTCAAAAGTTTTTTGGATTGCGTCAATTGTTTTTTGTACCCGTAAATCTTCCGAACCATTTAAGAGCATTTTGCTTCCTCCAATTCCTGTTATGCAACCTTTTTTCAAAAAAAGTAGCATAAGTCACCATTTCAAAAATATCGCCCATTGTTTTTACTTCCATCAAGAGATATAATGCAATAACAATAGATAAGAAACTTAAGTTGCATAAAATAATAACATGAATTTTGTGAAATGCCAAGGAGGGATTACATATGGGAAAGACATTGATCGCCTTTTTCTCAAGGGCAGATGAAAACTATTTCGGCGGTTCCATGCGTTACATTGAGGTTGGAAACACGGAGGTAGCGGCAGAAAAAATAAAAGAGTTGATCGATGCGGATGTGTTTAAGATTGAGATGAAAAAGCCTTATGCGAAGGAGTACATGGTCTGTATCGAGGAAGCAAAAGCAGACCTACAGAAGAAATCAAGGCCAGAACTGATCCATATGCCGGACAGTATCAGGCAGTATGATACCATAATCCTTGCATACCCGAATTATTGGGGAACCATGCCGATGGCCGTGTTTACATTCCTTGAGAAGTTTGACTTCTCCGGCAAGACAATCCTTCCGCTTTGTACAAATGAGGGTAGTGGTATGGGCAGCAGTGAAAAAGATATCAGAAATACCTGCCATGGGGCAGCAGTGACAAGAGGGCTGCCTGTCAGTGGGAGCAGCGTTGCAGACGCAAAGCCGCAGATTGAAAAATGGCTGAAGGTAAACAATTTAATTTAAGGAGGAAGAAGCAAATGGAAAAAGTAATTTTGAACAACAAACTGGAATGTCCGGTGATTGGCATCGGAACTTTTATGCTTTCCCCTGCGGAGGCAGAGAACAGCGTGAGGGAAGCACTCAAAATGGGATACTCCCTTATTGACACGGCGAATGCCTATGTGAATGAGCGTGCCTGCGGGCGTGGTATGCAGGGCAGCGGGATTAGGCGTGAGGAAATTTTCCTCTCCACAAAGATCTGGCCCAGCGAATATGAAAATGAAAATGCCGTAGATGAAACACTGAAGCGCCTTGGCGTGGATTATGTGGATCTTCTTTATATCCATCAGCCTGCTGGGAACTGGCTTGCCGGATACCGTCAGCTTGAAAAAGCATACAGGGAAGGGAAGGCAAAGTCCATCGGAATATCCAATTTCGAGGGCAGATACATTGAGGAGCTTCAGACAAAGTGGGAGGTCGCTCCACAGTTTATACAGGTGGAAGCTCATCCGTACTTTACACAGCAGGAGCTTCGGGAGACTCTTGACCGGTACGGCATCCGGCTGATGAGCTGGTATCCTCTTGGCCACGGCGACAAGTCGCTGCTGGAAGAGCCGGTATTTGCAGAACTTGGTAAGAAGTATGGAAAGACGCCTGTCCAGATCATTCTCCGCTGGCATACACAGATGGGCTTTGTCGTGATTCCGGGCAGCAAAAATGTATCCCATATCAAGGATAACCTTGACATTCTGGATTTCAGGCTGACAGAGGGAGAAATGTCGGAAATCGCAAAACTCGATAAGGGCGAGCGTTATTATCACCGGACGGATGAGCAGCTTGCGGGCTTTGCGGCATGGAGACCGGAATTTGAGAAAGAATAAACAAATTTTTAGTAAACAAGGTGGATACTTTGCAGACAAGAATGTTAAGGGATATTGAGGTGTCCGAGGTGGGAATGGGCTGTATGGCTTTTTCTCACGGCTACGGACAGATTCCGGAGGAAGAATACAGCATAGAAGCAATCCGGAATGCGTATAACCACGGATGCACCTTCTTTGATACGGCAGAGGTTTACAGCCCGAATCTGTCCGGGATTGGGCATAATGAGCGGATTGTCGGGAAAGCACTGGCAGACGTGAGGGACAATGTGGTGATTGCCACGAAACTGATGCTGCATGGTGTTGGTTTTGGTAGTGTTTATAAAACAATCCGTAGCCACCTGGAGGGCTCGATGGAGCGGCTGCGGACGGATAGGGTTGATCTTTACTATCTGCACAGAATGAGCGGGGTTCCTATAGAAAAGGTTGCAGATGCAATGAGCCGCCTGATTGATGACGGGCTGATAAGGGGCTGGGGGCTTTCACAGGTAGACGTGGACATCATCGACCGGGCGCAGAATATCACCCCGCTTGCCGCAATCCAGAACATTTATTCCATGGTGGAGCGTGATTCGGAAAAAAAGATCATTCCATATTGTATGGAACATAATATCGGGTTTGTGCCGTTCTCCCCGATTGCAAGCGGGCTTTTGTCCGGCAGAATTACGACAGAAACAAGGTTTGAAAGAAATGATGATGTAAGGAACTGGGTGCCGCAGCTTTCCAAGGCGAATATTGCCGGGAATCAGCCGATTGTTGACCTGTTGAGGGAATATGCGGACAGGAAAGAATCTACACCGGCACAGATTGCCCTTGCATGGATGTTGCACAAGTACCCGAATGTAGTGCCGATCCCCGGCTCAAAGAATAAGGAGCGGATCATTGAAAACCTTGACTCATCCAAGGTAGAGCTTAGGGATGAAGAATTTTCCTCTCTTGAAAAAGCTTTGAACCGATGCATGGTTTATGGTCATCGTGGGCTTGGCGGTTTTTAGGGTAGGCTGATGATTGGAGGACAGACAAGTGGAACAAAATAAAACAGATGTGAGAGAAGAACGTATTGATTTAAGGATCCCATTACCAGTTGCTGATGTGGAGGAATGGAGACGGCAGACACAGTTAGTTTTTAAGTTAAACCATACGATGCCAATGACAGAGGAATATGATGGAATCTTAAAGGAATTGTTTGGTGACCGGCTTGGGGAGGGGAGTTATATCGCTGCTCCGGTTCAAATGGTCTGCGCAGATAAGGTAAATATCGGGAAAAATGTTTTCATTAACAGCAATTTTCTTGCGATGTCCAGAGGCGGGATTACCATTGAGGATGATGTCCAGATAGCCGCAAATGTCCAGGTATTATCCAACAACCATGACCTTTATGAAAGACAGGTTCTGCTCTGCAAGCCTGTTCTGATTAAAAAAGGTGCATGGATTGGGGCGGGGGCGACCATCCTGCCCGGAGTCAGTATCGGGAAACACGCTGTCGTAGGGGCGGCGGCTGTTGTCACGCATGATGTGCCGGATTTTGCCGTAGCAGTAGGAAATCCTGCAAAAATAATTAAGATACTGGACACATCAAAATTTGAATAAAGGGGAACAGAATCAGTTGTCTTAATATGGTCAAAAAATCTATATAGGTGCAGATATAGACAGTGGCGGTGCGTTTATCAGATCGCAGGTTAAGGATTCGGCAAGATGGTGGAATCTTTCAAAATCATCGGGTGACATATAATCGCAATGACTATGAATTCGTTTGGTATTATAAAACGTTTCCAAGTATTCAAATACCAGGCGGTATGCATGTTTGTAATTGCTGATCTTAAAGCGGTTCAGCCATT
>ERZ779840.118-NODE-118-length-104233-cov-11.753144_pt1 | contig 104233 bp, 75 predicted proteins | sample MGYA00511561_ERZ779840 | MGnify/ENA primary metagenome ERZ779840 (study PRJEB29588, sample SAMEA2162036) | human gut metagenome | biome: human gut; feature: human-associated habitat; material: faeces | place: Denmark | collected 2008/2010 ...
CATCCATCTGAGCTGCACCAGTGATCATGTTCTTAACGTAGTCAGCATGTCCTGGACAGTCAACGTGAGCATAATGTCTCTTCTCTGTCTCGTACTCAACGTGAGCTGTAGAGATAGTGATACCTCTTTCTCTCTCTTCTGGAGCCTTATCAATGTTAGCGAAATCAACAGCTGCGTTACCAGCTACTCTCTCTGAAAGAACTTTTGTGATAGCTGCTGTTAATGTTGTTTTACCATGGTCAACGTGACCGATTGTACCAATGTTACAATGTGGCTTACTTCTATTAAACTTTTCCTTTGCCATTTTTTAATATCCTCCTTAAATTTCGTACCCCTAAGGGCTATGCTTGGCTAAAACTCATTATATAGAATATATAAAAGATTTTCAACCTTTTTTTATCTCTTTATACCAGCAGGCATAAGGATTTGCAACCTTTTTACCTGCTGATATGATTTATTTTACTCTTTTAAGTCGAAAGGCACGGCAAAATGCCTTTCTGAGTTGTCAAACTATTATTTTGACTTTTCAGCGATAACCTTCTCCTGAACGCTCTTTGGACACTGAGCGTATCTCTCAAAGAACATTGAGTAGTTACCACGTCCCTGTGTAGATGAACGAAGCTCTGTTGAGTAACCGAACATCTCTGCAAGTGGAACGAATGCTCTGACGATCTTACCACCGCCGATATCATCCATACCTTCGATCTGACCCCTCTTAGCATTTAAGCTTCCGATTACATCACCTAAGTATTCCTCAGGCATTGTAACTTCAACCTTCATGATAGGCTCCAGAAGAACTGGATTTGCCTTAGCCATAGCATCCTTGAAAGCCATAGAACCGGCGATATGGAATGCCATTTCTGATGAATCGACTTCATGGTATGAACCATCGTATACATTTGCATGAACACCAAGTACCGGGTATCCTCCAAGAATACCAGCCTTAGCAGCTTCTTCGATACCTTCACCGACTGCTGGGATATATTCCTTAGGAATAGCACCACCAACAACTGTGGATTCGAACTTGAATGTCTCTTCGCCGTTTGGATCCATTGGCTCGAACTTAACTTTACAGTGACCATACTGACCACGACCACCTGACTGCTTAGCATATTTGCTATCAACGTCAACAGCCTTGGTAAATGTCTCTTTGTAAGCAACCTGAGGTGCACCTACGTTAGCCTCAACCTTGAACTCACGAAGCAGACGGTCAACAATAACCTCAAGGTGAAGCTCACCCATACCAGCGATGATTGTCTGTCCTGTTTCTTTATCTGTATGTGCTCTGAATGTAGGATCTTCTTCAGCAAGCTTTGCAAGAGCCTCGCCCATCTTACCCTGATCATTCTTTGTCTTAGGCTCGATAGCAAGCTCGATAACTGGCTCTGGGAATTCCATTGACTCAAGGATAACCGGATGCTGCTCATCACAGATTGTATCACCAGTTGTTGTTACTTTGAAACCAACAGCAGCTGCGATATCACCAGCGTAAACCTTATCAATTTCCTTACGAGCATTTGCATGCATCTGTACGATACGTCCTACACGCTCTTTCTTGTCTTTTGTTGCATTTAATACATATGAACCTGAGTTCAATGTACCTGAATATACTCTGAAGAATGCTAACTTACCAACGAATGGGTCTGTCATGATCTTGAATGCCAATGCAGCAAATGGTTCTTCATCTGATGAATGACGAACTACATCATTTCCCTCAGGATCTACACCTGTGATATCAGGGATATCTGTAGGAGCTGGCATATATTCAATAACACCATCAAGCATCTTCTGAACACCCTTATTCTTGTATGCGGAACCAAGGAATACCGGAACTGCTTCACAAGCAATAGTTGCTCTACGAAGAACTTTCTTCATTTCGTCGATTGAAGGCTCTTCACCCTCAAGGTACATCATCATTAAGTCATCATCTAACTCGCAGATCTTCTCTACAAGGTTCTCATGCCATTTGTCAGCAAGCTCTTTTAAATCATCAGGGATCGTTGTGATCTCGATGTCTTCACCCTTATCATCTTTATAATAGTATGCATCCATCTCAAATAAGTCGATCAGACCAATGAAATCGGATTCTTTACCGATAGGAATCTGAACTGGAATTGCATTCTTGCCCAGACGATCAATAATTGTCTGAACTGAGTAGAAAAAGTCAGCACCCATTTTATCCATCTTATTGATGAATGCCATACGTGGAACGTTGTATGTGTCAGCCTGACGCCATACGTTTTCTGACTGAGGCTCTACACCAGCCTTTGCATCGAATACACCAACGGCGCCATCAAGTACACGAAGTGAACGCTCTACTTCTACAGTAAAGTCTACGTGACCTGGAGTATCAATGATGTTGATTCTGTGCTCTAAAGCACCAGCCTTTGGTTTGTGATGATCCTCTAATGTCCAGTGACAGGTTGTAGCAGCGGAAGTGATTGTAATACCTCTTTCCTGCTCCTGCTCCATCCAGTCCATAGTAGCTGTACCATCATGAGTATCACCGATTTTATAGTTAACACCGGTATAGTATAAGATTCTCTCTGTAAGAGTTGTCTTACCAGCATCGATATGAGCCATAATACCAATGTTTCTTGTTCTGTCCAATGGATATTCTCTTCCAGCCAACGGATTGTCCTCCTTTTATTATTCTGTAGACGGCACAGATTAGAATCTGTAGTGAGCAAACGCCTTGTTTGCTTCTGCCATCTTGTGCATATCTTCTTTTCTCTTTACAGATGCACCTGTGTTATTAGCTGCATCCATGATCTCTCTTGCAAGTCTTTCTTCCATGGTCTTTTCACTTCTAGCACGTGAAAATGTTGTTAACCAACGAAGTCCAAGAGCCTGTCTTCTATCTGGTCTTACATCGATAGGTACCTGATATGTTGCACCACCGATACGTCTTGCCTTAACCTCGAGTAATGGCATGATATTGTTCATAGCCTCTTCAAATACCTCGATAGCGTCCTTACCAGTTTCAGTTGCGATACGGTCGAATGCACCGTAAACAATCTTCTGGGCAACACCCTTCTTACCATCTAACATTACGTTGTTGATAAGCTTGGTAACCACCTTGTTATTGTAAATTGGATCCGCTAATACGTCTCTCTTTGCGATATGTCCTTTACGTGGCACGGTTCTTCCCTCCTTAATATTTATTAATTCTTCGGTACTCACATTATAAAATGTGTTCGTGCTGTTACTTCCATCTCTTCTATCTATCTGATATTTTCTGCATTTTATGCATCAACACCTTATCTCATAGCAAAAACATGGCCTAACCAGCACATTTTTTTGGAATGTTTCCAATAATACGGTTTTAATTACTTCTTAGCATCTTTTGGACGCTTAGCACCGTACTTAGAACGAGCCTGACGTCTCTTTGCAACACCTGCTGTATCAAGAGTACCTCTGATGATATGGTATCTTGTACCAGGTAAGTCCTTTACTCTACCACCACGGATAAGAACTACGCTATGCTCCTGAAGGTTGTGACCTTCACCTGGAATATAACTTGTAACTTCGATACCGTTTGATAAACGAACTCTGGCGATCTTTCTCAGAGCTGAGTTAGGCTTCTTAGGAGTAGCTGTCTTAACTGCTGTACAAACTCCTCTCTTCTGTGGAGAGCTTGTCTCAGTTGGCTTCTTCTTTAATGAGTTGAAACTTCTCTGAAGAGCTGGTGCAGTTGACTTCTTCTCTACTGTCTGTCTTCCCTTTCTAACTAACTGGTTAAATGTTGGCATGTTTTCACCTCCTACTTTCAAAATAAAAAATAATATAAGGCATACGTTCTCACGCATGCCTTACCATTATATATATTGAAATTATTCGTGTCAAGCACTTTTCAAATTTATTTATTCGTTATCAGTTGTCTCTGCCTCTACAGTTTCCAAGTCTGAAGCATTTTCTTCCGCCTCATCCTCTGCATCTGCATCGGTATCAACTGCATCTTCTAACTCTGTGCTTTCCAGATCATCTCCGAAGTCGATCTCATCATCATCATCAAAGAAGTTGATCTCATCCATCTCTGTATCAAGCTTTACAGAACGATAACGCTTCATACCTGTACCTGCTGGGATCAGCTTACCGATAATAACGTTCTCTTTCAGACCATTAAGCGGATCTACCTTACTCTTAATAGCTGCATCTGTAAGAACCTTTGTTGTCTCCTGGAAGGACGCTGCTGACATGAAGGAATCTGTAGCAAGTGATGCCTTTGTAATACCAAGCATTACCTGTGAGCCTTCTGCCGGCTGTTTGCCTTCTGCGATGAGCTGCTCATTTGTATCTTCAAAATCAAGAACGTCAACCAGTGTTCCCGGAAGGTAGGATGAATCTCCGTTATCCTCGATCCTGATCTTCTTTAACATCTGACGAACAATGATCTCGATATGCTTATCATTGATATCAACACCCTGAAGTCTGTATACTCGCTGTACTTCACGAAGCATGTAATCCTGAACTGCACGGATACCTTTGATCTTTAAGATATCATGTGGATTAACAGAACCTTCTGTTAATTCATCACCGGCTTCCAGAACCTGATCGTCCAGAACCTTGATACGGGAACCATAAGGAATTAAGTATGCCTTTGATTCACCTGTCTCGTCATTTGTGATAACGACTTCTCTCTTCTTCTTATTATCACGAAGCTGAACCTTACCGCCAAACTCTGCGATGATCGCAAGTCCCTTTGGTTTTCTTGCTTCGAACAACTCTTCTACTCTAGGAAGACCCTGTGTAATATCATCACCGGCAACACCACCAGTATGGAATGTTCTCATGGTAAGCTGTGTACCAGGCTCACCGATTGACTGAGCTGCGATGATTCCGGCAGCTTCACCAACCTGTACCGGCTGTCCGGTTGCCATGTTGGCACCGTAACATTTTGCACATACACCAAGGTGTGACTTACATGTCAGGATCGTTCTGATCTTAAGCTTTGCGTCCTGTCTTGTAACACCTGTATCCGGATCAAGGAACGGAACACCGTTTGAATCTACACCCTGATTTACGATCAGAGCTGCTCTCTTTGGTGATACCATGTGGTTTGCCTTAACTAAAAGGTTACCATCTTTATCGTATACAGATTCTGCAAGGTAACGGCCTGTAATTCTCTCCTGGAAGGATTCGATTACTTCTTTTCCTTCCATGAAAGCTTCTACTTCCATACCAGGAATTGCTTTTCCTGCACAACAATCTGTCTCACGAATGATCAGATCCTGTGATACGTCAACCAGACGTCTGGTCAGGTATCCTGAATCGGCTGTACGAAGCGCTGTATCGGACAGACCCTTACGAGCACCATGTGCTGAAATAAAGTACTCCAGAACGTCAAGACCTTCACGGAAGTTTGACTTGATCGGAAGTTCGATCGTACGTCCGGTTGTATCTGCCATCAGACCACGCATACCAGCCAGCTGTTTGATCTGCTGGTTAGATCCACGGGCACCGGAATCTGCCATCATGAAGATGTTGTTATATTTATCAAGTCCGTCCAGAAGGGCTTTTGTCAGAACCTTATCGGCTTCTTCCCAAACCTTAACAACAGCGAGGTATCTCTCCTCCTCTGTCATAAGACCACGTCTGAACATCTTTGTGATCTTGTCAACCTGTGTCTGAGCATCTGCAAGGATCTGCTTCTTCTCATCCGGCACCTTCATATCTGAAATAGAAACTGAGATAGCACCTCTGGTTGAATACTTGTAACCGATTGCCTTTACATCATCCAGAACTTCAGCAGTCTTGGTTGCGCCATGTGTATTGATACATTTGTCAAGGATCGGCTTTAACTGTTTCTTACCAACATGGAAATCAATCTCAAGTTTCAGGATATTGTCAGGATTTGTTCTGTCAACATATCCAAGATCCTGAGGAATGATCTCGTTGAACAGCAAACGACCGAGTGTAGTATCGATGATACCTGTAACCTCTGTTCCGTCTTCTGTCGTAACAGTTCTTCTTACTTTTATCTTAGAGTGGAGAGTGATCTCCTTGTTCTCATATGCAAGCAGTGCTTCGTTCTTTGACTTGAAGAACTTGCCTTCTCCGATATCGCCATCCTTCTCCATTGTCAGATAGTAGATACCAAGGACCATATCCTGTGAAGGAACGGCAACCGGAGCACCATCTGAAGGCTTCAGAAGGTTATTCGGGGACAGGAGCAGGAATCTACATTCCGCCTGTGCCTCAACTGTAAGTGGAAGGTGAACAGCCATCTGGTCACCATCGAAATCGGCGTTGAACGCTGTACATACCAGTGGATGAAGCTTGATTGCCTTACCTTCTACAAGGATAGGCTCAAATGCCTGGATACCCAGTCTGTGAAGTGTAGGAGCACGGTTTAACATAACCGGATGCTCTTTGATTACATCCTCAAGTACATCCCAAACTTCCGGCTCAAGCTTTTCTACCATCTTCTTAGCAGCTTTAATGTTATTTGCTCTGCCGCTGGCTGTCAGTTCTTTCATAACAAATGGCTTGAATAATTCAATTGCCATTTCCTTTGGAAGACCACACTGATAAATCTTAAGTTCCGGTCCTACTACGATAACGGAACGTCCTGAATAGTCAACACGCTTACCAAGAAGATTCTGACGGAAACGTCCCTGCTTACCCTTTAACATATCGGACAGAGACTTTAATGCTCTGTTACCCGGACCTGTTACAGGACGGCCTCTTCTACCATTATCAATTAACGCATCAACAGCTTCCTGAAGCATTCTCTTCTCGTTTCTGACAATGATGTCAGGAGCGTTCAGATCAAGAAGTCTTCTTAAGCGGTTATTTCTGTTGATAATTCTTCTATATAAGTCATTCAGGTCAGATGTAGCAAATCTGCCGCCATCCAACTGAACCATAGGTCTGATATCCGGTGGGATAACCGGAATAACATCCATGATCATCCACTCCGGCTTATTCTCAGAATTACGGAATGCTTCAACAACTTCCAGTCTCTTGATGATTCTGGCTCTCTTCTGTCCGCTTGAATTCTTAAGCTCAGCCTTTAATTCTTCGCTTTCTTTATCCAGATCGATTGCTCTTAAGAGCTCCTGAATGGACTCAGCACCCATTCCTGCACGGAAGGAGCCGTATCCGAAGTCCTCTTCAGCCTTTCTGTATTCCTGCTCTGTCAGAACCTGCTTATAAGTAAGCGGTGTGTCCTTTGGATCAAGAACAATATAAGATGCAAAGTATAATACCTTTTCAAGTACTCTTGGAGAAATATCAAGGATCAGTCCCATACGGCTAGGAATACCTTTGAAATACCAGATATGGGATACCGGTGCTGCAAGCTCGATATGACCCATACGCTCTCTACGAACGCTGGCCTTTGTAACCTCTACACCACATCGATCACAGATAATACCTTTATATCTGATCTTCTTGTATTTACCACAATGACATTCCCAGTCCTTGCTAGGTCCAAATATTCTCTCACAGAACAAACCGTCTTTTTCCGGTTTTAATGTTCTGTAGTTGATAGTCTCAGGTTTCTTAACCTCACCATGTGACCATTCTCTGATTTTTTCAGGAGATGCAAGTCCGATTCTAATTGCGTCAAAGCTTAAAGCCTGTTCCTGTTCTGGAGTTTCCATGTTAAATTCTGGCATCTTACAAAATCTCCTTTCTAAAATTCATCATCTGAGTTGTCATCATAATCATCGCTGTAATCATCCAGATATTCTCCGTCTGATAATGATGTCAGCTCATCATTTTCATCTGTTCCGCTGAAGCCCGCTTCTTCAAATTCACGTCCATCAGCTTCCCGTTTATCATCATCGATCATGCTCTTAACATTCTCGTCATACGCTTCGATCGTCTCACCGAGATCAACCTCTGTCATATCGTCTTTTACAACTCTGACATCGAGACCAAGTGACTGGAATTCCTTCAGCAGTACCTTGAATGACTCAGGGATACCAGGTGTAGGAATGTTCTCACCCTTAATGATCGCTTCATATGTCTTAACACGTCCGATTACATCATCCGACTTAACAGTCAGGATTTCCTGTAATGTATATGATGCACCGTATGCTTCCAGTGCCCAAACTTCCATCTCACCGAAACGCTGTCCACCGAACTGAGCTTTACCACCCAGAGGCTGCTGTGTAACTAATGAGTACGGACCGGTTGAACGTGCATGGATCTTATCATCAACCAGATGGTGGAGCTTAAGATAATGCATGTAACCGATTGTTACAGGGCTGTCAAATTCTTCACCGGTTCTACCGTCACGAAGCTGTACCTTACCGGTTCTGTCGATTGGAACGCCCTTCCATTCTTCTCTGTGATCTCTGTTCTCATAGAGGTAATTCATTACTTCTTCTGAAACAGAATCTTTATATTTCTCGTAGAAGTTCTCCCACTCAGTATTTGCATAATCATTCGCCATCTCAAGAGTATCCATGATATCAAACTCGTCTGCACCATCAAACACAGGAGTTGAAACCTTGAATCCGAGAACCTGTGAAGCAAGACCAAGATGGATTTCAAGAACCTGTCCGATATTCATACGTGAAGGAACGCCCAGTGGGTTCAACACGATATCGAGCGGACGGCCATTTGGAAGGAATGGCATATCTTCTACTGGAAGTACACGGGAAATTACACCCTTGTTACCATGACGACCAGCCATCTTATCTCCTACCTGGATCTTTCTCTTCTGAGCAATGTATACTCTGACTGATTTATTAACACCCGGTGAAAGTTCATCACCATTTTCTCTTGTGAAGATCTTGGTATCCATGATGACACCAAATGCTCCATGAGGAACCTTCAGGGAAGTATCTCTTACTTCTCTTGCCTTCTCACCAAAGATGGCACGAAGGAGTCTTTCCTCTGCTGTCAATTCTGTCTCTCCCTTAGGAGTAACCTTACCGACAAGGATATCTCCGGCACGAACCTCAGCACCGATACGGATAATACCATTCTCATCCAGATCCTTTAATGCATCATTGGACAGTCCAGCAAGATCTCTTGTGATCTCTTCCGGTCCGAGCTTGGTATCCCTCGCTTCGCATTCGTACTCCTCAATATGAATAGATGTATATACATCATCTTTTACAAGTCTTTCACTTAAAAGAACAGCATCCTCGTAGTTGTAACCTTCCCAGGTCATGAAACCGATCAGCGGATTCTTTCCAAGTGCGATCTCTCCACCTGAAGTAGATGGTCCGTCTGCGATAACCTCTCCAGCCTTAACATGCTCGCCCTTGAATACGATAGGTCTCTGGTTCATACAGTTACCCTGATTGCTTCGTGCGAACTTGATAACGTGGTAGATATCCTTTGTTCCATCTTCATCTGCCTTAATACAGATTTCCTTACTTGTGGAATATTCAACTACACCATCTCTCTTTGCAACGATACATACACCTGAGTCAACGGCTGCCTTTGCTTCCATACCGGTACCTACAACGGCTGATTCGGTAAGCATAAGCGGAACTGCCTGACGCTGCATGTTTGATCCCATCAGAGCACGGTTTGCATCATCGTTCTCAAGGAAAGGAATCATGGATGTAGCAACTGAGAATACCATCTTAGGAGAAACGTCCATCAGATCAACTCTTGATTTCGGGAACTCTGTTGTATCCTCTCTGTATCTTCCTGATACGTTGTTATTTACGAAATGACCATCTGCATCCAGAGGTTCATTCGCCTGTGCAACTCTGTAATTATCTTCTTCATCTGCAGTCAGATAAATAACCTCATCTGTAACTACAGGGTTTGCAGGATCTGATTTATCCAGTTTTCTGTATGGTGCTTCTACAAAACCATACTCATTGATTCTTGCATAAGTAGCCAGAGAGTTGATCAGACCGATGTTAGGACCTTCAGGAGTCTCGATAGGACACATTCTACCATAATGAGTATAGTGTACGTCTCGAACCTCGAATCCTGCTCTGTCTCGTGACAGACCACCGGGACCAAGGGCTGATAATCTTCTCTTATGAGTCAGCTCAGACAATGGGTTGTTCTGATCCATGAACTGTGACAACTGGGAACTTCCGAAGAATTCCTTAACTGCTGCTGTTACAGGCTTGATGTTGATCAGAGACTGTGGAGTGATCGTCTCTACGTCCTGAGTCGTCATTCTCTCTCTTACAACTCTTTCCAGTCTGGAAAGACCGATTCTATACTGATTCTGAAGAAGTTCTCCGACTGCACGGATACGTCTGTTACCAAGGTGATCGATATCATCCTTTGTTCCAATACCATATTCAAGGTGAATGTTGTAGTTAATTGAAGCGATAATGTCTTCTTTTGTTATATGCTTTGGAACAAGGTCAGATGCATCTCTTGCGATAGCTGCCTTTAATTCTTCTTCGTCTGAATATTCATTTAAAAGGGTTTCAAGAACAGGATAGTATACACCCTCATGGATACCTACTTCAGCAGGATCAAATCCAACATACTTGGACAGATCTACTACCATATTTGAAAGCACCTTTACGTTACGTTCTTCTGTCTGAATCATAACATATGGTACAGCAGCATCCTGGATATCCTTTGCCTGTGCTCTTGTAAGTGTCGTGCCTGCTTCTGCGATCACTTCACCGGTTGCCGGATCGATCGCATCCTCTGCAAGTATCTGACCTGTAATTCTGTTCTGAAATGCCAGCTTCTTATTGAACTTATAACGTCCAACCTTTGCAAGATCATAACGTCTTGGATCAAAGAACATTGCATTGATCAGGTTCTCTGCACTCTCTACTGCAAGAGGCTCACCCGGTCTTATTTTTTTGTACAGCTCAAGAAGACCATCCTGATATGTCTCAGAAGGATCCTTTTCAATACTTGCTAAAATCTTTGGTTCTTCGCCAAACAGATCGATAATCTCTGCATTTGTTCCGATTCCCAGTGAACGGATAAGTACTGTGATAGGCACCTTTCTGGTTCTATCTACACGAACATAGAAAACATCATTCGAATCTGTTTCGTACTCCAACCATGCACCACGGTTTGGGATAACTGTACAGGAGTACAGCTTCTTACCAATCTTATCATGTGCAATATCATAGTAGATACCAGGTGAACGCACCAACTGGCTTACGATAACTCGCTCTGCACCGTTGATCACAAATGTACCTGTCTCGGTCATAAGAGGAAGATCACCCATGAAAATCTCATGTTCTGACATTTCCTTTGCGTCATTTGCATGGAGTCTTACTTTTACTTTAAGCGGTGCAGCATATGTTGCATCTCTTTCCTTGCACTCTTCGATTGAGTACTTCACATCATCTCTACATAACTGGAAATCTACAAACTCAAGACTAAGCTGTCCTGTATAGTCAGTAATAGGAGAGATATCTTTAAATGCCTCCTTCAGACCATCGGTAAGGAACCACTGGTATGAGTTTTTCTGAACTTCGATAAAGTTAGGCATCTCCAGTACATCTTTCTGTCTGGAATAACTCATTCGGATACCTTTACCAGATTGAACAGGACTAATTCTGTTTTTTTCCATCGACACATTCACCCCTTGGAATTTATTTTTAAGCGTATATTCTGTTGAAATGCTTACATTTAACCGAAATATATTAGCCGTGTCATTATATGTCTGGTTTGAACGCAAACCAACCCATAGTATAGACATCCTACACTGTATCACATTTTCAAGGTATATGTCAAGAAATATTTGGAATTTTTTATTAAAGAATTGTATATGAACTTTTATCCATATTTATATGCCCCTCTGCATTCTTTTGAAACAGCCTGCAGCGGTATTATTACAGAACAGATACATAACGCTGACTATATCATGTCGTATCTGTGTTCAGAATCTTAAAATCACTTATTCGGTCTCAACTGCTCTTATTGATAAAAATGATCAGTTCGCCGGAACTTTGACAAAAACGACCTGGCAGGTAATTCTCCCGCCAGGTCGAAAGATATTCATAAATACAAGGAATAAAATTACTTTAATGTAACCTTAGCGCCTTCAGCCTCTAACTTAGTCTTAGCTTCCTCAGCCTCGTCCTTTGAAGCTCCCTCTTTGATAACCTTTGGAGCGCCATCAACAGCATCCTTAGCTTCCTTTAAGCCAAGACCTGTGATCTCACGAACAACCTTGATAACCTTAACCTTGTTAGGACCAACTTCTGTAAGTTCGATATCGAATGCATCCTTCTCTTCTGCTGCTGGAGCGTCTCCGCCTGCTGCTGCTACAACAACACCTGCTGCTGCTGATACACCGAATTCTTCCTCACATGCTTTAACTAAGTCATTTAATTCTAATACTGATAAACCTTTGATTACTTCAATAATTTCCTGAGTTGTCATTATTATTTCCTCCATTAATATAATATAGTTTAATAATTGCTGCTTCTATTAAATAGAAGCCGACGTGCCTATATGCACAAATAATTAAGCTTCCTTCTGTTCTGCAATCTGCTTGATAACACGAGCGAAGTTTGCAATAGGTGACTGGATACTTCCAAGGAATTTGGAAATAAGTACTTCTCTTGAAGGAATGTTTGCAATAACTGCGATACCTGCTGCATCGTAGAATGTACCTTCTACAACGCCACCCTTAAGCTCAAGTGCCGGAGCAGTCTTTGCGAAGTTAGCCAGGATTCTGGCTGCTGCTGTAGCATCTGTCTTACAGATAGCTAATCCGGTAGGTCCTTCGAGACATGGCTTCAGTCCCTCGAACTCTGTGCCTTCAATAGCGAAGTTGATCATGGTGTTCTTGTATACCTTATAAACAACCCCAGCTTCTCTTAACTGCTTACGAAGCTGTGTGTCCTGCTCAACTGTAAGTCCACGGTAGTCAACTACAACTGCTGTCTGAGCACCATCTAAGTTAGCTTTGATTTCTTCAACTACTGGCTTCTTAATCTCTACCTTTGCCATAATGCGCCTCCTTGTTTTACTAATGACTGCACATAGTTAACAGAAAGCATCTTCTGCTAAAATAAGAAAAGCTCTCTGTCGATAAGACAGAGAGCATATAGTTAAAATAATATTAACGATATATTCCTCGGTAGGCGTTTTTCAACTTATGCCATCCGGCACCTACTGTCTTCGGCAGTTCATCAGGAGATACTCTACCATAACGCAAGGAATATGTCAATACGTTTTTTCACTTTTCCATGTAAATTTACACTTTTTCGTGCAAATACTTTTGCTCACATTATTTATGATGTGTAATTCTTTTATATCTGTTTTTGTCTGGATCTTATTCTTCCCATTTCTTTACAAGAATGCTGGCATTGTGTCCACCAAATCCAAGAGAATTGCTCAGCGCATATGTAATGTCCTTATGAACGCCCTCACCCTTTGTATAATTCAGATCGATCTCGCCTTCTGTCTCACGAAGACCTACTGTTGGATGAATGTATCCATCTTCGATAGATTTTACACATGTAATAAATTCAACTGCTCCGGCCGCGCCAAATAAATGACCGATCATGGATTTTGTAGAATTAATATTTACATTATATGCATCTTCACCAAATGCTTTCTTAATTGCTCTTGTCTCATAGAGATCATTGTGGTGGGTACTTGTTCCGTGTGCATTGATATAATCTACGTCTGCCGGTGTAATGCCAGCCTCGTTGATTGCAAGTGTCATGGCTCTTGCTGCACCCTCTCCATCCTCAGCAGGGGATGTAATGTGAAATGCATCACAGGTGGAACCATATCCGACAACCTCGGCAAGGATCTTTGCTCCTCTTGCCTGCGCATGCTCCAGAGATTCCAGGACTACGACTCCAGCTCCTTCACCGATAACGAATCCACATCTGTCTTTGTCAAACGGAATCGACGCACGATCTGCTTCTGTTGCACTTGAAAGTGCTGTCATGGAGATAAATCCTGAAACATTTGTCTCACAAATCGGTGATTCAGCACCTCCGGCTACCATCACATCTGCATCTCCGACCTGAATATAACGATATGCCTCGCCAATGCTGTTTGTTCCTGTCGCACATGCTGTTACAACATCTGTACATTTGCCCTTTAAGCCATATGCGATTGCTACATTTCCGGCTGCCATATTCGAGATCATCATAGGAACCATCATTACACTGACACGGTTTGCCTTACCATTCATAACCTTGGCATGTTCCTTTTCGATCGTAGCTACACCGCCAAGTCCGTTACCGATACAGGTTCCGAATCTTGTCAGATCTTCTTTCTCAAGATCAATACCGGCATTCTTGATTGCTTCGCCTGTAGCTGCAACTGCATACTGGCAGAACGGCTCCATTCTTCTGGCTGCCTTTGGATCCATATATTGTTTCGGATCAAAATCTTTTACTTCAGCACCCATTTTGCATTTATATTCGGATACATCAAATTTTGTAATCTCGCCAATACCTACTTTATTCTTCTTAATGCCATCCCAGAATTCTTCTACATTATTTCCGATCGGGGTTACAGCGCCCATTCCTGTTACAACTACTCTTTTCATCTCGTTTTCCTTTCAAAAGACAATCTATCCATTTAGTACATATAAATATGTACCGTCGCAATGCCCATTGTACCATTTCACCTGTCGGTTCAATGTTGGTTTCGCATTATGCTGGTATGTACAAACACATCCCATCGCAATGCTCATTGTACCATCTCGTTTTTAAAACCGCAAGTGTTGGTCTGTTTCTCTTTCAAAATATCTATTTCTCTTTCAGAATATCCATCATCTCAGCGATCATTTCTTCATCCTGAAGCCGGAACAGAATCTCTACTCGTCTGGATGCTTCCAGATCGACAGATCCATCCTCCTTATAAATCGGATTGCTGTAGGACTTTCCATTTGCCGTCAGCACACTTCGGAGCAGTTCAACATCCGTGGAGCTTATGATCCCGTTACTCTCGGTCAGGCAATACTTCGCAACAGAAAAGGCTCTCTGCTGGGAAAGTTCAAGATTATAAATATAAGATCCATTCGTATCTGTATGACCTTCTATAATAATCTCCGATACATAATCACGATATTTTTCATCTAACAGTACATTACAATATTTTGGAAGAAATTCTTTCAAGAATGTCTTTCCTTCTTCCTTCAGATCACTGTCTGCTACATCAAACAAAACGCTTGCATCAAATGTGATCGCTCCGGTTTTTTCATCAACTTTTACATTTAAAGAACTGCCGGCAAACTCATCGCGGAGAGCCGCCACCAGATCACTTCGGATGCCTGCGATCCGATCCAGCTCATCCTGCTGATCTTTTAACAACTGCTCCTGTTTCTTGATAATTTCTTTCTGCTTATCAAGCTCCGCCTGTTTACTCTCATACTGGCTCTTTGACTGCATCAGTGTAAAAGAAATGATCAGAATAAAGATCAGAAGGAGTGCCGCCATCATATCGGAATACGACAGCCAGTAAGAGGTTTCTTCTTCCTCCGGTCTTCTTCGTTTCTTACTCATGCCTTATCCCTCCCTGCTGCTCTGCCCGATCGCCCTCGGGCGGTTCAGTCTGCCCCGGAAGATGTCATTCTGATCTTTCGTCAGGATACGGATATCTTCGATATCTTCATGCATGGACTTCAGATATGCAAGTGTTTCTTCGATTGCCTTCTGTGTTGCTATCGTTGCTCCCAACTGTTTCTTCTGGAAATCCAGTTCCAGATTGCCATTGTCGTAGGTAGCATCCGGACGCACATACCGTTTGAACTCTGCTACAAATTCATCCAGCTTGTGATATGCCTGTTCCAGAACCGTCTTAAAGATCAGATTAAATGTCAGGGAAAAGATCATACCATAGATAGATGTATGGAACGCAACCTTGATACCATCCATCAGAGGTCCGATACTGTTCGTGATCTCCTCTGCTGAACCTGTATTAAATGCCTGAAGGCCGATTGACAGACCGATAAAGGTACCAAGAATACCCAGCCCTGTCATGGCTCCCGGAACCAGACTCAGACGACCTTTTTCAACCGCATCATCGATCAGCTGGTAATTGATAAAATCTTCGATATCGCAGGCATATTTTCCTTCCTCATCCTGCTCCAGACGTTTCATTTCTTCCACATAATCTACATAGGAATTTCTCAAATGTTCCTCATTAAAGATACCATACCGGGTCTCGGTACGATACAGATCCCAAAGAAGCTTCTTTTCTTTTGCATAGTCGCCCTTGATATAGCTGATGGCTATACGAAAATCTTCCCCCATCTGGTCGATATGCTTCAGATGCTTATATGCGTAGACAAATATCGCTCCCACAATTCCAAACATACAGACACTGATCAGCACATTTGCCGGATCCAGACTATCATTTGTCACATTCAGTAAAATACAGATACCGAGCATCACCACATAGACAACAGGCAGCCACTTTTTATTCAGCTCTACCTTCATGTTCTGCTTCTTACGGAATGCTCTTGCCGCACGTTCATTCTGCGGCCGAATGGTTTTTAACCGGTTTCGTTTGTTCATTTTTTCGTTTCCTCTCGTATAATCTCATTCAGCCTTTTCATTCGTATCTGCTAAAGCGCTTCCCCATTCGTTTTATTGTAGCATTAATCCGCATTTTTTACCATCACAATGCGTAAAAAACGGCACCAGATACAAATAAATTCGATCATCTGTACCTGATGCCATTGTTTTGCCGTTTCTCCGGATCAATACCATGTATCCGGGTTATATGGATCAAATGTATGCACGTCTATCTTATAATTCTTCTTCCAGAAATCTGCTGTGCTTTTATACGATGCGATCTGGATACAATGTTCATCAACACTTGTCAGAGGGGTCTGATCCATTCTGAATTCTGTAATCTTATGATAATCCTCCGGCAGGCATTCCAAATATGTACTTTTATTATTCGCCATATTACCATTTAGCTCTCCAAACATATAGCCGCCTTCATAGATCACCATTCCGATCGTGTGAAAATACATCTTTGTATGTTCATCATGAACCGCATTATAATTCTTGAGCGAACCATATATGGTCGGCTGCAGATTTCGATAATATTCTTTTTCCGAATCATTGTATACAACCATTCCATATGCTCCGTAGTATTTTGCTGCCTCGACCATATACCAGACCGCCCCGCAATTATATTCTTTATATGGAAACGAACCTATATACGCATCCAGCAACTGTATCATTTCTCCCATATCAAGATTTTTTGCAGATCTGTTATACTTCTTTTCATAGCCTGCTCTCAGTTTCTCGAACAGCCTGTTTACTTTTAAAACATCCGCCAGAGTTCCCCAGGTTGTAACCGATTCCTTCAGGGTTGTTTTTCTTTCTGCCTTTGTGATACCCTCCATTTTAAGTGTCGTTACTTTTTCTTTTCCATAATAGATCTCAAGATCATAAGGATTTTTTACCATGCTGTCTATATAAATACGGGTCATATAGTTATATCCTGCATTTATATAAGGCGCAATGTTATAATATTCCATCCCTCTATCTCCAAGGATTTCCCAGACGGATGATTCCAGTTTTCCGGTGTATGTCCGGAACAGGACTTTTACATCTTTATAATTTGGCAGATATGTTGTCGCTCCACCAGAACCATCGATCACAGGCAGATCCGCCTCACGATATCCATATGTGTCTCCGTATTTGGCAATAAACTTTCTTGGATTTACCGGTTTCTTGGAATAGATGATCAGTCCTTTCGTTTTGCTCACAACACCTTCTCCCATATTGCTCAATTCAACGATCTTTTCGCCATCCTCATCATACGACTCTGACAGGACCATCTGATTGTTACCGATTTTTTTTGCTTTTTTCTTCGTTTTTATAAAATATGGATTGTTTTTTATCTCTGTGTTTTTAAGTGCATTTTTTCCGATCTTTTTCATTATCAGATTTTGATTGTCCAGATTCGTTTCATACAGATTTCTACAATTCTGAAATGCTCCTGCTTCAAATACCTTCAGATTGGATGCGTCATAGAAAATGAGAGTCAGAAGATTGGTACATCCGTAAAATGCCTGTTTTTTTACCGTACGGATGTTATTTCCCAATGTGACCTTCCATATTTTCTTGTTATTGTAAAACGCTTTTTTTCCAACAGACGTAACCTTAAAATTATAAGTTCCTTTATATTTTCCCGTCTTCGACGTGATCTTTATACTAGCAGGCACCATCACCTCAGTGCGCTTCTTTTTTGCTTTTTTTGTAAATCCCGTTACCTCTACCGTTTTCTTCTTCGGTGTCAGTGTGGTTATCCTGTAGGTATAATTCCCTACCGTGACTTTTGTTCCAACTTTTGCATTTTTGATCTTTACAGTCTTTGCTGCCGCAAGTTCCGGTGTCTCACATTCCAATGCTGCCGCGTTTGCTGTAAATGGCCCGCTCATGCATAACATGACTGCCGCCATGCACCAGACAGCGAACCGCTTTAATCTGCTTTTCATTTTTCCCATAATCGTCTCTCCTTTGCTTATAATCATGAATGTCATGCATCTACTATAATGGACAGGATGACTCCTAAAAAAGTTTTAACATAACCTTCAAAAAAAATCCAGATAGAGCATTTCATATCTTATAAAATATAACAAAATCCCCTGCCTGCTATAGATTCTTACATCTCAAATATCTATAACAGGCAGGGGATTTAAAAATTCATCTTCTTATTATTTAATCTTCCATGTCTTTACATATCCGATGGATTTCTTTTTCAACTGTTTCTTTAAAGCTGTCTTTGCTTTCTTTGTTCCTTTCACAGTAATGGTTGCTTTCTTATTAATTCCCTTGAATGCATTCTTACTAATGGTCTTAAGCTTTCCTGCTGTCACAGTGATCTTCTTCAGATTCTTACAGCCGGAGAATGCTTCTTTACCGATCTTTGTTACATTGCTTCCGATCGTTACCGTTGTCAGCTTCTTGTTACCCTTGAATGCCTTATCAGAAATCGCAGTTACCTTATAAGTAACGCCTTTCACTTTTACAGCAGCAGGAATGGTAAGCTTCTTTACATTCTTGTCTGTGATCTTTGTTACTGTAACAGTTGGATTCTTCTTAGAAGATGAAGTTACTTTTACTTTGATCTTCTTAGATGAAACAGTTAAGGTTGTGCCTTTCTTTGCCGGTTTTTCTGTCGCTGGTATTGTTATGACCGGCAAATAATTTCCCTTGGCATATTTATATATTTCAGAATCTTTATGGCACGAAATTACAAGCTTATCACAGAGGCCAAATGCATGATCTCCTATACTTGTCACACTATCCGGAATCGTTATACTTGTTAAACCACTACATTCAAAAAATGCATCCATGTCTATACTTGTAACACTTTTTGGAATCGTTATACTTGTTAAGCCACTGCAGCCCCAAAATGCACTATATCCTATATTGGTCACGCCTTCCGGGATTATTATACTTGTTAAACCTCTACAATTCTCAAATGCCCGAGCGCCTATACTGGTCACACTCTTCGGGATCACTGTTTTTTTACATCCATATATTAATTTATTACTTTTTGTTTCAATAATAGCATTACAATTATCTCTGCTATCATAATATTTATTTCCTTTATCTACTATTATGCTTGTTAAGCTATCACAACCATAAAATGCAAAATCTTCTATACTTTTCACACCTGCCGGGATTGTTATACTTGTTAAGCTACTGCAGCCATAAAATGCACACCCTCCTATACTTTTCACACCTGCCGGAATCGTTATACTTGTTAAACTGCTACACTCCTGAAATGCATGCGCTCCTATATTTTTCACACTTGCCGGGATCGTTATACTTGTTAAGCTACTGCAGCGATAAAATGCACCATCTATACCGGTTACTTTCTTATCATTGATCTTTCCCGGAATCACAAGTTCTGTCTCATCACCTACATAGTCGGTAATGGTAATTCCACTTTCATTTTCTTTATATGTAAAATAACCATCTGACTCCGCCTGTGCGGTCATACCGATTCCACCACAAAGCAATACACACAGAACCAGTCCCAATCCTGCATAGATCAGGCTTTTTATCTTCTTTTGTATCATTTTCATTCATCTCTCCTTTTCTTTTACTGATATACTATTATTTAATCTTCCACGTCTTTACATATCCGATGGATTTCTTTTTCAACTGGTTTTGTAAAGTCTTCGTCACTTTCTTTGTGCCTTTCATAGTAATGGATGCTTTCTTATTAATTCCCTTGAATGCATTCTTACTGATAGTCTTAAGTTTTCCTGCTGTAACCGTGATCTTTTTCAGGTTCCTACATCCGGAAAATGCTGCTTTACCAATCTTTGTTACATTGCTTCCGATCGTAACCGTTGTCAACTTCTTATTTCCCTTGAATGCTTTGTCGGAAATCGCAGTTACCTTATAAGTAACACCTTTTACCTTTACTGTAGCTGGGATTGTAAGCTTCTTCACATTCTTGTCCGTGATCTTTGTTACTGTAACAGTTGGATTTTTCTTTGAAGATGAAGTCACCTTCACTTTAATCTTCTTAGATGAAATAGTAAGGGTTGTGCCTTTCTTCGCCGGAGTAGCTGATTTTGAATCATCCTCCTTTGGATCTTTCCATGGGTTCTCTGTCTCAGGTATTATTTTGACTGATTTATTATCTTCCTTTGCATATCTATATGCAGCGGAATCCTTATAACAAGTGATCACAAGCTTTTCACAGCTAGAAAATGCACCTGACGATATATCTACTACACTTTTGGGAATCATTACACTCTTTAAACTGCTGCACTCATAAAATGTATCCCCATCTATCCATTTTACACCTTCTGGTATTGTTATGCTCTTTAAGCTTCTACAACCGTAAAATGCCTGCCCCTGTATCGTTTCTAATCCTTCCGGCAGTATTATGCTTGTTAAGCTACTGCAGCTCATAAATGTATTATACTCTATACATGATACTCCCTTCGGTATTGTTATACTCTTTAAGCTACTGCAACCGTAAAATGCACCATTTCCTATACTTCTTACATTTTTCGGTATCGTAATACTCGTCAGCCCAGTACCAGAAAATCCGAAACCACCTATACTCGTTACACTCTCCGGCAGTGTTATATCAGTTAAGTTCTTGCAGCCGCTAAATGCACTGTCTCCTATAGCTGTTACCTTTGTCCCATTAATCTTATCCGGAATTACAACCTCTTTATCCTCTCCTCTATATTTGACAATAGTAATTCCATTTTCTTCCTCTTCATATACAAAATCATCATATGCCGCCTGTGCTGTCATACCGATCCCACCGCACAGCAATACACATAAAATCAATCCCAAGCCTGCATAGATCAAGCTTTTTATCTTCTTTTGCATCATTTCCATTTATCCTCCTGCTTTCAATCTCACCAACTGTATACATTTTCTAATAGAACCACAAATCACCAGAACGTGACCTGTGGTTCTGTTCTATAATGTGTTTTTACAGTTTCTTATATAGATAAGCTTTATAACTACTTCAATATAGCTACTTTACAATGACCTTGATCCTGGACTGTTCACCATCCGGTGTAAATACTGTAATGATTGCTTTTCCCTTCTTCTTTGCTGTTACCTTACCCTTAGATGTAACAGTAGCAACTTTTTTCTTGGAAGATTTCCAGATCAGCTTTTTCTTAGAGCAGTTGTTAAAGATCGCACCTAACTGGATAGATTTCTTTCTCTTTAATGAAATGCAGATGTCAATGCTTGGTGCTTTGGATGGTTCAAATGTTGCTATATAGGTAGCCGTAAGCCGATCCGGATTTGCATATGAGTTTGTATTCCAGATACGCACATAATAAGTACCTGCCTTCAGATCTCCCTGATCAAATTCGTCATTTGATATTTCAGGGCAAAGTGCAAATCTATATTTTCCATCGAGCATTCTCAAATTAGAATCATACAATTCCATATTTAAACTTCCATCCAGGCAATTTGCCCTCGAAGATCTCAGGTAGAATTTTCCCTTTGACTTTAAAACAATTTTTAATATTCTTTCATTTGTGCCATCTAATGTGATCTGGTTATATTCACCAAGAGTAACCTTTTTAGCCACATCTTTCAAAGATGCTGCTTCTGTCTTCATCGCCGGCGCTGCCGGTACGATACAGCAGATACCGATCACCAGTGCAAGTATCATGCTCATAATTCTTTTTTTCATCTGTTTTGTTTTCATTTTTCTGATCTCCTTTTCTCTTATCAATTATAGATTTTCATGTTCTACTGCTTTTTTGTTCATTCTTATGTAAACTTCCCCGTTGCCTGTAAAAAAGCATAAACATTATAAAAAAAAAAACGGGTGTCAATAGTTCACAAAACATTTCTCATTTTTTATATATTTTGCTTCATTTTACTCTCTCCCTTCTATAATTATCTGCATGTTTCTTTTCCCATAAAAAGAACATCTACTATCATAGACAGGGCATCGGCAGAAAAAGTTTTAAAGAATTAAAAAAAATCCAGATACAGCACCTCTGCCATATCTGGATCTTTTATTTATCAATATTTCGCAAAATCAATATCCTTGTAAGCAATTAATTTTGCTCTCAGTATATCTTATTTTCGTATTCTCAAAGTCATTTAATAAACTTGCCGCAGCCTGTGGATTTCTCTTTTTTTCAATCAAATATTGAATAATCTTCTCCAACTCCTCTGCTGCAGCAATCGTCATAAAAATCTTATATGCCATATTTTGTCCTCATATCCGCCACAAATGCATCTGCATCTATACATGCTCCCTGCTCTGCGTGTTTTCTTACATCCTCCAGTCTCTTCAGTAGGCCAATAAAAAAAACAATATTAATGATAATTTCATTACAAAAGCAAGATAAATTTTGAAAAATAAAAATGCTATAACGAGACAACGCCGGATACATATAAAATTGTATCCGGCATTGTCTACTTTTATCTATATTCTATTTCGTCTTACAGACTCATGCCACCGTCTACACGGATAACCTGTCCTGTAATGTAAGATGCCTTGTCGGATGCAAGGAATGCTGCTGTCTCAGCGATATCTGATACCTCACCCAGTCTCTTAACTGTGATGTGGTCAAGCATTGCATCCTTCATCTTATCTGACATAGCGTCTGTCATATCTGTCTTGATGAATCCCGGTGCGATCGCATTTGCTGTTACGCCACGGCTACCAAGCTCCTTTGCTACAGACTTCGTCATGCCGATGATTCCGGCTTTGGATGCAGCATAGTTGATCTGTCCTGCATTTCCCTCAATGCCGACTACGGATGACATGTTGATGATCCTGCCGTACTTCTGCTTCATCATCGGTCTGTACACATGCTTGATACAGTTAAATGCACCCTTCAGGTTGATATTGATAACCTGATCGAAGTCTTCTTCCTTCATACCAAGCATGATATTATCTTTTGTAATACCGGCATTGTTTACAAGGATATCAACTCTGCCATACTGCTCCAGTGCGAACTTGATAAGTCCCTCTGCTTCTGCAAAATCAGCTACATTTGCCTTATAAGCAACTGCTTCTCCGCCAGCTTCCTTGATCTCTGCTACGAGACTATTTGCACGTTCCTCTGAGCCATTATAATTGACAACTACCTTTGCGCCATATCCTGCAAATGTCTTTGCAATGGCTCTGCCGATACCACGTCCGGCACCTGTTACGACTGCTACCTTATCCTTAAGCATTCAGTTCCTCCAATTTCTTCAGATCATCAACCGTTGCGATGTTGATGCATTTCATTTCCTTGTTGATCTTTCTCATAAAGCCGGACAGAGTCTTTCCAGGTCCAACCTCTACAAATGTATCTACGCCGTCTGCGATCATAGCTTCGATACTCTGCTGCCATCTGACAGATGAATATACCTGACGCATCAGTAAAGTCTTAACCTCTGAAGCATCTGTTACATAACATGCATCAGCATTACATACATACGGAAGGAAATCGTCTGCAATCTCTACATCTCTTAAGTATGCATATAACTTTTCACCGGCCGGCTCTAACATCTTGGAGTGGAAAGGTCCACTGACATTTAACTTGATCACTCTCTTGGCTCCTGCTGCCTGAAGGGCTTCACATGCTTTGTCAAGGGCTTCTGTCTCACCGGAAATAACGATCTGTCCGGGGCAGTTATAATTTGCGATCTGAACATTGCCCGGAGTCTCCTCACAGACCTTTGCGATCACTTCTGCATCTGTAGCGATAACGGCTGCCATAGCACCCTGACCAAGCGGAACTTCATTCTGCATCAGGATACCACGCTGTCTTACGGTACGAATCGCATCCGGAAGCTTCATAGCTCCACAAGCTGTAAGTGCGCTGTACTCACCAAGTGACAGACCTGCGAATACATCTGCCTTCAAACCTGCATTCTTTACATGCTCATAGATAGCAAGTTCTGCTGCTACCATAGCCGGCTGTGTATATTCTGTCTTGTTGATATCTTCATTTTCCTCAAAGCAGATCTTCTTCAGATCAATGTCAAGCACACTGTCTGCTGTATCGATTACTGCCTTGCTGTCTTCAAAACTGTCATAGAAATCCTTAGCCATGCCTACATACTGTGCGCCCTGGCCAGGGAAAATAACTGCTGTTTTACCCATTTTCTCACCTGTCTATTCTTTATATTTACTGACAACGGCCGAACATCATTCACTCTTTGACTGTCGCCATCGTCTGTTCCTCTATACTAAAAGAAGCAGCCAGTCTGTCATCCACCAACCTGCGCTGGGCAAATCTGGTATATAGACATCTTCGCTGCCTCTTGTCTGCTTCTGATGTGAATTATTCTTCTACACCTTTGCTCTTAAGATAGTTAAGTACGTCTTCGAATGTAGCAACGTCTTCAAGCTCCTCAGCAGGGATCTCAACGTCGAATTCATCTTCCATCTTCATTACTATCTCATATAAATCTAATGAATCTACTCCTAAATCATCTTTGAAGTTAGTATCAAGCTGCATCTCATCCTGTGATACTCCTAACTGCTCTTCGAAAATAGCTTTTACCTTATCGAACATATTAATAATTCCTCCTAAATATAGTAAATGTTTATCTCACTGCCCCGCGGACGATTATAATATAACGCATGGATACAGTAAAGTCAACAAAATACTGTTCCGTTTTTTTCCTTTTTTTCTATCTGTTTCTGACAGCATCTAACGGCTGCAGTTTCGATGCAAATCTCGCAGGAAAATATCCGGCACATATCGCAAGCAGAATCGCTCCGACAACGGCTCCGGCTGCAAGCTCCCATGGGATTATTGCAATCTGCGTTCCCTTTGCCAGATCGAACATTTTAATAGCGATCTTATCTACGATACCCTTAAAACCATACGATAAAAGCACTCCCATGATACCGCCCGCCGCTCCGATGATTCCTGCCTCTGTAAGGAACAGGAGCTGCAGTTCATCCGGGTCGCAACCAAGAACCTTTAATACACCGATCTCATTGATCCGGTCAAATACCGATGTTGTCATGGTATTGCTGATTCCGATCACCGCTACGATCAGTGCGATCGCTCCGATACCACCCAGTAAAAGCTGTACCATCTTCAGATATTTCTGTATCGTATCCAGATACTCTTTCTCATTTTCCGTCGTATACCCCATATCCTGAAGCTTCTTCACGATAGAATCGACATGATCGATATTATCAACAGTCACAACCGCTCCGGAATATACGAAATCCTTGTACGGATTTCCATTTGCATCAAGCGGCTGTCCCGGCAACGTTCCCCCACTGGATACTCTGCCTAAAAAGCTCTTTAACACATCCAGATCGCAGTAAATGCTCTGTGAGTCTCTGTTATATGTATCTTCTCCACTGTCAATAACCGCTCCGACTTCTATCTTTACCGGTGTCATCTCCTGTGAATCCCAGAAGGACAGATCCACTTTTTTTCCGATCCATGTCTCTGCTTTTTTCTTCTCTGTCACATCATAGGTCTGCTCCGTTTCCGGATTATAGAATAAGGATGTGACCTTATTTCCCATAATAAGCACCGGCTTCACGCTCGATGTTGTCTGCTTTGACATCTTTGTATACTTAAGCTTCGCAAGCTCCGACTGTGGAATACCGGTAATCGCACCATCATAAGAATATTTTCCATTTGTGATGGTCACATACATCTCATAGGTCGGATATACGGAACTGACATATTCAAGCTCCTGAAAAGTTTTCACGGTCTGATCCATGATCATCCGGTCTTTGTGCTTGCCGCCGGTTGCTCCGGTCACCTGAATCCGGCAAATACTTTCACTATCCACCATGGTATTGATCATTTCCTGTCGTACGCCGATACCAACTGCAAGCAGGGTCACAACAGAGATCACACCGATCACAACTCCAAGTATGGTTAGAAAGGTTCTGGTTTTTCGTCTTTTCATATTCATCAAACATAAATGACTGATCCAACCCATTTAGAACTCCTCCAATATCTCTTTCTTCCTCTTTCTTCTGCGGATAATCCAGATAACAACAAGTGCTGCAACAACCACAGCAACAACGATCTCTATGATCATCTTACTGTAATCTTTCTTCTGTACATCCTTTACCTTTTCAATATCTGTATAGACAGGTGCATTTACGCTGATTGAGAAATTTTCTTCCAGTGTTGTTACATTTCCTGACTTATCTTCATATGTAACGATAAGCTTACCCATCTCACCGCCGGTGCCTGTCGTCTTCGTTGTGTTTGCAAGTATATCGATCGAGCCATTCTTACCCGGTTCGATATTGCCGATATAGACATCACCTTCAGATGTAAATCTTGTATCGATCTTTGCCTTTACGTTATAGAGGGTAGATGCTCCCAGATTGCTGACACTTCCCATGATCTCGATAGAATCTCCAAGTGTCACATCTGACTCTGCATATACGCCTGTGATCTCACCGCGCTGTTTGATCGTAACCGGCAGATAGATCGTATCTGTCACAGTATATGGATTTCCATAGCGGTCTTCATACTCATCTGTCACTGTCAGCTTATAAGCCTTTTCTTCCAGATTGGCTGCTGCCTGCATCGGGAACTCAAATGTGTAAGTCTCTCCGCCTTCCAGACTTGCCAGATATCCGGTTCCGGCTCCGGATGCCGGAATCAGTTCGCCTCCCTCGGAAGCGACTGCCATTTTCAGATTACTGATCTTTTTATCTGCGGTATTCTTGATCGTAACCTCAAGTGTAAAGGTTCCGCCTGCCACTACTTCATTCTCTTTGATCTTATAATCGGTTACCATAACCTTTGGCTCCGCTGCTGATACAAAAGCCATCGTGTCCTTATATCCAAATACAGCAAGGAATCCAAGTACACATGCCATACAGATTGTTAGTATTCGTTTCATCTCTACATCTCCTCTCCTTCTGATATCTTTCCATCCGTGATCCTCACGATACGGTCTGCCTCTCTCGCCAGATCGATATTATGTGTGATAAGTACCAGTGTCTGATCCAGCTTCTTAACAGAATCCTGAAGCAGAGTGATAACTTCATTTCCGTTCTTGGAGTCAAGTGCTCCGGTAGGCTCATCGGCAAGGATCAATGCCGGGCGATTTGCCAGTGCTCTTGCGATCGCTGCACGCTGCTGCTGTCCACCGGATAACTGGTTTGGAAGATGCTTCCGTCTGTCCTTCAGACCTAACATCTCGATAATATGATCGATGTAATCGCGATCCGGCTTTCTGTGATCGAGCAGGATCGGCATCTTGATATTTTCCTCTACTGTCAGTACCGGGATCAGATGATATGCCTGAAATACAAATCCGATCTTTCTTCTACGGAAGACTGACATCTCCTCATCGGTCAGTCTTGTAATATCCTTTCCGTCTACGATGACATTTCCCTCATTTGGAGTATCCACACCACCCATAACATGAAGCAGGGTGGATTTACCGGAACCGGATGCACCGACAACCGCCACGATCTCGCCCTTATTGACTGTCAGGTTCACATCATCAAGTGCCCACACTCTGGTATTTCCTTCTCCATATATCTTTGTTACATGTTCCATTTTTACGATTTCCATAGTGTACCCTCTTTCCTCTGCCTTTCCCGCAGATCTTTCTATCTATAATTTTTATCTATATATTTATTGCATTTCTTTTTTTAACCTTGTAATACAGCAACTCCGTTTCACCTTTCATCTGCTGTATCAAACTTACCTTTCACGCCTACTCTTCAAGCTTCAGATCTTCTACCATGGCTACCGGAAGATCTCTGATTCCCAGCCAGATGCTTCCGCAGATGATCAGACCGGATGCCACAAGTCCGACTCCAAATGCCCACCAGGCAATGGACTTTCCTGCCTCGATCACCATATTAAGATACATGAATACTCCATACGATAACCCGATACCTATAATAAAGCCGAGTACATTGGCTACCACTGTCGTCATAACCCCCTCTAACATAACGGTTTTCAACAGGCGCTTTCTGGACATTCCGATGACACGGAGCTGTGCGAATTCTTTTCGTCTCAGATGCAGATTTCCGGCTGTCGTATTCACAATATTTACTGAACTTAATACAAAGATGAACAATACCGCTGCGATTGCATACCGGACAAAGCTTTTCAGGTATACACAGAGCTGCATAGACTCTCCATATAAGGAATCACCGATATAGGAAAGCATATCTATTACAGAGCTGGCTGATACACTGTCCAGATTGACCTTATATTTCATTCCGGCAATGTCATTTTCTCCATATCCGGTCAGATCGAAATAATCATTCTGGCGCATATAGATCTGACGGTCTGCAGTCTCACCAAATACCTGTGTGCCAAGATCCAGAATACCTTCGACCTTGTAAGTCTTGTAGTGTCCCTCTGCGATCAGCTGATCTCTGATCTGCTCATATTCTACATACTCCTGGCTCATAGCCGTTCTTCCTTCTGCATTTTCTATTTCGCCACTGTCTTGTGTCATTCCTGCTTCCTTCTGCAGTTTTTCAAATTCCTGCTCGATCCTCTCCTTTGCTTTCAGACATTTCTTCTGATACAGAGCAAAATCGACTAACTGAACGGTATCACCCAGTTCAAAATGATAAGTCTCAAAATGATAGATCTTGTCATATAAGGTATCAGCCTCATCCCCATAGGCATCTCCGTCCAGATCCCAACTGTTAAAGCTTCCTCCTGCCACAACCAGAATACCATTCTCTGACAGCTCCGTTGTTCCCGCTGTCAGATATTTTGCAAGATGATTCAGATCTGAATCATCGCATCCGATCACATCGGTACTGTTTACCATAGTTTCCGCTACACTTCTGGTAACTTCCGGATCCTTATCATCAGATGCCTCTCCTGTTCCATTTAACTTATCCATATAGACACCGTAATAATGTCCCATCGTAACCTTGGTTCGAAATTCATCTGTGATCTTTCCTGTATAAGAATCCGTATCTACCAGATCGGCCTTGCAGCCATATACCTTCTTCGATTCTTCTACACTGTTATTCCGTGACAATTCCCGGAATACCTCTACAGATGGCAAGGTGCTCTGCGCTTCCTCCAGACTCGTTGTAGCGGATGAATATGATGTCAGATTGATCTGATAATCTCCAAACTTTTCATCTGTAGACTTCCAGTATTTCCGAAGCTGTCCCCAACAGCTGCAGATCAATACGATCGCCGAAATGCTAAACACCATAGCGGTTACTGTCTTTATAAATCTTCCTTTGTTTCGAAGAACACTCTTTCTGGCATATGATCCTTCGATTCCAAATATCTTTCCCATCAGTCCGCCACCATGACGACGAAGCTTTTCTTTCTTGATCCTGTATTCACCACGAACCGCACTGACCGGCGTCATCTTCGTTACCAGCTTGGCATTCTCACGCATTACAAAATACATATCTCCCAGATAAGTGATCAGGATCGGTATCATCGGAATGATATGGAAGCCTGCGCTTATCTTAAATATAAATCCAAGGATCATGCTGACAATTCCGCCCATCACAATGCCGGCAAGCAGTCCGGCTATCTCAAGCATGGCTCCCATCCGATAGATGATGCCGCTTAGCTGTCCTTTCGTCGCTCCGATACATCGTAAGATTCCATAGTCTTTCACCTGCTCTAATGTGAACATCTGGATCGTATTTCTGATAACTCCGACTGCAAAGATTGCAAATATATATGCAATCAGCAGAACCACGATCAATATAACGGCAAATCCTTCCTCCATGTCCTGCAGATACCAAGTGGAAAGATTCCAGTTAAGTTCTGCATCCACCCCATAATCTTCTATCATCTCGTTCATGATCTTAGCCATCCTGTAAGGATGTCCGGTATTTACATACAATGCATTGTCGTATACCTTTTCTACATATTTGCCATCCGTTCCGTTCACTGTCTCCCACTCACTCACCGCATATTTTCCTGTATATGCCTGTGTGACACGATCATCCGACGCAATCTGTGATAAGGTTTCCTGATCATCCGTCAGGAACACGATCTCATAGTCCGCTTCCTTTCTTACATCTTTTTGCTGCTGCAGCATATAAGAATAGAAAATGTTCAATCCCGCATACAATACGATCACTGTGATCATTACACCGATGATCGTGATCACACACCGCTTTTTGCTGGCTTTCAGATAATATGCTGCAAGTTTCTTATAGTCTGTCATTTCTCACCTCTCCTTTTTATTTCACACCGATAACTTTGGCCTTTCTTCATCATTATCGTTTTTTATTCCTCAAGCTTCAGGTCATCCACAATATCAACCGGAAGATCCCTAAGTGATACATAGATGCTTCCACAGATTACCAATGCAGATGCGGCAAACCCGACTCCAAATGCCCACCAGGCAATGGTCGGTTTTATATATAAAAGCATGCTGAGATATTCATAGATATATATTGTAAATATCGTACCGAATAAAAATCCAAGAATATTCGATAAGGCAGTTGCCATCACTCCCTCTAACATGACCGTATGGATCAACCTCTTTCTGGACATTCCAAGTACCCGGAGCTGCGCCAGTTCTTTTCGCCTCATATGCAGATTTCCTGCTGTGGTATTAATGATATTCACTGAACTTAATATAAATACAAAGGCAGCAAACGCCAACGCATACCGCATTACATTTCTGGCATAGGCATATCCGTATAAAACATCCGTAAGATCGGACGATAGCATGTCAAAATAGGATATCGGCACACTGTCAAGATCGATCGCATACTTTATTCCTGTCACATCCTGTTCACCATACCCGGTCAGATCAAAGTAGGAATCTCTTTTCATATAGATATCTCCCCAATCCGGAAGCAGCTGATCTCCAAAATCCAGAACTCCCTGAACTGTATAGGTTCGATAATATCCTTCCTCAATAAGTTCCTGACGGATACGCTCAGCGATCACATACTGTTCACGCCAGGTTGATCTGCCCTCTTTGGTTGCCCGTTCTTCTGAGATATAGGTATCTCCCGTATCTACCTCAGGACTGACCAAAATGCTGTCTGCCATCATCTTGTCATAAGCCGCCTGATATCGTTTTTTATATTCCCTGTAATCAACCAGCCGGATCGTATCTCCTACCTGCAGATCATATGTATCAAAATGCTTTCCCAGATCATACAATGTCAGCTTTTCATCACCCGTCCAGGAATAATCCATTACACTTCCTCCACCGATAACCAGGATACCATCGTCATCCAGCTCCGCAGTTCCACTCTCTATAAATTCGGACAGATAGTCCAGATCATTCTGATCACAACCTTCAATGCTTATAAATGAACTATTCAGACTGTCAACAGCCTTTTCATATTCTACATCATCTTTCTCGCTGTATTCCTTTGTATTCCGTTCTCTCCATCTCTGCATCATTGCTTCGATGTAACTTCCCAAACTCGTCTGTTCTGCATAATCTTTGTTAAATTTGCCATAATAGGTTTCAGGATCTACCAGATTTCCTCTGGCACTGTATACCATTTTTGTTTCTGTTACATAGTAATGCAAAGAATTCTCTTTGATCTCTTCGGCAGAGGGCAAATCCTCACTCTGTATCCATTCCACATCATTAAATATGCTGGCAGGCGATTGGTTTTCTTCCAGATATCTGCCATACATATCATCAATATTCTTTTTCGTATCACGAACCATACTCCCGGTACTTAAGCATATAATGATCGCAGTTATGCTGAGCATCATAGCAGTTACCGTCTTTGCAAACCGCCCGCTGTTCCGCAATACGCTTTTCCTTGCATAGGCTCCTTCAATACCAAACAGCCGTCCCATCAGACCATTGCCACGGATCTTGATCTTCTCCTTTTTGATCCGGTACTCTCCACGGACTGCACTGACCGGTGACATCTTCGTTACAATCTTTGAACACTCCTGCATTACAAAATACAGATCCCCAAGATATGCGATCAGTATCGGAATAGCCGGGCCGATATGAAATCCAACATCTACATTCTTTAAAAAGCCAAGGATCACACTGACGAATGTTCCGAGCAGTACACCGGCTGCAATGCCTGTCAGTTCCATGCCCGCTCCCATCCTGTATATGATCCGGTTCAACTGTCCTTTGGTTGCTCCGATGCACCGCAGGATTCCATAATCCTTTACCTGCTCTAACGTGAACATCTGCACCGTATTTCTGATCATTCCGACAGCAAAGATTGCAAAGATATAAGCAACCAACAGAACAAGGATCAATACAACACCAAGCAGACCATCTGAATCCTGAAGATATAACACAGCCAATTCATTATTCAGCCTTGCATCCACTCCGTAATCCGCTTTCATAGCCTCCATGACCGACTCCATCTGATAAGGATGTCTGATATTCACATACAAAGCATTTTTATAATTTACTTCTACAAATCTTTCTTCATCACTGACATATTCTTCACCGGAATACGCCCCGCTATATGCCTGAAGTACCCGGTCATCTGCTGCGATCTGCGCTAATCTGTCTGTATCTTCTGACAAAAAAACGATCTCATAGTCTGCTTCTTTCCTCACTTCCTGCCGTGTCTGAAGCACATACGAATATCCAAAATTCAATGCTGTATATAGCACCGCCACTGTGATCATCACCCCAACGATCGTAACGATACATCGCCTTTTACCTGCTTTTAGATAATAAAGTGCGAGTTTTTTATAATCTGTCATTCATTACCTCCCTGTGATATATATGAAAAAAAGATAGATACCTCTTCGTTGTATCTATCTTCTCACTTCTATCTTACATTCCCGTGAATATCTGTGTATTCTTTTCTTACAATATTGTAAGAAAGAGATAATTTCCTACATCAATTCCCATCACCATAGTATTTTCTGTTATTGCTTCATATTAATTTCTTTAGAATTCTTTTTAGAATCAGCTTAATCTACATGTACAAATGTAATGATAAACCAGGTATATGCTCCTTCTTCACTCCGCACCGTGATCTTGCCGCCCATTCCTTCTACGATAGATTTTGTAAGGGATAAGCCGATTCCGACACTGTTCGGATTCACATCATGGTGTACACGGTAGAATCGTTTAAATATATTTCCGAGATCCTTCTCTGCGATTCCCATTCCATGATCCTTGACATAGATCCTGGTAAAGACCGGATTGTGTTCTACCTCAACCGTGATCTCTGTCTTCACCGGTGAGTAGTCTGATGCATTCTTCAAAAGATTGATGATCGCCTCTACGAGCCAGTCACCGTCACAGACCAGCTTCCTGCCATCTTCACAGATTACATGAACCTCCTGTTCCCTGCTCTCCGTCAGATAGGTTACGCTGTCTCTTGCCTGTAATAATAACAGCTTCAGATCACATTCTTTTCGGTCAAACTGGATTGCTCCCGCCTCGATCCGGGCAAGCTTTAAAAGAGATAATACCATCCATTCCATTCTGGTAAGCTGATTTTTTGATTCGTTAAGCACCCGCATCCGTTTTTCTTCATCTGTAAAGGAATCATCTAACAGCAGATCGATGAATACATTTAAGGATGCCAGCGGTGTCTTAAGCTGATGAGAGATATCTGACATGATATCACGTAAGAATACTTTCTCTGACATTTCCCGCTCTTTGCTTTCTTTTAAAAATGTCACCATCTTATAAAAGTTCGTATATAAGATTCCGATCGTGCCCTGCATGTATTCTTCCTCCGGCAGCTCATCTTCTCCCTGAAGCACACGAAGCATCTCATCCGACACATGCTCAATCTCCCGATAAGTATGGCCGATCTCCCGATAACTGATGAAAAACAGAATTACAAGCCCAACCGCTAACATCAGCAAAATAACTGCAATTCTCTTTTCATCGCCACCGAACAGGAACCGTATACCGATTCCAACCACTGCCAGCAATATTACAGCCAGGATCACAAATCGTTGTATGAACCGTTTTCTCTCAAAATCACTTTTCAAGACTTTAGTTTCCTCTTTTAAACATCTCTTCCCACATTTACAAGAACCATAGCTGACATCTTCGGCACCTTCATATAAAGCATATTATGCTCTACTTTGTAGTCACAGGTTTCCAGACTGTAGCCTTCTTCATTTGTAAGCATCACTCTGCGCATGATCTCATGGTTCTTGACCCCAATCCGTCTGACATGCAGCTTCACATCGATGTCTTCATAATTTGTATTCAGGATCACAACCAGTTGCTCCGTATCTGTGAACCGTCCATATGCAATAATCTTATGTGCTCCATGCAAGAACATAACCGAGCCACGGATCAGAGCCTCATAGTTCTTATGGATACAGATCATGTCTTTATGGAACCGGATCAGTTCCATATCTTCTCTGCCCCACGGATACGTTCTACGGTTATCCGGGTCAGTCCAGCCACAAAGTCCTGCTTCATCTCCATAGTAGATCGTCGGAGCTCCCGGCCAGGTCATCTGGAATACAACGCCCTGACGGAATATACTCTTATCGATACCCTCATTTGCCGCCTGCGGCCCCATCGTATGCGTACGTCCGACTCTCCGGTTTGTACGGGTTAAGAATCTGGAATGATCGTGGTTTGATAATTCATTCATTGCAATCTCAAGGGATGGACGCTGGAATCTCGCCATATGATAATTCATGGCTCCCATAAATGTATCCGGATTACCCAACAGATCACCACGGAACTCATCACTGTGTTTCTCAACACCAGTCAGAAACCAGGTAATCGGCTCCATAAATGCATCATAGTTCATAACGGTATCCCACTGATCGCCCTTTAACCAAGGCTTTGGATCTCCATAATGCTCTGCCAGTACAATTGCATTTGGATTTGCCTCTTTGACTGCGTTACGGAACATTCTCCAGAACTTGTGATTATATTCCTCCGAATGTCCGAGATCTGCTGCAACATCCAGTCGCCAGCCATCCACGTTATATGGAGGGGACACCCATTTCTTTGCTATATTCAAAATATATTCCACCAGTTTTGGGGAATCTTCATAGTTCAGCTTTGGAAGTGTATCATGCCCCCACCAACCATCGTAGGTGGTATTATACGGCCATACCTCTTCGTTATAAAACTTAAAGAATGACTTATATGGACTGCTCCAGGATACATATGCTCCCTTCTCGTAGCCTTCCTGATTCTCATAGATACACTCACGATCCATCCATTTGTTGAAGGAACCGCAATGGTTAAATACACCATCTAAGATAACACGCATACCACGACTGTGAATCTCCTCCACCAGTTCTGCAAAAAACTGATTGCTGGCTTCCAGATTCCGTTTGTCGGTTACACGGCTGATATATTTTGTTGCTCTTTTATTCTCTTTTACGCCATCCGGCAGGCATTCGCCCTCGTCCACAACGATCTTTCCGAAATGCGGATCAATATAATCATAATCCTGAATATCGTATTTGTGGTTGGATGGTGATACAAATAACGGATTAAAATAGATAACATCTACGCCCAGATCCTGCAGGTAATCTAACTTATCCTTAACACCCTGAAGATCTCCGCCATAGAAACGTCCGACATCCATATTTGCCGGATATTCATACCAATCCTTCACCTGTCTGGTAGGACTGTCGATGTAGCAGTATTCGTTGTCCAGTACATCGTTCGATGGATCTCCATTACAGAAACGATCCACATAAATCTGATAAAAGACAGCTCCCTTTGCCCAATCCGGTACATCAAAGCCCGGACAGATTTCAAAGTTATAGTCCGGATTCACATTCTTCTGTACACCGATCCTATTATAATAACAGGTCACACAGCCCGAATGGACCTCAAAATAATAGGATATATATTTCTCTCCGGCGGGGATCACCGCCGTATAGTAATCAAATAAATCATCGGATTCTTCAACAGACATGACGAGTTCCTCGCCATTGTAGATCAAATAAACTTCATCGGCATTATCTGCACATGTTCGAAATCTAACCTTCACCTGGTCATTGATTCCAGGCTCCTGCGGTATTCTATAGTATTCAGAACCATCGGAAAACAATCCCCCTACATTGATAACCGGCTTCAGATCATATATATAATCATGAATTCTTTCTGCGTTCGTGTATTTGTCGGACATTCAAAACTCTCCCTTTCGTTTATGCCTTTTCATTCTAATACTTTTTTAATAAATAGACAACCTTTTTATGCTGACAACCAATGGCAAAAACTAAGTCCCACAGCATCCTCCGCCGCTCCCCGGGGGTCTGCCCCTGTTATAAATACCTTGCTACGTTTTCTATTCACTGCACATGTCTGATTCGTAAATACTCCTGTGCTAACTCGCCTTCGGCTCAAACAAGCACCCGTATTTACTGACAATGTGCAGTTCATAACGAAAGCCTCGCAATCGTATTTATAACAGGGACAGGCCCCCGGGGAGCGGTGGAGGATGCTGTGGGGCTTTTTTTTCGGATGGTCGGCATAAAAGGGTTGTCCTTTCACCGAAGCAAAATAAAAGAGACAGTCAACGCACGACTGCCTCTTTTGGAGAAGGTATTTTGTTACTTATGGGGTGTAGCCAAAACTATATAATGTATTGGGGGGTTACAAGTATTATTATATACAAATACTTGTAAAAGTCTGCCCAAACATTTTTTTATTTTAAAAATTTTATTGTGCAAAACAGAGAGCGGCGTTTTTTGAAATTATTCAAAAAACGCCGTTTTTGTGCAACATGTACAAATTTTTATTGGTTTTCATTCAATTTGTTCGTGTTACTATTGTCTATATTGTTGAAGGCTCTGCGTTTGCAGCAGAATTTGCATTTGGTACATCATCAAACAATGCTTCAAACTCAGCCCGGTCGATTCTCTCTTTCTCGAGAAGAAGAGCTGCACATTTATGAAGGATGTCTTCATGTGCTTCAAGGATCGCTCTGGCATCTGCATAACATTCATCGATGATACGCTTCACTTCCTTATCGATCGTTCCGGCAACCTTCTCACTGTAATTCTTTGCATGGCCAAGATCACGTCCAAGGAATACTTCTTCCTGATCATCACTTTCGTAGTTGATCAGACCAAGCTTCTCAGACATACCGTACTTGGTAACCATTGCTCTGGCATACTGGCTTGCCTGTTTGATATCCTGCGAAGCACCTGTTGTGATATCCTCAAGGATCAGTTCTTCCGCGATACGTCCGCCAAGGCTTACCTTGATATCCTCTAACATCTTTGCCTTTGTCATGAATACGTTATCATTTTCAGGAAGCGGCATCGTATATCCACCTGCACCGGTTCCGGTCGGGATGATAGATACGGTATAAACCGGTCCCACATGAGGAAGCAAATGGAACAGGATCGCATGACCGGATTCATGATAAGCGGTAATTCTGCGCTCGCTCTCCGGTACCAGACGGCTCTTTTTCTCTCCACCGATCCCTACTTTGATAAATGATTTATCTACATCTTCTTTTACAATATAAGCACGGTTATCCTTCGCTGCACAGATCGCAGCTTCGTTCATCAGGTTCTCCAGATCAGCACCTGCAAAACCTGCCGTTGTTCTTGCAATATCATTCAGATTTACATCTTCTGCAAGTGGCTTATTCTTTGTATGAACCTTCAGGATCTCTTCTCTGCCCTTGACATCCGGACGGTTTACGAATACCTTACGGTCAAAACGACCAGGTCTTAAGATCGCATGGTCAAGAATATCCACACGGTTGGTTGCTGCAAGAACGATAATTCCTTCATTTACACCGAAACCATCCATCTCAACAAGCAACTGGTTCAAGGTCTGCTCTCTCTCATCATGTCCACCGCCAAGTCCGGTACCACGCTGTCTTGCAACAGCATCGATCTCATCGATGAAAATAATACATGGAGCATTCTTCTTTGCTTCGTCAAACAGATCTCTTACACGAGAAGCACCGACACCGACAAACATTTCCACGAAATCAGATCCCGAAATGCTGAAGAACGGTACCCCGGCTTCACCTGCAACCGCCTTTGCCATCAATGTCTTACCGGTTCCCGGAGGTCCTACTAACAGAACACCCTTAGGGATTCTGGCTCCAACCTTTACGAATCTTCCCGGATTCTTAAGGAAGCTGACGATCTCTTCCAGATCTTCTTTCTCCTCATCCAGCCCTGCTACATCTTTAAATGTAACCGTCTTTCCGATATCTTCATTCTTCTTGGCACGGCTCTTTCCGAAGTTCATCATCTGTCCGCCGGATCCACCACCCTGGATTCGTCCGATCATGAATGTCATGATAATGACCATAATGATCATAATGATCAGATATGGGATCCACATGCCAAGCATGCTTTCCTTCTGCACATCATACAGATTGTACTTTGCCAGTTTTACCTGATCCTCTGCAGAAGCTGTCGCATTCTTCTTATCAACTGCTGCTTCATAGTCATTATAGATCTTAATAATCTCATTAACATCTGCCGCATAGAATGTAAGCTGTTTTCCGGAAACAAACTCCACATCTACGGTTGCTGTCGGCACATTTGTATTCTGTGTAATATCTACCGCTGCGATGTTTCCCGCGTTCAGATCTGCCGAAAATTCCGTATAGCTGTAATTGGTCGCAACATTACTGCTGCCACCCAGCCATTTGTTGATCAGCAGGAATCCGACAATAAGGATGATCGCATAAATCACAACAGCACTTCTTGCTCTCTTCTTATTCATTGTCTACTCCTTCATCTTGGTCTGTCTTTTTATATAAACAGTCTGATATCTACTGTTCAATCACTCCGATATATGGAAGGTTCCTATACTTCTGTGCACAATCAAGTCCATATCCTACTACAAAACGATCCGGGATCGTAAATCCTGTCATATATAATTCAACCGGAATCACACGTCTCTCCGGCTTATCAAGCAGAGTTATTACCTGCATGCTCGCTGGCTTTCTGTTATTTAATAATTTGATCAGATACGACAGCGTTCTTCCTGAATCGAGAATATCTTCAACGACGATCACATTTTTTCCTTCTATTGATTCATCCAGATCCTTATTCAACTTCACAATTCCTGATGATTTCGTATCATCTCCATAACTGCTGACTGACATAAAATCCATGGTTACAGGAACCGTGATCTTCTTCGCCAGCTCACACATGAAGAATACACTTCCTTTTAATATTCCGATCAGATGAACGGCCTTTCCTGCATATGCTTTATCAATAGCTGCTGCCATCTCTGAGATTCTGTTATCTACTTCAGTTTCAGATATCATGACTTTAATCTGCTCTTTCATCTTCATTTTCTCCTTCTGGTATATATTCTAAACATATTACTCTTTTTGTATCAGGCCGTACCTTGTACTTCTCACTCAACCGGACGCCCACTGCCCAGATGATGTCATGTCCGGAAGCTACAAGCGGTATCTGCAAACGCTCTGCCACCGGTATCTTGCAAGATGAAAATAACCGGTTTATCTTCTTCGTTGAGCCATCTGATGCGATCACCATATAGTCATTTTCCATATATTTCCTAATAGTAATGCCATTCTGTATTCTATCATAATCTGCAAACTTCGTATACTCTTTTTTTGTTAAATCTAAATGAACAGATTTCTCAAATATTTCAATCTTCATCCTTCCCATTCCGGGCAGGATATATTCATCTGCACCTTTTATAACTATCTCCTGCCAGTCGACATCGCGTGCGCCCTCTGCTGTCTTCTCAAAACACAGGTATCCATAATTCTGATATACCATTCCACCATGCGGAAGCATGATCCGGCTTCCCGCAGCTGCCTGATACAGCTTCTTCACTTCTCTTACATGGTTCTGACCGATATCCTTTCTTCCGCCGCTGACTCTGCCAATCAATTCTAAGATCACAAGATCCTCGATCAGTTCATCCTGTTCCCGTAGCTTCCTGATTTCCAATACATATACATCTGTTTTTCCGGTCTGTTTCCGTATCTCCATATGTTCATCCAGAAAATATCCTACCTGCTTCGTCACATAGGTATCATACATAGCCGCATAGGCTGCTGCCTGACTGATATGTGCCGCTGCCTGTGTGTTTATCTCATTAAGTGCCGGAATCACCTGATTACGGATCTTATTTCTGGCATAATCATTTTCCAGATTTGTGGAATCCGTACAATACTGTATCTCCTGCTGTTCCAGATAAGCCTCAATCTCCTGTCTGGTACATGAAAGTAACGGACGCACGATCCGGTCCCGCTTTACCGGTATTCCGGCCATTCCGGCGATCCCCGTTCCCCTTACCATGTTGAGCAGTACCGTCTCTGCTACATCATTTTTGTTATGAGCAACCGCTACCTTATAATCAGAAAGGCCACGCCTGTCTGCCGTCTGAGAAAATGCCCCATACCGTGCATTTCTTCCCGCTTCTTCCTCCGTCAGTCTCTGTTCCTTTGCAAGCTGCGGCACATCGATATGGTAACAGTCACATGGTATTCCAAGCTTCTTACAATACTCTGCCACATAAGATTCATCTGCATCTGCCTCTGTTCCGCGGATCATATGGTTAACATGGACAGCATACAGCTTGAGCTCCATTTTCTCCCGAAGTCCTGCCAGAACCGTCAGCAGACAGATGGAATCCGCTCCGCCGGACACACCAACGATGCAGACATCTCCTGCTTTAAGCAAATTTTTTTCTTTTATAAATTGATAAATCTGTTCTTCTAATGTATTTTCTGTCATCTGTTTTCCACACCTGTCCGTCTTCTATGATTCGGATATTCGATCATCTATATTCATTACCTGTATCTTTGTATGTATATTGTATAAACGTTTCTTTAAAATCCTGCATCCACCGATATATGCAGCTTCGTTATTTTACATCCGGTCATATACATTTCTTCGTTATCTTAATACAAGCCTGCCATAAATTTCAAGTAACAAACCGGAAAGTTTATGCTATTTCCAATTTTGCCACGATCACCGTCACATCATCCTCAAGTCTGCCTTCACAACGCAGAAGCACCTGTGAAATGATATACTCCAGCGTTTCCTTGCAGTCCTCCGTATCCAGATTCTCCAGGATCTCACGCATATCCTCTTCATCCCCAAACGCTCCATCACTCACCATCACCAGTCGATCCTCCGGTTCCAGCTCCTGATGGATCACATCACATTCTGCCTCCGGCAGAACTCCGATTGGAAGTGACGCCCCACAAAGAACCTCGATTCCCTCTGAATGTATAATATATGTCGGTGCTGCCCCCTGCTTATACTGTGTCAGCTCCCCGTTGTACAGGTCTACGATTCCCATATCAAAGGTTGTAAAACACCGTCCGCTGTTTTTTTCGGAAATGCAATTATTGGAAAATGCAATTCCATAAGAAGGGTCAAAGCCAGCATCCAGCAGTTCTTCCATCGTGTCAATCATCAACGTACTCTCGCAGGATGCAAGGCTTCCGCTTCCCATCCCATCCGAGATCATCATTACAAGTCTGCCATCCTCATGCTCCTTCACCGAAAAATTGTCTCCCGATACATTGGAACCATATTTCTTGATTCTTCTGACAAAATAACTGCAGCGATACCTCGCACATTCCTCAAATGTGATCACACGGTCATTTTCAGATATGATCGCTGAAGTATCCTCGGATGCCCGGATTGGCTTATCAAAAACCTCTGAAAGAATGTCTGCTGCATCCTTTGACAACATGATTTTCTGATTCTTTGTTCTGGCTGTTATATAATACTGTACATGATCCATTTCATTCTTCATCGAAGAAAGGTGCGTCATGATCACCCCCTGTTCCAGAAAGCGCGTCCGCAACTGCTCCTCCCGGTTAAACGGAACCGGTTCTGCCGTTTCCAGATTATCGGAAAATCTTCCGATCATATCTCCGATCTCACCCAGATCTACCTTGGCAGCCGCCGGGTCACATCCGGCAAGCGTATATTCGATCCGTTTAAATGCCCCGGATAATTCCCGTATTTTCTCTGCCGTTATCCGGTTGATTTCCGTTGCTGTCTGAAAATTATACTGCGACTGGATCCATCCATCCCTGACGGTAAGCATCCATTTTGGTGTCGCTGCAAATAACAGCACTGCACTGCCAGCACTTTTTATCCCCTCAGGTGTCAGAAAATACGGATCGTAAGTAAGTCCGATCAATACACATGCAAGCAGCACTGACACAATAGTGCCTGTTTTCTTCTTATCCGATAATGCTCTGCCCGCAAGCACCAGGATCGCACAGATAAAAAAACTTCCGACAAATTCTGCTTGTCCGCTTTTGATCGCTGTGATCAGACCACATACACCCGTTACCGCCATTCCATATCCGGCTCCAAACCGATGCAACGTATACCAGGACAGATACAGACCGGTCATCAGCAGCCAGGTAACAACTCCGCCTATTTTATATGGCATTCCCCATATACATACTGTAACTACTATCAGTATTCCAAGCAATTCTTCATTATAATGATCCCGTTCCCTCTTATGCAGCAGGATAACCTCCAGACCTTTGCGGAATGCAGGAATCAATCCTGTCGAGATCACCGCCTCGCAGCCGGCAGCCGGCAGGGCATTCTGCACCGGTTCGACCATCAGACCACAGACCGTACTGATTCCAAAGACAAGTATGGCACATATGCCAGCCAGAATCCACCGGATATTGGTTCCATATGATTGTTTCACACCTTTTCGTTTTGTCTTTTTTCCACTTCTGTCTGTGTATTCGGACAGGTTTCTCCGAACTCCCTCCGTCAGGTTCAGACCGACCAGAACACCGATCAGGATCAAACTATATTTTAACAGAAAATATGTAACCGGAAGCTGCTGTTCCCCCATTACATATGGTCCCATCTGAAAAAAGCTTCCTGCATTCCAACCGCCGATTCCATACATAACTGCTCCGCCAAAGAGCATGGCTGCAAACAACCCAAACGTACTTTGTCTGATGCTGTAAACTGCTGCCAGCATCGGAACCATAAACGGATGCATTCCAACAACCGCAGAATGGCCGCACAGAAAGCCCAGCAGATACAACAAAACCCGATTCACCTTTTTTTCTTTCATATATATGTCCTCCCTTTTTGCCTTAAGTGTCAGACATTATACGGAGACTGAACGTAAAAAAAAAGCGAAAGCTGAAAACAGCTATCACTTTTCTTTGACTCTTTTTTATATTTCTTTCTTAATTCTGTGTTTATTCTTCAGGGCGAATCACTATTTCGTCAGGATATACCAGCCCAAGCTGATTTCTTGCAACATCCTCAACGTATTTCTTCGTCTTCATATAGTCTTCTTTTTCTTCCAGTTTCTTATGCTCGTTCTGTGCATCTTCAATCTGGGCAGTAATCTCTGCTGCCTGTACCTGCAGCTCTGCTTTCTTCTCCCTTAACTGAATCGACTTCACCAACACGACAACAACCAGTAAAAGAAGAGTGATCAGAATAATAGCGGTACTGATCTTCGATTGTTTTCTTCCGGTATTGCTTCTACCCATGGTCCATTTCCCCTGTTTCCTGCTTCTTTTCGAACAGACCTGTTCTGCTATAAAAACAGTTCTTTCGAAGTGTATTGACATAATTTTACCTTCTCGAACAAATTATGTCAACAAGCATTTTTGCCTTTAAAATCACTTTTCTCAACCCCATTTTTATCCCATACAATATGTAGTCCAGCAGTCTGGAAACAACCCAATTTATAGTAGCAAAATACACCCCGGCTCCCGAAAAAAATCCTAAAAAAATATACAGCCGAATCTCTCCGCTATTATAATAAAACATCACCAGAATAACCATTGCACATAATGCAAGCCAAAACGTCAGATCAAAAATACCGATCCAGGCGCCATGCATCTTTATCACTTTTTTTAAAGCATAAAAACAGCTTATCAGAAAACCAATGATTACGCCGCATAGCACACATACGGCAAACGCGGTTGACTGTTGTTCCATCATTTCCGTCATTATTTAAACAACCTCTTAAGCGAAAATGTTCCGTCCTCTTTATCTGTCATATAACAAATACAGTCAACCTTTCCATTCATGTCAAGAACGCCCTTGTCAATATCCAGATTCGTCATATGCATATCTTTTCCGGTCAGCTTCATCTTTCCGGCCTTTGTGAGAAGATATACCAGATCCGGTTCAAACGAGATTACCTTTTCCACTCCGGTTATCTTTGCTTCCTTTCTGGCATCCATGATCAGTTTATGTCCATCGGAATTTCCTGTGCTCTGTACCTTCTCCATGTATTCCCCTTTTCCAAAAAGCCTTCAGAAGCTTTCTTAAGTCTGTTAGAACAGTATATGAAGCTTATACCTGCAGTAGAACCTGTTCTCAATCCCATATCTCAACAAACAATTCTTCCAGCTTGCCGATATTGATCAGTTTTGACTGATTTTTATTTTTTGTTCTTTACCATCTCTTAGCCATAAATTTATATCCATTCGTATTTGTAAGAGTATAATTCCCCACATTTGCCACATACTAACTCTAAAGCTAAAACCTAGCAAAAAAGGATGTATTTTTATTACAACAAAAAATCATTCTTACAAAATATGGGTATTGGAGGAAAATTAAGTATGAGACCCACAGGAATTGTCAGACGTATCGACGATCTGGGCAGGATCGTTGTTCCGAAAGAGATCCGGCGTGTGCTTCGGATCCGGGAAGGTGATCCCCTTGAGATCTTTACCGGAAAAGACGGCGAAGTTATCATAAAAAAATATTCCCCGCTCGGCGAGCTCGGAACCTTTGCACAGCAATATGTAGATTCCATTTCACAGATCCTCGGCTGTCCGGTATGCGTCACTGACCGCGATCAGATCATTGCAGTAGCCGGCATGCCAAAGAAAGAGTTGGTCGGCAAATCCATCCACAAGGATCTGGAGGATGTCATCAATGACCGGGAAGCTGTAATTGCCCGCCGCGGTGATACAAAATATGTCAACATCACTTCCGATGACACTGACTATGCCGGACAGGTGATCCAGACGATCATCTGTGAAGGTGACGCGATCGGAGCGGTCATTGTATTGAGCAAAGATGACAAAATGCGTTTCGGGGAAACTGAACAGAAAACCGCGATCATTGCTGCTAATTTTCTCGGAAAACAGATGGAGAACTAATTCTATGTCATTTGCCTTGAGAAATGGCGAAAAATCAAGGTTTTTCAAGGCAAAATGGCGTTCTAACCTTGACAAATACTGGCATTTTAGGTATAAATATACATGTTGGGGCGTGATCTACGCCAGGAGTTATCCGGTTTAGCTCACCAGGATAATATATTATGAGTATTTTAGGAGGATTTTTTCGATGAACAAGACTGAATTAGTTGCTGCTATGGCAGAAAAGACAGAATTATCAAAGAAAGATGCTGAGAAGGCTTTAAAGGCTTTTACAGACGTTGTAGCTGAAGAATTAAAGAAGGGTGAGAAGGTTCAGTTAGTTGGTTTCGGTACATTCGAAGTTGCTGAAAGAGAAGCAAGAGAAGGTAGAAACCCAAGAACAGGCGAAACAATGACAATCGCTGCTTCTAAGTCTCCAAAATTCAAAGCTGGTAAGGCTTTAAAGGATTCACTTAACTAGTTTTTATAGAACGAATCAAGTACTTAAGGGATGCTGCATCGTATAAATCAGCATCCCTTTTGCTTTTCTATTTTCTGGAATAGTCCGTCTGTTTTCCGGAATAATCCGTCTGTTTTCCGGAATAATCTGACCGCGGTCTTGCATGATATGATTATTTGCGGAATAACCCAGCTGTCTTCTGGCAATACTTCTGGTAGATGCAAAAACAGCGTACTGCCGGTTGTTCCTGCATACCTGTTATATGTATCAATTCATTAAATAAGCAGGAGGCAATAACTATGGTCTTAAAAGAAAAGGAAAAACAGGCGATCAAGGATCTTCAGACACTGGAACAGGCCTGCATTGACAAATACGACAAATATGCAGCCCAGGCAAAGGATCCTGTGTTACAGGAATTATTTACCACACTGAAGGGAAATGAACAGAAGCACTATGACAGTCTGGAGCAGGTTCTGACCGGAACCGTACCAAGCTGTAACTGCAATGACAGTGATGGCAGAGACTACGACCCAAAAGCTACCTACAGCCAGCTTGGACAGTCTCAAGATAAGAAGAATGATGCCTTTCTTGCAACAGACTGTATCACCAGCGAAAAGCTCGCATCCTCTGAATATAACAGCGATGTATTCATATTTGGCGACAGTACGATTCGTAAGCTTCTAGCTGACATCCAGGTTGAAGAACAGAATCATGCCGAAATGCTCTTCAAATACAAAACAGTAAATGGAATGGCATAAGCCCTCCAACAAAATACTTTTACGACTATATAGAACACCATCATTTAAAATACAAAAGGAGATATACAAATGAGATTAGACAAATATTTAAAGGTTTCACGACTGATCAAAAGAAGAACCATCGCAAATGAAGCCTGCGACGCCGGACGTGTTATGATAAACGACAAGGTTGCCAAGGCATCCACTGATGTGAAGGTCGGCGACGTTATCGAGATTAGCTTCGGCAACAAAACCGTCAAAGTCGAGGTAACGATGATTGCCGACTCCACTAAAAAAGAGGATGCCAAAGAAATGTTCCGCTATTTGTAATGTCTTTCATGACGATATAAAGTCTGCATACCCGGTTGCTATATAAACACATGACTCATTTCGTTTCTACTCGATACACTCGCCCATTTGTCAGCAGTCGCCCAAACTCACCCTTACGGGTTCAGACATGGGCTTGGTGCTGACAGCTAGAGTGTATCTCATCACGAAACTACATGAATGTCATTGTTTATTATATAGCAGCCAGATACGCAGACTTTATATCTGTATGCAAGACAAAAACAGGTGGACTATCTACAATAGCCTGACTATACATTGACATTAGCGAGAATTTCGTAATGAGATGCACAGTGCCAGTAAATACGGGTGCCTGTTTGAGTCCGAAGGACGAGTTGGCACAGGAGTATTTACGAATCAGGCATGTGCAGCGAATAGAAATCGCAGCGAGTCAATTATGGTCAGGCTATTAGAGATAATCCACCTGTTTTGTCCGCCTAGTTTGAGGTCTTGATTTCGAGTTCCGGCATAGTGGAGGCAACCTTGGTGTTGGCAGGGATGGACTTCGTCACGAAGGTATTTCCCGCCACTACGGAATTTGCACCAATAATGGTCTCGCCACCAAGAATGGTTGTATTCGCATAGATAACTACATTGTCTTCTATGGTTGGGTGACGTTTGACACCGGACAACTGCTGGCCCTTTCTGGTCGACAGCGCACCAAGGGTAACACCCTGATAGATTTTTACATTATTTCCAATATCGGTCGTTTCGCCGATAACGATTCCGGTTCCGTGGTCAATAAAGAAATATTCACCAATATTGGCACCCGGATTGATATCGATTCCTGTTTCACCATGTGCATATTCTGTCATGATTCTTGGAATAAACGGTACCTTCATCTGATAGAGCACATGTGCATATCGGTATACAAATATCGCAAATAACCCCGGATAGGAGAATATGATCTCTTCACGGCTGTTTGCAGCCGGATCTCCGTTATATTCTGCTTCTACGTCTTTGCAAAGAAGTGCCTGAACCTCCGGTATGCAACGGATAAAGCCCAGAGCTTTCTCCTGCGCTTCCTCTGTGATCTCCTGATAACTCTTAGCATCATTTTTATAACTCAATGCCACCTTGATCTGACGGAATAATTTATCATATATCAATGACAGCTTATGTCCTGCAAAATACTCCTTATTGGCATATGCCATATTCTCTCTCCCGAAGAAACCCGGAAATGTTACTTTCCGTAATTCATCCACAAAATCAATGATCTCATCCTTCTGTGGAAGTCGTTCTCCGAGTGACAGATCAAATAATTTCTGATCCGAATAATTCTTATTTAACGCCTCAGCCATTTCTGCAACGACTGCTTTTACATCATTTTCAAATTCCATTCCAGTCTTACTCCATTTCATTTCCTAATATCAATATATGCAACACGATATCATATGTCCTGTAAAACATTATTCATCTCTAACTGCATATAGCATTAGTATATCATCTCAATAAAAAATGTAAATAATAGTTTTTTCAGTCCACTTCGATGGAAAATACAAATAATGTTTTTCAGCTCCTTGCTATTTCCTGTCATAATCATATCCCGGATGGATTCTGTTCTTACTCTTCAGTTTGGTTATGATCAGAGCAAGCGTCTGCATTTTAACCGGCTTCTCAACCTGACCGGACATACCTGTTATGGCTGCCATCCGCATAGCCTCTGGTGTTGCGTGATAAGTCATTGCCAGAATCGGTATCGTTTTCGCCTGTGGATGATCCATCAGCCGGATTCTTCTGGCTGCCTGATAGCCATCCATATCCGGCATATCAGCGTCCATCAATATATACTGGAACTTTTCATGCTTTGAGCGTTTAAACATCTTCAATGCCTGCTCTCCGCTCTTTGCTACGGTACATTCCGCTCCTCTTTTGGTCAATGCCTCCTGCAAAAGCAGTCCTTCCATATCATTATCGTCGACCAGCAGGAAACGTTCGCCTACGAATGCGACCCTTGGAAGTGCTTCACGGATCTGTCTTTCTTTTTCCCGTTCTTCCTCTGCCTCTCTTTCAGCCGCTTCCTCTTCGGTTTCTTCTTCCAAAGCCCCTTCCTGTGCTAACCGATACTCCCGGACGGTTTCCTCCATCACGGCATTCATACGCCGCAATTGTACATTGTTTTCCCGGTGCATATCAGCCGTCTGACGCTCATATTCATACCAGGTTCTCATATGAATCGCTCCGACGGTTCCTACTGCCAACACTAACATGATACATGCTATGATCACAACCGTTACCATCCATGAGCCTGACACCTTCTTCTGATAATCCGTCAATACACTCTGTACCACTGCACATGGCGCCTGAAATACGAGAAAGAACTCCGTTCCCTCTAATGGCTGGTAATAGAAATATTCAGCATTTTTCCCTTCATACAAGGTTACACAATTCTGTCTGCCTTCACTGAAATCCTCTGTAATCTGTGCATACTGCTCTTCTTCGATCACAGACTCGTCCAGATAGTGATCAAGGATATTATAATTGCGCACAACGCCCTCATTATTATCCAAATCTGCATATGTAACCATGCTGTCTACATTTGTCACATAGAGTTTTGCCTGTCCCCCATATGCAGAATCAACAAACAGATCATTTACCCTATCTGTATTGTAAATAAATGCTATGACTTCATATTCATTTCCATTTACATAGAATGCATCATATTTTTTTGCTACAACTAATATTTCTTCTCCGTTTCTCCAGGTACAATATTGGACAGACTGACCGCCAACATCAAACAGAGTGCCCTTTGTATCACCCAAATCCAATGTTCCTGTTTTGCCATCATCACAGATATATTTTCCGGTATGATCAACGAATACGATATCCCGTACAGAATCATTCTCCATAGCTATAAAATAATCTTCATAATCTGCCAGTACAACAGACCTTGTTTTGTCATCAAACAGATAGTTCTCAAGACGTTCTGTTTCTTCATACATTGAATTGATCTGCATTTGATAGGAATGTTCTACCTGTTCCATCATTGCTGCGATCGTATTCTTACTGGATATATCAACATATTGTTCAAATTTGGAAAATACATTCCCACCCCAGATAATAAGTGCTATCAGAATAGCACTAAATAGAAATAATAGAAATGCAACTTTTTTATCCCGTTGCGTTCTGACATATGTTATCTTACTCATACGTTTATAGTCTCACCTTCGAGACCGTCCCCCCTTTTTCTTTTTTCCGTTTTTCGAAAGACCTTATCTGATTTTCTTCCATCAAGATCTCTCTAGCATTGCAATTACTATAACCGATATTTCGACATTGTGCAACTATTTCTTTTTTCAGTTAGAATTCATTCACTATATTTCGACATAAACAGCAGAGAAAAGCACCCTGATATGCATTTCTGCATACCAGAGTGCCTGACCTTTACTTTTTGTTTTTATAGATTCGTTTTATTTACGATCTGCACGATCTTTTTTCTTTTTTACAACAATCACTGTTACAACTCCTGCTGCACTGAGCATAAACAGGATTACAAGTGGCATAAGCGGAGCATCATCGCCGGTTTTTGGTGTATCCGGTGGAGTGGAAGGTTTGTCTTCCGTTGTCGTGATCTCCGTAGTGTCTTCTGTCTCAGTTGTATCTTCTGTTTCAGTTGTGACCTCTGTGGTATCTTCCGTTGTAGTTGTAATCTCTGTGGTATCTTCCGTTGTGGTTGTAATCTCTGTGGTATCTTCCGTTGTAGTTGTAACTTCTGTCGTAATCTCTGTTGTAGTTGTCTTATCATATGTATCGACAAATGCAACATTTACTGTTTCATCTACAACTACTGTTGCTTCTGCTGACTTACCATCCTTCTGAAGACCTGTTCCTACTACGTATTTGATGCTGCTTGTTTCATATCCATCAATATCATACTGTATTTCTTCAATGGTATAAGTTCCAGCCGGCTTATCCAGTTCTAATGTATATTTCTTTGTCGATACATCATACTGGAAATCGGTCAGCTCATATGTCTCGGAATTACCTGCTTCGTCTGTAATCTTGAACTTGATCACATTTTCAGCTTCTGCCTTATCGACATCACCAACAACGGTCTTTGTTAATACAAGTTTACCCTTTGTGCTGGTTCTTGTATTTGTAATTGTAATCTCACCTGTTGCAGGATCTGTTGTTATGCTGTCGGTATATTCCTTAGGTACATTTACTTCCTTGACCGTATACTGGATCAATCCGTTTGCATCATATTTCGGAAGATTATCCCAAGTCTTTGTCCAACCATTGCTTTCATCAAGCTGTACCGGAATTCCTGATATAGTTGTTCCGGCATAAAGCTGTACCGTTACAAATCCAGGTCTCTTATTGGCCTTGTTGTTATTATCGTTCCATGCTTTCTTAACAGTTACGGATGTAGTCAGATATGTATATGTATTTGTTACGGTTGCATTGACAACTGTATCCTTTGTCACATTTACATCACCCTCACCACTAACTGCCAGATCATAGTTCGTAATTGCTGTTCCGGTTGGATCTTCACTTACATTGTATGTACCTACAGGGATGTCATTGATCGTTACGCTTCCGTTTGCAGGTACGCTGATTCCTGTCTTGGTTGCGCTTACGCTTCCATCTGCAAGAACATATTCACCACTTGCGTTTGTTACGTAGATCATGAATGTCTTGCTGGAATCAAAGGTATATCCTGCAACTGCTTTTGCTACAGTTAAGCTTCCCTTATCCTGTGTATAAGTGTTCGTTACGGTTGCGGTTGCTGTCGCATCCTTGGTGACGGTGACATTACCTTCCCCACTGACTGCTAAGCCATAGTTTGCAACTGCTGTTCCGGTTGGATCTTCACTTACATTGTAAATTCCTACAGGGATGTCATTGATCGTTACGCTTCCGTTTGCAGGTACGCTGATTCCTGTCTTGGTTGCGCTTATGCTTCCATCCTCTTTGACATACTTTCCATTTGCATCTGTTACATAAATTGTAAAGTTCTTGCCTGCTGCTCCAAAGTCATATCCTACAACTGCCTTGGCGACTGTTAAGCTTCCCTTATCCTGGGTGTAAGTATTCGTTACGGTTGCGGTCGTGGTTGTATCCTTAGTTACCTTAACATCCCCCGTTCCGGTTACTGTTAATGCATAACCAGCTTTTGCTGCATCCGTTTCATTCTCGGCTACTGTATAGGTTCCTACCGGTATGTCATTGATCGTTACGCTTCCGTTTGCCGGCACGCTGATTCCTGTCTTGGTTGCTGTTATGCTTCCATCCTCTTTGACATACTTTCCATTTGCATCTGTTACATAAATTGTAAAGTTCTTGCCTGCTGCTCCAAAGTCATATCCTACAACTGCCTTGGCGACTGTTAAGCTTCCCTTATCCTGGGTGTAAGTATTCGTTACGGTTGCGGTCGTGGTTGTATCCTTAGTTACCTTAACATCCCCCGTTCCGGTTACTGTTAATGCATAACCAGCTTTTGCTGCATCCGTTTCATTCTCAGCTATTGTATAATCTCCAATTGGAAGATCCTTGATCGTTACTTCTCCATTTGCCGGTACTTCGATATATACCTGAGAAGTACTTTCTTTGCTGTCCTTATCGTAATACTTGTTTGTTGCCTTATTTTTTACTGAAACCTTATAGACTGTTCCCGCTGTTGGTGTATAATCACCGCTTACTATCTTTTCAAGCTTCAGATCGCCCTTCTGTGGTGCAGTTGAATTGTCAAATCCTAAGGCACTTGCAGAATAAGTTCCTGCAATCGGCGTACCATCCGATTTATATTTCTTAACTGACACATTCTTCGTATAAATACCCTGGGCTGCATTTGCATCAACATCAAGAGATATAATATAGAAAGAAGTGTCGTAAGTCATTCCATCGACAGAGCCCTTCTGCTCTGACACCTTATAATAGAAGGTCTTTCCTATATCTGCTGTTGTATATTGAATCTCACCAAAGCTTCCGGCACCGGTCGTTTTGCTGGAGGTGGTCTGTCTGTTGACACCGCCTGATTTTCCACTGTATACTACTTTTCCGTCCGCCATACTTGGAGCATTGATCTCCATCAGATCAAATGTAAATTCTTCATAGCTCTGCAGAGAATCTATATCTCCATCTACCGTTTTCTCTACTGTAAAGCTGCCCGGCTTGTTCTCATAATACAGATATCCGCTGTTAAACCGCTGATCAACCCAGCTTGGAGCTACGACATCACTGCTACTCTTGCTGACCATGAAGTAATATGGCTCCTTCTGAACAGAGAAACCATCATCCGCCGTCTTTTCATACAATGCAAATACCTGATCATATGGAAGTCTGTTGATTTCCTTAGTTCCATCTGCGCCTAATGAGATATTACTCATAACCGGAGCAGGCTCAATATCTTTTATCCATTCGCCTGCAGCATTTGTCTTACATTTATATAATGCAAATACTGAACCATTTAACATCTGCATCTGATTGTTGCCATTTGTCCAATATTTATATAATGTAATAGAACCATATATTGATTCTACACCCGCATGTGGCTCCTGAACAGTTGTTGAAATAGTTGAACTTGTTGATCCCTTTGAGCCTGTGTAACCTGTAAGGCTGAAGCTGTTTGATGCATTTGATGCATCCAGCTTTCCTCCAACCACCTGATTCACTTCTGCACGGTATACAAGCTTTAATGCTTTGCCATCCGGCAGATTCATCTTTACTGTTCTGCTTCCTGCATCATAGGAGTATGCACAGTTTGATGTGATATCTGTCCAGTTGGAAGCATCCTTTTCCGGATTACCGTCTCCATTATATGCATAGACATGGAGAGAGTCTGCCTGGAACAACAAGGCACTTCCCATTGTATCTTCTGCATGGATCGTACCTCCATTTGCAAGCTTAGCCGCATTTGTATTGACATATACGGTATATTCTACAACCTGATCTTTGACAGATGTTAATTCGCCGTTGTTCTTCTTCTGTTCCAGAATATATACACCTGACTTCTTGACTGTATCTCCAGGTGTGATCGTATTTGTTGTGGAGCTGCTTCCCTTGGATTCTCCGTTGTAGGAAACCTCTGCATTATTTGTAACATTGATCGATGCTCCATTCTTAACATAATCTGTTAATATATCATCTGCTACCGATGCAGAATATGTAATCTCTGCCACATACTTGGTAAATGAAGTATTCGATGCTACATCTGCTATACCATCCAATATCTGCTGTGTAACAGGGATCGAGTATGTGATCGTATGTCCGCTGATGCTTCCCGTGATGGCTGCTGCACTGCCATCTGCCTGTGAATACCACTGGTTTGCCCATTTTTTCAGCTGCAGCTCAGCATCATCATTAAACTGCAGCGTATCAGGCAGCGTATCAGTAACTGTGATCACATCGCCAACCTTCAGATCATCGGAAATCTCAGATAAATTAATAGATAACGAATAATCGATCGTATTCAGTTTTGTTGTGCTGACCGTTCCTGTCTTATCCAGACTATTTGTATATTTATAATTTGCTTCTGCATCCGCAGAGAACTTTGTATCATTCTTATCCTTATAAGTCAGATTTGCATGGTTAATAAAATTTGCCCCATCTGTAAGATTTTCCGGCTTGGTAATAATTGTAACCTCTATAACCTGTCCCTTCTTTGATGCGATATACGCATCATCAAATCGGAACTGGATACCCCACTGATCTGCTTTCGTGACAGAAGCTACAATTCCATTTCCGGCTACCAGAGAACCATTGTTGATGACATTTGTTCCCTCAATATCCACATTAGACACAAATGACTGCCAGCTTCCATTTGATTTATCGGATTCATTTAATGACACTTCTGTGATCGTATCTGATGCAGGTATATTGATCGATATCTTCCATGTTAATGTACCATCTGCATTTGCTTTTACAAATTCCTTATCCAGAATACCCTTGCCATCTGTCTGCATGGTACCGGTCTTTTTATATTTCGTTCCATCAAAATCTACATCTACATCATTTGTAAGCACTGTCGGAAGTGCAGAATCCAAGGCAGTATCTGCTACATCCGTTGTATATGTGAATTTGTATGTATCACCATTCTTTGTAAAGTCACTAAGCTTCAGATCAGCAAGGCTTACCCCTGCCGGAAGACCGGAAGCTGTAAGATACTGTCCTAATGTATCCTTGATCGCTACATTATTAATATCAAAGGTTGGATCCTTTGTCAGATCTCCCAACTGAAGCTCAACTGTCCATGTGATCGATGTCTTCTTGCCGGATGCATCCGTGTTCCAGGTTCCGTTCTTGGACAACGATGGTTTTCTGATATTAAGCCCTGTTGTAACACTGCCTGTATCCTTGTCATTGTCCTTATTCGTCTTATATTTTACTGAGAACTTATTGTCGAAGATATTCACATCACCTTCCGCAAATGCCTGCTTTACATCTGCTGCACTGACTGTTACATCATAGATGATCTTCGCTGTTTTTGCTGATTCATCCTTCGAATCAAGAACCATGCCTGACATTGCTGCCTGTGCATCTGACCAGCTTGTGTAACCGGTTCCGTTTACCTGTATATTTGATATATTCGTAAGCGCAGAACCCATCGTCTCTGTTGCATCCCCAAGCGTAACCTTGCCATTATATGCTGTGACCGTTACTTCATAGGACTGTGTGATAGAACCATCCGGATTCCATGTTACAGTACCCTTGCTCTTGTTGGAGCCTGCATAGCTTTCTGACTCATTCAGATCAACATTGACCGTAAAGCTGGCATCTCCGATCTTGATCGTTCCTTTATTCTCTGTATCCAGATCAGTATCTGCAAAATCAACAGAGCCATCAATATTTGCCCATCCATTGATCTCACTTTCATCCAGGAATTCATCTTTTAATGTAATATAACATTTTCCGTCCTGAATATACCAGGTACCAACATCAACACCGGTTTCATCATACAATTCTGTTTCTGCATAATCATTAATCGTAATTCCCTGTGCTGCCAGATCTACATTAAAACTCTTAAGTCTGGAATTATTTGCGATTGCCCATTTGAATGAAACTCCAACCTTATCACCATTCTTAACATTGGAATCGTCTGAAACCGTAGTTCCATTCACCTTGATCGTGAAATCACTAAGCGTCAAGCCATCCGGATTTGCCAAGGGCGTGATTCCTTTCTCACTTTCCTCCGCATCCGATGCCGTTGCTGGCTGTGCACTGTTTCCAGCTTTTGCACTGGTACTTCCAAGACCTGCTCCACCACTGATTGGTGAACAAACTGAGAAGACCATGAGCAATGCCAGTAAAAGCGCAACTACTTTTTTGCTTTTCCTTCCCATTCTCTTTACCTCCATTTGTTGTTCTTGTTCACTTTTTCTTTGTTGTTCTTTGCTCTTTTGTTGCTTCCTTCAGATATATTATTATACGCACCTCTTTAATTTTGAGCGCAGAAAACTACTATACCTGAATATAGATACTTAATATTATACACAACCGGATCTTCATTTCAATATATTTTCACCTTAATTCTTTATAAATATAAACAGGAATCCCATATTTCGTTTATTCCGTAAAGAAACGCTCTCTTCGCATAACAAATTTCTGAAGTTTTTTACTTTATAAGACAAACTTTCCTATAAAGTAAAAAGAGCCGCTCCCCATAATCGGGAACGGCTCCTGTATTGTTGTCACATTTTCTATCTCTGTTGCTGCAGATATTCTGCAACTCGTCTGACTGAATTACCATCGCAGTCAGCAAATACATCTTTTCTAAATACTTCCAGCTTCTGATAATCATATGATTCAATCTGTCGGATCTCATTCACCAGATCTTCTGCAGACTTCACGATCGGACAGAACATTTCATTTGCAAATTCTTCTGCTGTCATCTGAATGCTGTCTTTTTCTATAAATGTCTCATAATCATATGCAGATGAATACATCGGTTTTCCAAGCAGCACACTCTCAAAGAATAAAGCACTGTAATCTCCTACGATCACATCGGCTGCCATCAGCAGTCTTCGTGCCGGAATCTCTTTTTCGAGCACCTTGCAGAAACCAGGGATCTCGTACTGTTTCAGGTTCTTTTCCTTCTGAACTGCCTGATCAAAATGAAGCACAACCATGTACTTATCCTGAAGCGCTGTCTGCATTTTGCTCAGAGAAAGCATCGCCGTCTTTCTGGTTTCTTTATCTTTTCTCCAGCTTGGCATATACAGAATGATCTTACGTCCATTCAGTTCCGGTATCAACTTCATAAGTGCATTTCTGGATTCCTCTATCAGCTTCTGGTCAAAATACTGATCCGTATTGCAGCTTCCCTTCAGTCCACAATAAACATTTCCATTTCCGGAATAGGTCTTACGGAACAGATCTTCCTGTCCTTCAGACGGAATCTGAAGCACCGAAACCGGATTCTGTGCAGCAAGATGCGCACCCTTTCTCTTCCACCTGATCTCATCAACAGCCTGAAGTTCTTTCTTATATAATGAAAATGCAAGCTCCGGCAACATAATCTGCTCTGTTTTCTCCCGAAGTTCACAGCGACACAGGATCGAAACAGGTTTTGAAGTCACAATATATCTTGCTGTTGCAAGCTCCCTTGCTAATAGCAGAAGATCCTTCTTTTTCTGATCCAGCATTAATACCTTACAGGAGATCTTCTGTTCCTTCAGATATTCCTTCAACTGGAACAATGGATCATTCTTTGTGAGTGCTCTTTCAGATAACAGAACGATCTGATCTACAATATCCGTTTCCGGAACGACCAGCTCATATGCCTCTGCAAATTCATCCGCAACCTTCTTCAGCTCCTGATATTTCTCATAAAATTCTTTATTCTTTTTCTGCTCATCCTTTGTAACCAGATTATCGTAATCCTTGTAATGTGCAAGCAGATAATCACGCACACGCTCCATGGAATGTCCGTCGCAGTTTGCAAACATCTTCTCCCGGAACTGATCCATCTTCTGATAATCATAGTGATCGATCTGCTTCAACTGATCCGCAAGCTCCTGTTCGGTTCTGACGATCGGGCAGAACAGGTTCTGATCAAATGCATTTGCATGCAGGGACATATTCAGCCCCTTGATGATCTTCTCATAATCATAGGCGGTCGAATATGCCGGCTTACGCAGAATCGTTGTCTCAAAGAAGGAATCTCTGTAATCACCTACGATCACATCACTTGCTACCATTAAGGCACGGATCGTCATACCATTGTTCTTGTTAATACATTTACTGAAGCCTTCTACTTCCAGTTCATTCTTAAATCCATTCTTGCTCTGGATCGCATTCAGGCTGACAACCACACAGTACTTATCACCGATCAGTTTGCTTAATGCCTGCATATTGAAGATTCTCGCCCATATGCTGCTGGAATTCACTCTACGAAGCGTTGGCATGTACAGGATAACCTTTCTGTCTGCTGTCTCCGGGAAAAGATCCTGCAGCTTCTGTTTTGCCTCACTGATGAAGTCCTTATCAAAATACATATCCGTACTGCAGTTTCCATACAGAACTTCCCGATCCATTTCCTTTGGCGAGAACTGCTTATCAAATTCCGCTCTCTGATGTTCCGATGGAACCTGAAGGATATCCGTATCATTATTCAGGACATAATCAAAATATTTCTGCTTCCATTTGAGGAAATAGCGAACCTCATACCCCTGATTATAAAGGTTAAATGCATTATCACGAAGCATGATCATATCTGTTCCCATTCTGAAGGATGTCCGGCAGAACAGGTGGATCGCTGCCGGAACAATAATGTATCTTGCAGATGCAACAATCGCTGCAATCTCTTCATCCGTCTTTTTGGTGTTACCCATACGAAGCAAAACAACCGAAAATTCCTTATGTGCTTTCATCATTTCTGCCATCTTGCCAAGATATCCGGATGTAAAATTCTTCGCATTTGTTACAAATACGATCTTGTTCTCAATACCGTATACATCCGATGCCTCGTCATATAATTCGGCAAATCGCTCTGCACGCTCCTTGATCTCTTCGTATTTCTCTTTGTATTTTCTGTTCTCTTCCAGTTCTCCTTCTGATAACAGTCTGCCGGAAGCATATCCATCACCCGGCATGATCTGGTACATCTCAAAATACCGTCTCTTTACTTCTTCCGAAGCACGGGTTACAGACATGGTGATACTCGTCGTAACACTTCCCATTCCACGGGTTTTCTCCTTCGACGCAAAGCTGTCTAACATCTTCATGGTAAATGGCGGTGCAAATTCACGCTTCTTACCATAGAGGGAAATCGAATCTACCAGCCCACCGATCTGCTCAGCAAATTCCTCATTTTCCAGATTATTTCTATAATAATTCAATGCAAATTCATACAGCATCCGGTCTGTATCTTCCGGTGTATGAAGTGGAAGCTTCGCATACTGATATGCAAATTCCGGAAGAAGTCTCTGCATGGAGTCAAACAGGCTCGTATCGTGTGGAACCGGAACAATGACCGGTTCTACCTTACCATCTACAACCTGGTATTTCTCAATACTCTTATATGGCATATTGGCAAAGATACCTTCCATAAAAAACTGTGCCGTATTATTGGTCGTGAAATTATATCGTACGGAATGACCAATCGTCGGAAGTACCGTTCTACTGTAATAGTAAGGTACATCCACTTCTTCCCCTACAATATCATGCCACAGTCTGACAAAGCAGTCCTGTGTATAACCTCTGCCCCAGTATTCCACAAAGGCAAATTTCTCTGTCCGGTCAATCTCCTGCTCCAGATATCTGCTGACAAGTACACGTTCTTCTGCTCCCTTTTTCATCAAATATTGATTATAGCTTTCAGACTTTTTAAATATGTCGATCAGACCATTTAATACTTTCTTATCTGTAAAATTAACTCCATCCAAAACAACCGCCGGGAAAAACTTACGGAACTGACGGTCCGTCAGATCCATTGCTTTTAACAGCTTGTCCTTAGAAGTGATATTTCCAAAACTGCCATATGGCTCCCAGAATTCACGGTCAACCTCATGGATAAAAGAAGGGATTCTCCATGTTCTTCTGGATGCATAGATGTATTTTGTCTTTACGTTAAGTCCCCGCGCCTCAATGATCGCATCTGCGATCCGTTTTAATGGATGTCCGTCACGGGAAATGAAATATAACGTCTGATATCCTCTTCTGATTGCATCCCGAAGCGCCCAGTCTACATATGGAACCATGCAGATCGTCACGAATGTGGATACAAATTCATCTCTTGTATATACTGCCTTTGCAGCCATTCTGGTCTGAAGTGCAGCCACCAGATAGGAATCATACGTTCCAAGCTGTTCTACCAACTGTGTCTGAATATCGGAAAATTCCGGTTTTGCAACCTGTCTTACTTCGATTCCAATCTTTCTTGGCGGATTGTGATCGGCAATCGGATTATCACCATAATGAACCCACTTCTTAAAATCATAATATGGTTCAAAACTTGCAAATACTTCAAAGAATAACTGCTGTGATACCTTCTGGACTCCATATTCACAGGACAGATACAGTGGCAGTTCTGTTAACATCGGCTCCGCTCTGCGGAGCATCTCAAGGATCACATCCTTCGGCAGATACATATCACTGACCAGAATAACCGTATCTTTCTGTGCCAGATATTTCTTAATCATATCGATCTGCTCCGGCAACGGGATTACATTGTCATATTCACATTCCAGCTCCCAAGCCTTTAGCTTCTGTACCTGCTCATCTGTCAGATTATATACGGATGCCATACGGGCAAAGATCTCATCAAACTGAATCTCAACCTTTTCTGATTCACGAAGTGCAATTGATTTATTATAATATTCTCTTACATTTGCTTCTGATGTTTTACGGATCGATGGATAATTCAGAACAAGCGCTCTTGGGAACCCTCCATCCTCCTGCATTTTTTCCTGTACATAGTAGAAGATGCCAACCGGATCGAGTACCTTTCTGGAAAACAGCGTATCAAAGATATCAAAGCTATACAGAGTTGGAAGCTCTACCTTCTCCGGTACAAATGCGATCGTGCTGTCAATGATCTTATCCATACTGTCTGAAGTAGAATACTCCCAGTACAGCTTACTGATCCGATCCAGACTATCGCTGATGTCGTCTTTCTCATATTCCGAAAGTGCCTGAACCAATTCATCAAAATTCTTACATTTTCGGCCCGGTGTAACCTCATCATAATCCATCGGGAAATCCAGATCGTCATTGTCAAAGTCAAACGCATACCGCAGGAAATGCTTGCAGCCTGCCGCAATAAAATCTGTAAATATAGAGGAATAATCCATGATACACAGATCGATCTTATCCAAGATCTCATAGAAATCATTGGTGTTATCCCAGAACAAAAGCCATTTACAATCTGCATATCTCTGCTTTGCCCAGAGGAAGCCCTGTTCCTTTTCAAGCAGCGGATGCATCTTAAATATCATCAACAGATGCTCTTTCTCACATACCTCTATGATACGGTCAATATCCGGAATTGCCTTGGAGAACAGCTCACCATCCGGATTATTCCGATACGTTGGTGTATATGCAACAATCTTGGTATCCTCCGGAAGCCCCTTCTGTCCGATCAGATCATGATCATATGTTTCAATCTTCTTATAATTCGCTTGATACAGGCATCTTGGATATCCGGCTCTTACGATCTGCTTCTCCGTTAATCCAAGCTCCGCCTTTGCTATATTCTCGATAAATGCAGATGGTGCCAGATATAATTCATAGGTACGATAATATTCATTTCTTGCAATATATTTCTTTGCAAGTTCCGGCAGTAAACGTCCTTCTTTGATCTTACGCTCTACAACCTTTACACCGCCAACACCGTGCCAGAGATTCAGATACTTTGCTTGTTCCAGTCCATCCGGAATAAATGCCTTTACCTGCTCAGAAACCAGTACGCCGGTATAGCTGATGATCGTTTCTGCCTGAGGTGTTCCCATGCGATATGCATGAAAGCCCATACCACGGATCATCTCGATCAGTTCTACATCATCACACAGCCAGTATGGAACAATATCTTTTCTATAATTATTGATATACAAAAACAGATATTTTGGATTCCCCCGAAAATCATTACTGTACTGTCCGGCACAGAACGCCCATACCTTGTCCTTTTCTTTTCCCGCGCAGATCTGGTGAACCTCTGCTACCTCTCTCGCATTTTCCTCATCGATCAATGCCTGCTGACGTTCCTTTTCCTCCAGGCGTTCCTGCTCCAGTGCCTGTTTTTCCTGCTCTATATCCCGTTCTTCTGTTTTAATCTCTATTTCAAGTTTTTCATCTTTTTTATCTGTATCTCTACTAAAAAACTTTTTCAATCCGCTTAAACGCATCTCTTCCTAACTCCTCTATTATTTGTAAACATAATTGAATTTATTATAAATCATATCCCTGTTGCATACAAGTACCTGTTATATTTATTAAGATTCCACCTATGTACAAGTCGCTTTTTTTGCTGTATGATTATTTTTACATATTTGACTTAAAAATATATTAAAGAGGGTTTTATCTATGAAAACAATTACAACAAAAAAGAAAAACACATGGGATATCATCTCCGATTACCGTGGTGTTCTGATGGGAATATCTATTATATGCATTATAGTATTTCATTATGTGGAGGACTGTGGCATCTATCACGTCCACAAAAACGGATGGGTAGAATTTTTCCGTAACTATATCACTAGTTCAAGTGTAGACGGTTTTCTTTTCTTATCCGGTTTTGGTTTGTACTACGCAATGAAAAAGCATCCGGATATTTCCCAGTTTTATAAGCGGAGATTTACCAAAATCCTGATTCCATATTTTCTGGTATCTATACCCGCTCTTTGCTGGAATGATCTTTTCTTTGAAAAAACAGGAATAAAGGCATTTTTTTCTGATATATTTTTCTATTCATTTTTTACACGGGGAATGGCATGGTTCTGGTATATCCTGTTAATATGCTTTTGTTATCTTATTTTTCCATTCATATTCCGGGTATTGGATAAAGCGCCAGATGAAGAATCCGAACAAATGCGTCTGATCAATCTTTTCACATTTTTCACTATGATAGCCATAGTAGTCCAATTATCAAATAAAGGCTTTTTCAGCAATATCAATCTGGCTTTATTACGTATTCCATTTTTCTGTCTTGGCTGCTTTATTGGTAAATACTCCTATGAAAAGCGCCCTATATCCTATGGTACATATGGTTTGATGCTTTTATCTTTATTCGCAATCCAATTTCGGAAGGGCAGCAAAATTATATTTGCGCGATATTCTGCTGCTTTTCTTAATATCAGTGCATGTATCTTAATTGCAATTCTATTTGGTAAATTGAAGCGTTTTGAGAAATTACATAACTGCATAAAAAAGTTTTTTGAGTGGTTTGGCAAATATTCCCTGGAATTATATCTGACGCACGTTACTGTACGAGGCATTATGAGAGATTACGGCTACCATACCTGTTATGGACGATACGAACTGATCATGGTTGCTATATCCATCGTACTGGCGCTGATTTTAAACCGCCTGACAAATCTTATCACCAAGATCCGCATACCCGCTATTCATCATGCAAAATAACAGGATCTGAATTTTAGATTTTAAAAGGAGAATGAGTTTTCGATACTCATTCTCCTTTTTCTATACAAATATTATTTTCCTTATTATGTATTCATATATAATATATTTTTATACTGAATATAACTCATGAAGAATTGTAATTGCCTCTTCTTTATATTTATGTTTCTTCAAATCTTTCTCATTTACATGCTCACCGTTTTGTTTTTTATTTTTCAAGTCTAACCAGGCATACATCTTAAAAGGTATCAGATATTCTGCTCCCAGAACACATATGTCATTTATAATCTTACGTCCCTGTAACATAAAATTATAAAAATCATCATTTAATAATATCGCAAGCTGTTCCTCCAATAATTGTATAACAATCGACATATGCCTTAAATTTCTCCCGAAATGTATCTATCCCAACTACCATGCATATTCCTCCAACATTTCTTCAATCGAGCCTTCAACTCTTTCATCTTCTACATCTGATAAAGACATACATAAAGATATAGGATCTACCATGCCATTTTTTGAAAACCGATCAGGATTATATTTCCAAAATTCAATTCTTATCATATCCTTATTATCTTCCCATCTTTCATCTATTTTTTTAAATGTATATTCTTTTGCCATAGATTTATCAATGGCAACACTTTCAATAACCGAAGGATTCAACATCGAATAATTAGAAAGAGCGCTTTCGCCTGATACAGGCATGTCGGTAAACTGATTCAGATTCTCTACTACAAACGACTTCTGCACCGGATTGATCAGATATCGTTTTGCTTTTATAAATAATTGATAGCCACTATCCTCGGTCCACATATAACATTCTTTTCCATCTGTTTTCTGACATATCAGTCCCATCTTTTCTAGTTGTTCACTGGCTCTTGTAATCGATGTCTTTGTAACATTCAGATATTCTGCAGCCTGTTTTTTCATAATTTTCTTATTTTTGCACTCGTATATTAAATACAAAAATAAGCTCTGTGTAACAGGCATCATTTTTTCGGTTTTTATTTCTTTCTTTTTCCTGAATGAATTGTGTATTGCGATTCCCAAAAATGGAAGGTACATCTGTTTATCATCCGCCACAAAAGGAATCCGATGCCCAATAAGTGCATCCCGCTGAGCTCTGGTAATATTTCCAAACCAATAAGCAACAGGCAGATTTGTCTTTTCTTCATATTGCATTTGCTGTTTTTTTAAAGCAATTACGCCAAATTTTTCAGAATCTGCTAATTTAACTAATATAAATGCATTTTCTTTATCCAATACCTCGTAAATGCTTCTTTGGGACAGCATATAAACCGGAAGTCCCTTTATTTTTTCAATTTTTTTCATTTCAAAATCAGTTCCAAACATTTGATTCATTGTATTTATCATAAAGTGCCTCCTTTAGTAACATATTTTTATATAAAATAACATTTTATTAGTTATTATTCAAGTTTTTTGTAATTAAAAAGAACAGGTCATAACAACCCGTTCTTTTTCTTTATCCGATATTTTTTTATTTCTCCGAAATAATATCCGCATACCTGCCATTCACCGCACGAAGCAGATCATCCGGTTTCAGCATGATCTGTTCACCCAGGCGTCCACCGGATACGATCATCTGAGGAAGTGTTTCCGCACTTTCATGGATCACGGTCGGATATGCTTTCTTCATGCCGATCGGTGTACAGCCGCCACGGATATAGCCGGTAACCTTGTTAATATCTTTCACCGGAAGCAGTTCCAGGTTCTTCTCGCCAACCACTCTGGCTGCTTTTTTCAGATCGATCTCTTTGTCGATCGGTAATGCAAATACATAATAGCCCTGACTCTTTCCAACTGTTACGATCGTCTTAAAGCTCTCCTCATAACTCTGTCCGAGCATATCTGCAATATGCACACCATCAATGAACTCTTCACAGTTATATTGATTGAGCGTATACGGAATCTTCATACGATCGAGAATCCGCATCGCATTTGTCTTTGTCTCTTTTCCCATCGTTTCTTATATCCTTACACACTCATGAATATTCAGAACACGTTCGAGCCGTGCTGTTAATGCATTCGCTGTAAATGGTTTACAGATGTAGTCTTCCGCTCCTGCTTCAAAGCATTTTGTCTCTGAATACTCGTCTGTAACTGCCGTCAGGAAAATAACCGGAATACTCTTATATTCCTGATTTACTTTCAGTCTGGATATCACATCATATCCATCCATACCCGGCATCTTCAGATCAAGCAGGATGATATCCGGATGAATCCGTTCCAGGACACGGAACGCCTTCTGTCCATCATTCACGGCTGATACTTCAAATTTGTCCTCCAGGATTCCCTGGATCATATCAAGTATCATCTTATCATCATCTATAACCAATACTGTTCGTTTCACTTAAGTATCCTCCTAATATCCGTTTCCAGTTTTTCTGCCAGTTCATAAGCTTTATCCATATCATAATCCGAAACATACTGATACAGCTTATCGAGTATTCCATAATACTTTGCACCCATTTCATCTGCTAACTCCGGTATCTCTGTCTTGTACAATCGTTCCAGACAGGTGCATGCAGCTTTCTCTTTATACTCAAAAACAGCAGTTTTTAAATCACTGATGATCGTAAGCATCTCCGTTATATTTGTGACCGCTTCTTTTTCTATTTTACCATCTGTTTCTATATTCGCAAGCCATTTTTTTATCTGCTCCAGAAGCTCCCGGTACCGGCTTACTGCCTGGTCATGATTCATCTGAATGTACGTCATTGCCGTCTGTGGATCCTTACAGGCTTCTTCCAGCCCTGCAGCGGCTACCGCCATAGAATCTGCACCAATGCTTGCGGATATTCCCTTCAGACCATGGATCGTTATATCATAATTAAAGATGTCTTCTTTGTTCTTACATTCTTCAAGCTTCCGGATCCGTTCTTCACTTCCATCCAGATAAGTCTGCAGCAGACTGATATACAGTTCTCTGCTTCCGCCAATATAGGATAAGGCTTTCGCGATATCAATTCCCGGTATGCTCCATTCTTCTGCCTGCTTTGGATCCGATGTGCCGTCCGTTTCCTGTCCTTCTGTGGCAGTATCTCCATTCCCATCTTCACATTCCGTTACATATTCCTGCGGAAGATTATCTTTTATGATCTGTTCAAAGCGTTCCGGATCGATCGGCTTCGACAGATATCCGCAGAAACCGGCATCCAGATAAGTCTGCTTTGCACCCGATAATGCATTTGCCGTGATCGCAACTGCCGGAATATCCTTATAGATACCGCCATCCATGGTCTTCACATGCTGGAGCATCTCGATTCCATCCATCTCCGGCATCATATGATCGATCAGCAGGAGCTGATAGGAATGCTGGCGAATCAGCTTCAGGCCTTCCGCCGCACTAAGTGCCGTATCGATCTGAAGTTTTGTATTCTTTGCAAGTCCGACCACGATCTTCAGATTAACCTCATTATCATCTACAACCAGGATCCGGGCATCCTCTGCATGGAAGGACTCATGATAACAGACCTCATGATGAAGCTTTTCTTTGTATTTCTTTCTGTAATCCCCGATCTGTTCTTCATTTACAATCTCCTGTCCAACCGTTGCCGTAAACGTGGAACCTTCACCATATACACTGCTGACTGTAATATCTCCACCCATTGCAACCAGCAGATTCTTAGTGATCGGAAGTCCCAGTCCAGTACCTTCAACTGAGCGGTTCCGCTTCAGATCCAGTCGTTCAAAATTTGTAAACAGCTTACCCATATCCTCACTCCGCATACCAATTCCGGTATCGGAAACTTCAATCGTCAGGTCCTGTTTATTCTCCACAACGGTTCCTGTGATATAGAGACGAACTTCACCCTTTTCTGTATATTTTACTGCATTTGTTAAAAGGTTCATGATAATCTGTTTGATACGCACCTCGTCACCCTTCAGATTCTCATGCAGCTCCGGTTCTACATAGATCTTAAGTTCCAGCCCTTTTTCCATAATACGCTTCTGGATGGATCGTTCGACATCCTCTACAAGGCTGCTCAGTGAATAGTTCTCGTTCACCAGATATACCTTTCCGGATTCGATCTTGGACAGATCCAGAATATCACTGATGATCGTAAGCAACGATTTACCGGAATTCTTGATATACATGGCATATTCCTTGATATGTGGCTGTCTGCTCTCCCGGAGCACCAGTTCATTCATACCCAGGATCGCATTTAACGGAGTCCGGATCTCATGTGAGATGTTAGCAAGAAATGCCGACTTGCTGTTCGCCGCAGTCTCCGCTTCTTCTGCCTTCTGTTTCAAACGGACCTGAAGCTGCTTGTTCCATGCGATCACCACAAGAAGCATCAGACTGCCAATCAATATGATAAGCAGATCCAAAATCGTCTCGCTGACATCGAATGAACCTGTCTGTGATATATAGCGGCCGGCAAGGACCATATACAAATAATAAACGATGGTACTGATCAGCATAAATATATTCAGTTCCATCTTCTGGTACAATGACACAACAACGGCTGCTGCAAGAAACATATCGGTCAGGCGGTTATGTTCACCCGGAATCAGTCCGTACATCGCAACGATTGCGAATAGGCAGCCCGACATGCATAATCCATGTATCTTTACCGTAGTCTTTCTGATAAAAGTCACAAGAAAGCTAATCAACATAGTTGCCAATGTCACAATAACGAACATCGGGGCTTTCTGGAACCGATAAAACATCATAATAAAATATGTGGCAAAAAGGATATATACATAAAATACAACCTTTTTCACCCGCTTATCATCCTGCAGAACAGAACCAGAGGCATAACGCTCAACTCCGATCGAAGCTCTGCCTTTTTTTCCCGTCCGGTATACACGGACAAACAGGTTCATATAAAGCATGAAGAATACCAGCAGTACAACAGTCAGTGTCACCGCAGAAGGGATTGCATTTTTTGCTGCCAGTTTGCTGACTTCATTCTTATCCACGATCGCAACCACATACCAGTTATCCAGGATTGGTTTCACAGATATCCATGCACTGTCTGTCTTATAGCTGACAGTACCTTCCGTCTCCGAAGCAAGTTCCTTATCAATATCTGAAACATAATTCTCATATGCACCCGTTCTGTGATATATGCTGTCCAGTGTTTTTCCCATAAATGCGGGATTCTCCCCCGCAATAATGCTTCCGGTCTGATCAACAATATAGATTTCACCCGCTCCTGCATCCAACTCTTTCAGAAGATTTGACAGATCCTCCAGATCAACATCTACACCGATCAGGTTCGAACCGTCCTGGAACATACGTCCGACGGATACCACCTGCCGGTTCGTCTTCATATCCAGATATGGTGTCGTGATCGTAAGTTCTGTACCATTCTGCTTCATCTCCTGATACCAGGAACGATCCTCGATCCGATATCCCTCTGGCTGCTCCCATGCAGTACTCAGCATCAGTTCTCCGTCAATATATCCATAAATCCCCAGATACTGCATACTTTCTTCATTTTTCAGATAATCGGTCTGTTCGGTAAAATATGTACGGAACTCATCCATACTATATCCCGACTCATGCATATACTGCACTGTGAAATAATTCACTGTCAGAATATCGATCGCATCCGACAGGCAGTTCTGACAGGACATAGCGGCATAATCTATATTATTGTTCATCTCATCATCCACCTGCTCCGTTGTCTCCCGGATCTCTCTTGCACAGAAGATCAGGATCACGCCTGCCATAAGGATCACAAATATACTTATATAAAATACCAGTCTTTTATATGCTCTTTTTACCATCGTTCACACTCCCCGCCTCTTATCCGCATTTATACCGTTCCCGATCAGGATCTGTTTTCTAGATTCCTGACTCAAGCAGTTCCTTCAGATGCTCCAATCGCATCTCAAACTGCTCATAAAAATCCCGGTTCTCCTCATATCTCGCAACATACATGATATTCAGTATATACATACACATCTGCTTGATCTGTGCATTTTTACTTTCTTCTTCCCCGTCCTGCATACGGATCCGTGCAAATGCCTCCTGCACCTGCTTCTGAAAATCATGCCACGCATTAATGTACTCTGTATATCTCGGCAGATCCGGTGTATCGATCCATTTTGATACCTTGACCTTCACCTTGCCTGCCCGATCACATTCGTGGATCTGAAGGAAATATTTAAATCCGCCATCCTCATAATATCTGCCAAGCGGAAACAGTCTGCAGAATCCCGGCCTTGCCGCATGGATCCCACATCTGCCTTCTGCATTTAAAAAAGTACATGCTCCATTTACCATCTTGATATTTGGAAGGATCAGCCCATCTACAACATTTAACTCTATCGTATCGGCAAGCAGAGCTTCAAAACTCTTACCTGTCTCCTTTGTCAGTCTGCTCACATCCAGCGGATCTAAGATGATGGAATTTCCCATTCCCTCACAGCAGGCATGACACCCTTTACATTCATTACAATATGCTTTTACCATATCCGTCTGATCATATAAACGACCATCCGATATCTCTTCCAGACTACAATTTCTAAGCATGCTGTTTTACCTCACACAATACTCCATATTTTATCTTGATCCGGTCCAGTTTCAGCAAAAATGGCCGGGCCATGATCCACAGAAACAGAACCGTCGCAAATCCCTGTACCACATCAAACGGAAAGCCGGTTACATACGCTGCCACGATCATCTTAAGGTTCACTGCCGGCTGCCACATGATCACAGACGCCGGATTCATGATACCGCCATAGATCAGAATACAGCACAGGCCGCCAAAGATACACAGGCCAAGTTTCGTCACATTCTGACTTCTGACCCGGCTGTTATTAAATACAAGCCCCGCCGCAAAACCAACCAGGCCAAGCGAAAACATCTGCCATGGTGTCCACGGTCCCTGTCCAAATACCATATTCGATACCAGCATCGTCACCGCTCCGGTCACAAATCCGGTCTCACATCCAAATGCTACCCCACTGATGATCACGATCGCCATAACCGGATTAAAATTCGGTATCATAAAAAATGCTGTTCTTCCGACTGTAGCAAGCGCACACAGAACTGCCACCGTTACAATATCCCGTGCTCCCAGTGCCTTTGTCTCAAAGGCTGTGAGAAACGGTATCATCATTTCGATCAGAACCAGAAGGGAAATAAAATAATACTTCCGGTCTGACAGAACCGTCTTGCCAAACCAGATCGTTCCTGCCACTGCTGCAATACAAAGAACCGTTATGATCAATTTTTTTCTGCTGATCCGGTTCCTTCTGCGCAGGTCAATATCCTGATCCCTGTTTCTTCCGACCGGACGCAGCAACAGAATATATATGACCGTTGCTAATATAAATATACCATACAAGATCAGATATTGTATACCTTCTCCGGTCACCGCTCCATCCTCGATCAGACGCGTCAGATCCGCCTGTGTCATTGTCTTATAAAAGCAGAACACCATGATAACCGTTGTAAGGAGAAGTCCCAGTTTTCGGACAAATGACATTTTTTCCGTTTTTTTCTCCTGTATTGATATCTCGCTTTGAGCGCCGCTTCCTATCCGGTCTTCTTCTGTCTCTACTTCGTCATTTTCCTGTCTGTTCCCGGCATCTGTCCATACAGTTCCGTCATCTATATCGTCATCCGGGTAATCCCATGCACCGGTTTTGCCATATGCATGCAGGATATCCTCAACCGTTACAGCGCCCCGGATTATTCCTTTTGCTATTCTGGCTGCCGCAGTCGTATAGAATTCATTTCCTGAAAAATAATCGTTTGTTCCCGCAACCGTTGCTACTCTGCCATCAAAGATCAGACAGATCCTGTCAGCCGTTTCTGCGCAGAATTCAATATCATGACTTACCATCACGATCGTATGTCCGGAAGCTTTAAGCTTCTTCATCATATGCGAAAACCGTTTTTTAAATGCTGCATCCATGCCCTTTGTCGGTTCATCCATCAGTATCACATCCGGAGCAGCAAGCAGTACCTTTGCAAGTCCAAGTCTCTGCTGTTCTCCCCCTGACAGATCATATGGATGCTGCGTCAGTACAGATTCCAGCCGACAGAAATGAATACTTTTCCAGATCGTTTCCTTCGAAATCTCCTGCTCCGCCACCTCAAACGTCCCATGTCCGCGGATCAGTCCCAGTTCTTCTCCAACTGTATTTGCGGTAAATAACAGCTTGGGATCCTGCGGAAGATATCCGATCCGGAGTTGCTTCTCCCGCCGGATCCTGCCTCTGTCCGGCCGGTAGTTCCCTGCGATCAGGGATAACAATGTTGACTTTCCGCATCCATTTGTACCATTTATGGCAAGGATCTCCTGCCGCTTTACCGACAAGGTAAGTCCGGACAATACCTCTTTCTCCATGGATGGATAATGAAAAAATACATCCTTAATATCGATCACGTTCTCCGCTGTCTGGTTTTTCCCTTGTGTATCCGCCCGCTCTGCCTGTCCCTTTGCTATCGCCTGTTCATGGTCTTCATCATACTGCCGCAGCCATTCTCTGCCCTCTGCAACTGTAACCGGACAGTCTAAAACTTCATAACCAGACAATCCAAATGCTATCCTGCATGCCGCAGGGATCTCGATTGCCGGTGCATTCTGTGCCAACAGCACCACGCCATCTGCAATGCTTCCATCATAGATCACTCTGCCATCTTCCATCAGAATGAACTGGCTGCACATCGGCCAGATTTCCTCCAGTCTGTGTTCTGTCAGGATCACCGTAGTTCCAAGTTCCCGGTTAATACGATACAGGCACTGGAAAAATTCCCTCGCTGCCATTGGATCTAACTGGCTTGCCGGCTCATCTAAGATCACCACCTCCGGTGCCATTGCCATGACTGACGCCAGGTTTACCAACTGCTTCTGTCCGCCGGACAATTCATTTACCTTTTTGTGAAAAATCCCATCCAGGCCAAAGAACGAACACATTTCCGCTACCCGCTTCTGAATAAAGGCATTATCATATCCAAGACTTTCCAACCCAAATGCAAGCTCATGCCATACCTTATCCGTTACAAGCTGTGCATCTACATCCTGTACAACAAATCCGATCTGCTCCGTCTGTACACGATCATCTATGTCTCCAAGTTTTTTCCCCTGAAAACAGACAGTTCCTTCCCGTTTTCCACGAGGTGTCAGAACGGATTTCAACTGTCTGAGCAATGTCGTCTTCCCACTTCCGGAACCACCTGCGACAATGACAAAGCTGCCCTTTTCTATGGAAAGGCCGATATCCTTTAATACCGGCTTCAGATAAACATCATCCCTCTCCGATGCAATATCCGGATATGCAAATGTCAGATTATCGATCTCATATAATTTCATCTTTTCTTCCTTTCCCGGATTGCCTGATACAAATGCATCACACATGGCAGGCTTACTAATAACAGATAGCCTGCAAATACCGCAGTTCCCATTCCGTCTGATCCATTTCCTGTTATATCCGGATAATACTGCCAGTCGATCACGCCCCGGATCATTCCTGCCGCAACAAAGCTTCCCGCTGCCAGAATCACGACCAGACAGCAGCCATCACTTTTTCTAAAATGAAATAACGAATATGCTGTCCTGCCTTTTAACCCATATCCCCGGCTCTTCATACTGTCACCTGTTATGACCGCCCGTTCTAACGCCCAGGTTGCTGCCGAAGAGATCACCCGCAGACCGGTTCGAAGCCGTTTAAAATATTTCCCAGACATCACACAGCCTGCCGCTTTCTGTGCCTGATATACCTGCCGGATCCTTGCGATAAATTCCGGCAGGAACTTCAACGTCATAGACAGAACGATCGACAGATACGGTGCCAGCCGCCCAAACAGATAGATCATTTTATCAGAAGTCATGATCCTGTTGAAGGATGAGAACCAGCACAGTACTGTCACCAGCATTACAGCAGCCGCTATACCATACAGAATAGATTCGAGCGTCAGCGGATTGCCGGACGGCAGATACCGCAGGATCGTCACCCCCTGATGACTGAATGCCGGATTAATGAGTGCCGTCAATATCACAACCGGCAGCATATAGCGCAGATTCTGATATAGTGCCCGTCTGCCATTCAGGCAGATAGAATATGAGACCGCTCCCAAAAAAGCGATCCCTAAACTAACCGGATGAAGCGACATCATTGCAAATCCGATGACAAATATAAAATATATCAAATTCACGATTGGATGACTGTCTGCAAATGCATCCCTTCTGATCTTCTTCACCTGTTTCTCCTGTCTGTTATTCAAAATATGGATTTCCTACATCTGCTCCAAGGTCACAGGTGTATTTCCATTCAATCTTATCTCCATCTTTCAATACATATTTTGAGCATCCAAATGCCGGAAACTTCCCATTGACACAATACTCCCAACCGGATAATTCTCCGCAGTCAAATTCATACAGATTATGGATTCCCTCAATGTAGTAGCTTCCGTATAATGCAGTAAAGGAATATTCAAGCTGTATACTCTTTTTTTTCGTAATATCCTTTAATACATCAAATACGGTCTGTCCCTTTTTAAATTCTACCTCGACTTCCTTCAGGATCCAGCCATCGGCAGGTACACAGGACTGCTTGCTCTTATCTAACATATTCCAGTTTTTCAAAATATTATCGCAGTTAATCGATATCGTGCAAGTATATGTCTGCTCCTCGGTCGGCTTCTGCTCTGTCGTTTCCGGTTCTTCCGTTGTTGCAGGCTTCTCCGGTTTCTGATGCGCCGGTCGTTCCGTCGTTGGAGCTTCTGTCGTATTCTGCCCCGGTTCTTCTTCCGTCGTTGGCTGTTCCGTTGTTTTCGGTTCTTTTGTTTCAGTCGTTTGTTCCGTCGTTGGCTGTTCGGTCAGAACCTCTGTCGTCCCTGATGATCCTTGTCCATCCGGACCATATGGATCCTGTCCATCTTCTGTTGCCACTTCTTCTGATGTCTCATCTGTACGGTCTGTATCCTGACTATCAGTGTCCTGACCGTCTGTTGTTTCCGATTCCGTCATCGATGACCTTTCGGTTTTCTCCTGACCGGTTTCAGTTTCTGCCAGTTCGGTCGAATTCCGGAATTCCGTATGCTGCTTTCCAAATCCGGAAAAGCCTCTGGAACCCGGTGCATTTCCACCATACCAGAATGCCACGGTAAGGATCAGCACCACCGCCAGAATACCAATTATTTTTTTTATATTTTTTTTAATGAACTTCATATTCTGCTGCTTTCTGTCATACGGTATTTATTGTACCTGTAATTTCTGTTTTTCGGGCATCTGCATGTTTATTCATCTTCTACGATCCCGATCATGCCCGGATATTTACGGTCTTGCTCCAACTGCTGTAATACTTCTTTTTATTCACCGTTTTACAGCTCCGGATCCGTATATAGTATTTCTTTCCGGCTTTTAATCCGGTTATAGTCTTTTTCACGGTTCCGGCTTTTTTTATCGCGATCGTCTTTGCCCCCTGCATGGATGCCTTCGTTCCATACATGATCTGGTAACTGTTCGCCTTCGTATTCTTCTTCCAGGAACACTTCAGTCTGCCTTTTCCTGTCTTTTTCACTTTCAGAGCCGGCTGTTTTACCCGGTATATTGTGTGTATGGAACTGTATGCTCCATATACACCATCCGCATACGCCCGTATCTTATATGCGTATTTGCTTCCATTTGTAACTTTAGTATCTGTAAAGGAACATCCATTTGCCGCCTTTACCGACTTATATTTCTTCCAGGAGCCATTTCCCGCTTTACGATATATGATATATTTCTCTGCGCCTGTCGTCTTTTTCCATTTCAGCCGGATTCCGGTTTCTGTATTTGTCACCGAAGAAATCACCGTTGCCGTCGGTGCGATCGTGATCGTTCTGCTTACGCTTCCGGTATAATCACCCTTACCTTTTACTACGACCGTTGCCTTGCCTGGCATTTTATTATTCTTATATGTGACTGTATAATCTGTGTCTTTTTTTAAAGTGATCGTTGTTCCATCCAGCTTTTTACAGGTAACAGTCACTGCAGGTCTGATCGTCTTTCCGGTATATGTGTATGCGGTCTTTGAAATGGTTACGCTGCAATCTGCCAGCTCCATAACACATGCTTTATCCGCATCTGTCATATCATATAAGGTTGCTTTTTTATTCCGGAACCTCTGATACGCTACCAATGCGTAAAACGACTGCTCGGTCGCCATCTGATTGCCGGATTTTTCCGTGTCTACATGTTTAAACATACCGGTTGATGGTATATAAAAATACAACAGACCATCCAGCACAGACTTTCCATTTTTTACAAAACGACTGTCCGTTCTTCCATCAATTCCAAGACTGGATAAAGCCACCAGCACCTGTGCCGTGCTTTCTGCATTCTCACTTCCATATGAACTGTATGCCCCGGAGGTTTTCTGCATATCTGAGAGAACTTGTATGTTCCGGTCCACTGCTTCCCTGATCTGCTTCTGAAGTTCTGTTCCAACAGTTATCCGTCCGGTATAATATGGTGCAAATGCCTGCAATGCCATTGCTGTCACATCCGGATCTGCCCCCTGTGAATCACTTTTCGTCAGATTAAATCCACCATCTGTAAGCTCACTGCTTAATATATAAGATAACAATTTTTCTCTGGATACCTGGGCTGTTGTTTTACCCGATGAGATCTGCGGTATCTCATAATTACCGGAATCCAGCGCAATCAACGCCCAGATTGGTCCATTTAAGCCCTGTTTTTTTACATATGTCATATCCGACAAAGCTGCTGTCAGATCATACCCTTCTACGTTTGACGCATCTATTCCCATAGCAGTCAGTGCAAGAATGGCTCTGGAATTTTCCGTTCCCTTTCTGCTGTCGAGCTTCAATGGCACAGTCTTTGCACTTCCGCCTGTAGTTGTTCCATCAGCAGATGCCTGTGCTTCTCCGACTGCCTGTAATACCCGTACCAGATTCTCATAATAGGCACGATACCACAATACATTCTTCCGTCCATAACGGCTTTCTCCGATCACAGCCCACTCGCCACCGATTGAAGCATTTGCAGGGCCATACCAGTCTACGACGGAAGTTCCGCCTGTTTCATCTGCCACTTCCACCTTATAGGTTGTCAGCTTTTTCTCGATTGCAACAGACGTTTCCTTCAAAGCCGCCTTATAATCAATAGAAGTATCCGAAGCTGCCTCTACCTGGCTAAGCCCCGCGATCACACCTGTGCCTGCCTGTTTGCCAGTTCCGTCAAATGCTCCATTCACAGCAACCTGTCCAAACAAGGAAACAGCCATCACCATTACCAACATATAACTAACAATTTTCGTCCAACGCGATCTATACATTTTCTCTCTGTTTTCTTTTATCTTTCTCATTCTAACCTCATATCATTTCAAAATTCATCATGCCCTGCAGCCATGATCTTCATAATCTTTCTTAACAAGCTCATCCATAATGCTCATACATAATACCTGATTCCGCATGGAAATCCCTTATATCAAGCCTATACTAGCAATTATAAAACAATGTGTCAACAGCGAGGATCTGGCAGGGGAACTTGGCAATTCTATAAAACCCACACCATGTCCAGATATTTCTTTATGCAGAGCACTTTCGTTCTATTTTCACGTAATGGTACTAGATTCACCGCTAGGCGGTTCATCAAGAACCAACGTGAAAAAAGGTCTGCCAAAAGAAATATCTGGACATGGTGAGGATGCTTTACAGTATTGCCCAGCAATCCACTATATAAAATTACACAATATAACAAAAGAGAATAGTCAATATCCATTTTACAGACCTTGTCTCACGTCGGTCCTTAATGAACCGCCCCTGCGGTGAATTTAGTACCGTTACGTGAGACACGAACGCAAGTGTGCTGTAAAATGGATATTGACTATCCCCTTGTTATATTGTGTAATTTACGCATTCTCTTCAGCCTGCTGCTTCATGAGCTCCTTGAAGAACGCATCCTTCTCCGGATAACGTTTCCGCATGAACACCGGCTTATTGTTCTCATCCAGCAGACAATGACAGGATGTGCCGACGCACCGAAGCTCTCCAGTCTTCTTGTCATGTACTTCATAGGAAAATCCAATACGGATGCCTGTGTACTCTGCAAGCTTTACATAGATCACAATGTTGTCTCCATATCTGGACATGGTTTTGTATTCCGCAGATACCGACAATACCGGAATAATGATATTGTCGTCCTCGATGGTCTTGTAATCCCATCCAATCTGCTTCATCCAGTCCAGTCTCGCTTCCTCAAACCATCTGATATAGTTAGAATGATGAACAATTCCCATTCTGTCAGTTTCATAGTAATAAACCATACGCTCATATGGCTTAATTTCCATATCTATCATTTTATGAACATCTCCATTTCCTGCCTGCTTCTCACAGGCTATGTCATTTCATCTGCCTGTAATCTATCCAAGCAGATAATCGTCCGGCCTTATTTCCAGTCTTTCTCTTTGATCTCTACACGTCTTACCTTACCACTGATCGTCTTTGGCATCTCATCGACAAATTCGATCACACGAGGACGTTTGTAGCTCGCCATGTTCTCCTTGAAATAACGCTTCAGCTCTTTCTTCAGGTTATCATCGCCAACCGTTCCTTCTGTCAGAACAATCGTTGCCTTGATCGCCTGTCCTCTGGTTCCATCCGGTATAGCTGTAACTGCACATTCCAGAACATATGGGATCTTCATAATCTCATTTTCAATCTCAAAAGGTCCAACACGGTATCCGGCAACCTTGATGATATCATCCACACGGCCTACGAACCAGAAATATCCATCCTTGTCCATATATGCGGTATCACCCATGTGGTAATAACCGTCGTGCTTAACTTCTTTTGTCATTTTCTCATCATTATTATAAGTAGAGAACAGACCATATGGTTCGCCATCTGCAATCTTAATAACGATCTCACCAGTCTCATCTACATCAGCAAGTGTTCCGTCCGGTCTCATAATGTGAACATCATAGAGTGGGCTTGCCTTACCCATGGAACCCGGTCTCGGTGTTGTATTTTTCAGATTTCCTATTGCAAGTGTAGTCTCTGTCTGACCAAAGCCTTCAAAGATCGTAAATCCTGTCATCTCTTTGAATTTATAGAATACTTCCGGATTCAGGGCTTCTCCTGCGGTTGTGCAGTAAGTCAGTGCGGAAAGGTCGTATTTGCTCAGATCCATCTTAACAAGGATTCTGTAAAGGGTTGGTGGCGCACAGAAGGTTGTGATCTTGTACTGTTCTACAAGCTTCATGATATTGTCTGCACTGAATACATCAAAATCATAAACAAAGATACAGGTCTCGCATAACCACTGACCATAGAGCTTGCCCCAGAGAGCCTTACCCCAGCCGGTATCGGATACTGTAAAATGAATACCATCAGTCTTTACGTTATGCCAATATCTTGCTGTAATATAATGTCCAAGTGCATACAGATGATTATGTGCTACCATCTTTGGATGCTTGGTTGTTCCTGATGTGAACATGATGATCATGGTATCATGTGCATAGACTGTATCTTCCCCAGTCGGACGTGCAAATTCTTTGCTGAATGAAAGGATATCTTTATCAAATGGATGGAAATGCTCTCTCTCACCATTTACGATAACCTTGATCACCTTATCATCCGGATCGATGGCTGCCATTGCATCCGGAATCTTGTCATCAGCTGTACATACAACAGCCTTTACATTTGCAGCTTCAATTCTGTATCTGTAATCTTCTACCTTTAAGATATTGGTTGCAGGAATTGCTACTGCTCCGATCTTGTGAAGTGCAAGGATCGTAAACCAGAACTGATAATGGCGCTTTAATACAAGCAGCACTCTGTCGCCCTTCTTGATACCAAGGCTCTTATAATAATTTGCTGCCATATTGGAATACTCTTTGATCTCTTTAAATGTAAACTTCTTTTCTTCCTTATCTCTGGACACATAGATCAATGCTGTCTTATCCGGTGTCTTTTCTGCTAATGCATCCACTACATCAAATGCAAAATTAAAGGTCTCATCATTTGTAAATTCAATCTTGCTTAATACACCATTCTCATCAAATGCTGTCTTGACAAACTTTCCGGCAATTCCTTCTTCCGGTTTTAACTCTGTTATCATACTGTCTGTTCCTCCGTAAAATAATGATCTATATAATGAAAAATATATTTCCTTTTTTCACGTTTTTGCAACTTCGTTCTCGGTTTTTCCAGACTTTATTCCAAGTTTTTCGTTAACTTCAAACGTAGTTTTAAAAACTACTTTACCTATAGTACCATATTTCACTTATCTGTCAACAGTTTTTTGCTTTCAATTTCTTTGTAGTTTTTTATTTACAAAAAACAGGAAATAGCATCACCTGTTATTTCGCAAGTCGTTTGCACTCTATTCCAACGCAACGGTGCTAAGCTCTTCGCCTTTGGCGATTCGCTAAGAACCGGCGTTGAAAAAGGCTTGCTACATAACAGGTGATGCCATTTCCCGTTTCTGTAAAAATACTAGAAATATCGCAGATAGATGCAGACCATTGAGATCAGAATAACGATAACGGATGCCGGAGCCGATACCTTACAATATTTGCCCCAAGAGATCGGATGACCTTCTTTTGCCGCGATCGACATTCCGACAACATTTGCCGATGCCCCGATCGGAGTCGCACTTCCACCGATATCTGTACCCATTGCCAGTGTCCATGCAAGAACCGAGAGATCCACACCTGTCGATGCTGCCAGAGTCTTGATAACCGGGATCATGGTTGCGGCAAATGGAATATTATCTACAAATGCACTTGCGATCGCGGATACCCAGATAATAATGGCTATCATTACCTTGGCATTTCCATGGCTTACCTTCCCGATAAATCCGGCTGCCAGTTCCAGAATACCGGTCTGCTCCAGACCACCGACTACAACAAACAGACCAATAAAAAAAAGGATCGTCTTATAATCTACATTTTTTAAAATATGTCCGATATTCTTTCCTGATGTCAGAAGAACCAGTATTGCTATAAACAGACCGATAAATGCAACTGTCAGTCCGGTCTGTGCATGTGTGATAAGTAAGGCAACCGCACATAAAAAGATCACACAGCTAATGGCAAATGCCCGTTTATCCGTGATCGCAGATACCGGTGATGGATGATCTTTCTCCGAAGTCTGTGACGCCGAAGATGCAGTGAGTTCTTTCCTGAAACAAAAATAAAAGTAAAAAATAATAACCACCAGTGAAAGTACCGCCATCAGGCCGGTATTTGTAATAAAATCGGAGAACGAATACCGAAGGGATGTTCCGACAATGATATTTGGAGGATCACCACACATTGTTGCTGATCCACCCAGATTTGCGCAGAAGATCTCAGACAGGATCAGCGGAATCGGATCAAAGTCCAGAAGCTGCGCCAGTTCCACCGTAACTGCTGCTAAGAACAGGATAACCGTGATACTGTCAATGAACATAGCAAGGACAAATGACATGATCATGAATGTAATAAATATCGGAATGACCCTATACCGAACGGCTTTCGCGATCGTCATACATAGCCAGCGAAAGAAACCCGCCTTTGCCATACCTTCTACCATAACCATCATTCCCGCAAGAAAGATAATCGTGGCCCAGTTGATACCACCCGTACTCTCGGATGAGGCCCCTGCCTCATACCAGAACGAAAGTGTAAAAATGTTTCTGATATTTAATGTTTCAAGTATCGCATCCATGCTGTGCATTGCTACACCAAATACCAGAACAAGTGTTGCCAGTCCACATACCAATGTGATAACATGACGCTCAAATTTTTCGGATATGATCAATCCGAACATAACTACAAAAATGGCAAGTGCCAAAATCTGTGCTACCATGCGTGTAACCTCCATCGAAAAAAAATGCCGCCGGGCTTATTTTATGTTTCGTCTGGCGACATTTAATTTTCTTACTTTCTGCTTTATTTTCTTTTGTTGTTAATAGTTTCTGCTTTTCCCTGTAATATCAGAAGTCCCCACATCCGATATTACAATTACCTTCTTATATCTAACGGATCATATCAACCGTTTCTGCATTCTGTTTGTCCAGATTGTCCTTGATCAATATATCCGATGATTTTGCAAGTGCTGCATTTCTGTCACGCATTGCAAGATTTGGATCCCGGTGTCTCGATGGACCGCCGACACAGCCACCTTCACATACCATACCTTCGATGAAGTCTTCCGGAAGTCTCCCGACCTTCATCAGCGTCAATGCTTTCTTGCATTCGGTTATGCCACTGCATTTGCATACAGATACATCACCGGTACAGCCAAGTTCTTTCATACTTTCAAGAACTGCTGCGGTTACACCACCTGCATTTGCAAATTTCTTACCATAGATACTGCCCTGATCATCCGTATCTTCTTCCGGCTCCAGCTTTACACCCTTTGCACGAAGCATCGCACGGATCTCACCATAAGTCAGTGCATAATCTGCAGTATCCTTCTCTCCTGACATGGATTCCGCTTTCTTCGCGATACACGGTCCAATGAATACAGTAACTGCACCCGGAAATTTTTCCTTTATATAACGGGATGCTGCACACATCGGTGATACTGTCTCTGAGATCGCATCCTTTAATGTCGGGAAATGCTTCTCAATATAGTTCTTAAATGCCGGACAGCAGGAGGTTGTCTTCTTCTCCCCCTTCTCCTTGGCTTCGATCCATTCCTTCGCCTCATTCATGGCAGTCATGTCCGCTCCAAGTGATACATCTACAACATCATAAAAACCAATCTTCTTTAAAGCGGTTCTCCAGCTTGCCATCGTAATATCTGCACCAAACTGGCCGATCGTTGCAGGTGCAAGCATAGCAAACACCTTAATATCTGAACGCATCTTCTTAATGATATCCACGATAAATGTCTTAGAACCGATCGCGCCAAACGGGCATTTATGGACACAGGAACCACACTGTATGCATTTGTCCTGATTGATCACGGCAATACCGGTACCATTATCGGCCACCGAGATCGCATCCACAGGGCAGCTCTTCATGCAAGGTCGTACCAGATCTGCGATCGCATTATAAGGACAGGCTTTTGCACACTGCCCACACTCTTTACATTTAGATGGATCAATATAGGACTTATCCCGCCCCATGCTGATCGCTCCAAACCGGCAGGCTGCCTGACAGGCTTTACCCATACACTTCTGACAGTTATCTGTTACTACATATCGGGAGATCGGACATCCTTCACAGGCGGAATTAATGACCTGTACGATATTTCCGTCATCTTCAGCACCCGGTGCTTTACCTTCCGCAAGCCGGATCCTCTGTCTGATAACCTCTCGTTCCCGGTAGATACAACATCGAAATGCCGGCTGCGGTCCCGGAACCATCTTATAAGGAAGACTGTCTCTTTCTTCCTCCAATCGTCCGGCATACGCAAGCTTGGCAACTTCATACAATACTTCATGTTTTACTTTTAAAAGCGTCGCATCGTTTGTTATCATTTTTTCTCATTCTCCGTATTCTATCTTCCATATACGCAGTTCTTTCTGCGCATATTTTCTATTATTATGACTTTTTTCTCAACTAATTCTTCCTATTAATGTATACCACATTTTTACCACAAAAGAAAGCGATTTTGTCCAGTATTCCATATATAACCAAAATACAAAGAATGACTGTAACGGCATACGTGATCAGATATGGAACATAGCCATGCTGCAGATAAACAGACAGAAATGGAGAACCATTGGACGGATAACAGAGGAACATAAAATTGCAGCCCCAGATCCTGTTTATAACATAGACAGAGGGAACAACTGTAAACAAGAACAAAAAGATCTGCCAGATCCTTTTTATAGAAGGTTTGTATCTTCCGGATGTCAGAACAAGCACCGGAATGAGCACTAAAAGTCCATGTATCAAAAAAGAATTGATGTGCATGTAATTAAATAACGGATATCTGGTCCAGTCCGGAAATAACAATGCTGCCATTGCACCGGGCATACTGATCACGCACATAATTTCTCCTAGAAATTCCCGGTGGAAAAATGCAAATCCCAGTTCCACAAAAATCGCCAGTCCGCACATCTCAAACGGAAGATATGATATCCCCATCTCCCCAATCAGGATCAGATAGATATCTTTCAATGATTCCAGGCATATCGATGCTGTTGCCAATATCTTCAGGATCTTATCCTGTGTAGCAGCATCCACCCTTCTATATCTATGACTGACAACCAGGCATACAGATACGATCCCGACCAGCCACCCCATATGAATCCATCCAAATAACGAAAAACCACCTTGCTCCGGCAGCTCATCCCAATATCGAAAAAAATCTCCAAACATACCTATATCATCTCCATAACCAGACATTTCATGCGATATAATGAGCAAAAGGTGCTTCCGTATATCCGCGCCATGGTCTGGCGGTGTTATAAAATATCATTGCGAGGATTTCGTCGTGAACTGCGCATTGTCAGTAAATGCGGGTGCTTGTCTGAGTCCGAAGGACGAGTTAGCACAGGAGCATTTACGAATCAGACATGTGCAGTGAACAGAAACCGCAGTGAGATATTTATAACACCGCCAGACCACGGCACGGATATACGAAAGCACCTTTTGTTATATTTAAAAAAGAAAAGAGCCACCAAAATGGTGGCTCCAAATGAGGGGGGAAAGGATTCAAATATATGAAAAGCTTTCGTATTGTATGTTACAGTATATATGTGAACTATTTATGTTTTCCATGTCAAAAAAAACGACAAATTTCTGTTAATAATCACGGAAATCTGCCTATATTTGACATGATACCGTATAATTTTCTATTTTTCGTTTTCATTTTGTCCGCATCGCACACTAAATTCTGAACTTTTCAATTTTTATGAAAAAATAATCCACTCCTTTTTTATCTATGCTATAATACTCACAAATATTCTTTTCAGGAAGGCGAAACATCATGTATAAAATTGATTTTAATCATCCAATAAATGTACATTTTATGGGAATCGGTGGTATCAGCATGAGCGGACTTGCCGAAATTCTTATTAAAGAGGGTTTTAAAGTCACCGGTTCCGATATGAAAGCATCCCATATGACAGATAAACTTTCTGACATGGGTGCTCTGATCAACATCGGACAAACCGCAAGCAATATTACAGATCAGATTGACCTTGTCGTATATACAGCAGCCATCCATCCGGATAATGAAGAATTTCAGGCTGCAAAATCCAAAAATATCCCTATGCTGACAAGAGCACAGCTCCTAGGTCAGATCATGGAGAATTACAAATACTCCATCGCGGTCAGCGGTACTCATGGTAAGACAACCACAACTGCCATGCTTTCTTATATTATGTTAGAGGCCGACGTTGACCCGACAATTTCCGTTGGCGGAATCATCGATGATATCGGTGGAAATATCCGTGTAGGTTCTTCTGATTACTTTGTAACAGAAGCCTGCGAGTATACAAACAGCTTCCACGCATTCAAACCATACATCAGCATTATCTTAAATGTTGATGCGGATCATCTGGATTTCTTCAGCGGCATTGAAGAGATCGCGGAGTCATTCCACACATTTGCAACAAAGACTCCTGAAAACGGAAAAGTCATTGTAAATGGTGATATGCAGTATTTTGATACCGTAACAAGAGATCTGAAGTGCCAGGTTATTACTTTCGGTGAAGATCCAAAGAACCATTACAGCGCTGCAAATATCCGCTTTGATGAATTTGGCCGTCCAACTTATACCCTTGTGATCGACGGAAAGGAGATCACCGACATCACACTTCATGTATTTGGAAAGCATAACGTATACAATTCCTTATCTGCTATTGCTGCCGCAACAGAGCTTGGCATCGAAATCGATGCGATCAAAGCAGGTCTGCTGCATTGTAAGGGTGCAGAGCGGAGATTCGAGTATAAAGGAACGATCCTCGACAATGTAAAGGTCATGGATGACTATGCACATCATCCAACTGAGATTGCTGCAACCCTCGCCGCTGCAAAGAATACAGACTACCATGAATTATGGTGTGTATTCCAGCCTCATACCTACAGCAGAACATATGCCCTTTTCGATGACTTTGCAAAGGTCTTAAGTGTCTGTGACCATGTTATCGTTGCTGATATCTATGCGGCCAGAGAGAAAGACACAGGTCTGGTATCCTCGAAGCAGCTCGCCGAAAAGATTGCTTCTTATGGAACCGATGCGTTCTATCTGCCATCCTTTATGGACATCGAAAATTATTTATTGAAAAATTGCAAAAAAAATGATTTGTTGATAACTATGGGTGCCGGAAATGTCGATTCTATCGGAAATGAGCTGATAAAAAAATAATTATCCACATTATCCACAGAGCTGTGTGAAGGAGTTTTCCTCATACAGCTCTTTTCATTTGTTTACATAAAATTTACTTTCTTTTTTTCACAAATGCCCTGTTTTAGCACCTGTTCCCGATGTGTTAGTAACAAATAATTTTTTTATCCAAAACTTCTCCACATTATCCACAAAATCAACATCCCTGTCCATTTTTCCAACCGACTATTTGTTCTATTTGCAATTTAAAAAACACATGCTATAATGTGAGCACTTCTTGACCAGAGAAGGTTTGGAGACATCCAAAAGTTATGAAAGGCGGGAAAAGTTACCATGAGTTACATCACAATTTCAACAGAAGCAAAGGAAACATTTTCCCTGGTATCGAATCATTTTATTGATTATTATATGACCGAAGCAAATGGCGAATTTGTCAAGGTCTATCTATATCTTATCCGACTGTTGTCCTCAAAAGCACCGATCTCGGTAGCTGATATTGCAGATCATTTCAACCTCACAGAGAAGGATATCTGCCGTGCGATCCGGTACTGGATCAGCGAGGACGTATTACGTCTGGATTACGATGCATCCGGCCAGCTTACAGGTATTACCCTTCTTCCTCTGCATGAAAAAACAAAGGAAGAGGCAGACACCTCCCTGTCGCTCGACAGCATCTCTTTATTAAAGTTTCCGGAAAAGAAAAAGAAGCCTGCTGTTCCAGCAGCAAGCAAACCGGTACATACCAAGAATACCATATCAGGACCGGAACCGGTTCAGAAACCGGCGTCTGTATTTCCGGAGAAACAGCCTTACTCTGCCGCCCTTGCAGCAAAGGCAAAGGAAGATGATGCATTTGCCGACGTGATATTTGAAGCAGAAACCTATTTCAGAAAAGAATTATCGGTGAATGATATCGAGATCCTGATCTATATTCACGATCAGTTAGGCTTCTCCACCGAGATCATGGAATATCTGATCGAATACTGTGTCAGCATTGAGAAACCGGATCTCCGTTATGCAGAGGGCATTGCCAAAAACTGGTATCAGGCCGGCATCCACACACTGGAGGAAGCAAAGGAAGCTGCTGAAAATGGCAACCCATTGTACCGTGCAGTCTTTAAGGCACTTGGTATCAACCGGAAAGCTCCAACCACAGGAGAAGTCGCATGGATGGATTCCTGGAATAAGGAAATGGGCTTTGAACTGCCGGTCATCATTGAAGCCTGCAACCGTGGAATTGCACAGCATCCTCACGATGTAACATTTGCCTATATCAACGGTATCCTGAAAAAATGGCAGAAACAAGGTGTCAAAACAGTCGATGATATTGCCAAGGCAAGCACAGAATATCACGAAGCAAAAAAACGAAATACATCACAAAAATCAAGTCAGTACAATGCTAAACCGAATGCTTTCAATTCATTCCAGCAAAAAGACATGTCGGCTGAGCTTGACGAAATGGAGCAGTTGTTCCTAGATGAGATAAATTCTCACTAAATAAGGATTATGTGTAATTATGAAAAATATAGATTATGATAGTATATTGTCAGGCTTTCAACGGAAGCGTCTTGAAAATGAAATTCTGGCAGACAATAGAAAAGCTGAAATATATGAAAAGATTCCTGAGATAAAAAAGATCGATCAGGAGATCGCTTCCTCTTCTATTCAGGCAGCAAGAAGCAGAATACGAAAACTGCCTGTTAATATGGAAGATATCAACCGGAATAACCGTGAGTTGGCAGCTCATAAAAAAGCGCTTTTAAAAGAACACGGATATCCGGAAGATTATCTGGAACCGATCTATGAATGTCCGCTCTGTCACGACACCGGCTATCAGGGAAGCCATCCCTGCAAATGTATGACACAGAAGGTGATCGACGAGCTGTACAACCAGTCCACGATCCGTGAGATCCTGGAGAGAGAGAATTTCTCTACTTTTTCCCTGAACTACTACAGCCGGGAGAATGATGGCACGCATAAGCATACGCCATACGAGAATGCCTCAAACACTCTGGCAGCTTGCAAAGATTATGTGGAGCATTTTGACGAATCCCACTCCGGTATTCTAATCTATGGAGAAACAGGACTTGGGAAAACCTTCCTGTCCAACTGTATTGCAAAGGCTTTGTTAGACAAAGGACACACAGTTCTTTATCTAACTTCAATAAATTTATTTGAAAATATTTTATCAGGCATTATAATGGGTAATGTGCGTGAAAAAGAAAAGATGATGTTATATGATTATATCTATAACTGTGAACTGCTGATCATTGACGATCTCGGCACCGAGGTTCCGAATACTTTCGTTAATTCCCAGTTATTTGAGATCATTAACATGCGCAACAACAGATCCCTTGCTACTCTGATTTCAACCAATCTGAGTATGCGGGAGCTTTCTGACCGGTATACGGAACGTATCATGTCCCGTATCATTGGTGACTTTAAGGTATTTCCATTATATGGAACAAATATCCGCTACACCAAACGAAAAGACCGGATCCAGAATAAAACTTCTAACTGATGGCATTGCAGTCTTCTGCATTTGCATATATACTATCAATGATACTAACAATATAAGGTATCGAATCATTACACTATAAGATTATGGAGGATATTTATCATGCCAGACGATAGCAAATTAGAAACCATACCCGTGGGCAGTCTCGGAATTGTCGCTCACAAAAGTTGTACAGGCCTTGGTGAAAAGGTTGATCATTATCTCGTAAAATGGAGAGCTAACAGAGACAATGTACACAAAGACAACATTGTTTTCCACGGATATGAAGCTGATACTTACCTGATCAGTGCCGATTGTCCACGTTTCGGCTCCGGTGAGGCAAAGGGTATTCTGAATGAATCCGTTCGTGGTAAAGATATCTATATTATGGTTGATGTCGGAAACTATAGCTGTACTTATACAATGGCAGGCCAGCCACAGCGTATGTCTCCGGATGACCATTATGCAGATTTGAAACGACTGATCGCCGCTATGACTGATAAACCAAAAAAGATCACAGTAATTATGCCATTCCTTTATGAAAGCCGCCAGCACAAGCGTTCTTCCAGAGAATCTCTTGACTGTGCCGTTATGCTTCAGGAATTAAAGTCTTATGGTGTTGACAATATTGTGACATTTGACGCACACGATCCTCGTGTCGTAAATGCCATCCCTAAGAGCGGATTTGAGAATGTACGTCCAACCTACCAGTTCATCAAGACCCTGCTCCGTACCACACCGGATCTTGAAATTGACAACAACCATATGATGGTCATTTCTCCGGATGAGGGTGCTATGCACAGAGCAATCTACTTTGCGAACCTGTTAGGTGTCGATGTCGGAATGTTCTACAAGCGTCGTGACTATTCACGCGTTGTTGATGGAAGAAATCCGATCGTTGCTCATGAATTCCTTGGTGATTCTGTTGAGGGCAAGGATGTTATCATCATCGATGATATGATTGCTTCCGGTGAAAGCATGATCGATGTTGCAAGACAGTTAAAGCAGAGAAAAGCAAAACGTGTTTACTGTATCGCTACCTTCGGTCTCTTTACAAAGGGTCTTGAAGTATTCGATAAGTGCCACGAAGAAGGTCTGATCGAAAAGGTCATCACAACCAACCTGACCTACCAGATGCCTGACCTGTTCAAGAAGGACTGGTACGAATCAGCCGATATGAGCAAGTACATCGCTCTGATCATTGATCACTTAAATCACGATGCTTCTATCAGCGAGCTGTTAGATCCTGCTGAGCGGATCAACGCACGTATCGCTGAGTACAAAGAAAAACATACCATCTCTGATAACTATGAGATGTAATTAAGTATAACTAAAAAACCCCCGCCTGCATCCAGCTCTATCGTAGGTAGGGGTTTTTTACATTTATTCTGCTATTCATTTATAATTCTACATAATTATATTCCATAGAGAGATCATCCAGCATATCTCCAATGGCATTGTTTGAAGTAAAGATTATGACCTGATCGGTATCAATGCGGCTCATACAGTAGAGTGCATTTTTCAGACGGTGTTCATCATAGGCTGTAAAGATATCGTCTACAATGATCGGCATACGGTCTTTGCAGAGAAGCCCTGCGATGCACAGCCGGACAGCCAGATAGATCTGTTCAATCGTTCCGCTGCTTAGGAACTCGATCGGCATATAATGATCGTCGTCAAATACCGAAATATGCATATTCTCATCCAACTTCACATCGTTATATTTGCCATCTGTAATAATACTGACGATCTCCGAGATATTCTCATTTAAACGGCCACCGAAATCATTATAAATATCCACCGATATATCATTGATAGTCTGGATCGCAAGGTCGATCGCCTTCTGTTCCTTCTCCATCACCTCAAACCTTTTCTGAAGCTCATCCCGTTTGCCCTTTAATTCATAATAGGAATCCCGCTTTGCTACGGCATCATGCTCTTTGAACTTCAACAGCTCTAATTTTGCATCATGTGCTTCCTGAAAATTCCGGTCGATCTCGATCCGGACTGTTCTGGATTCTGTAGCACGTCCAAGCTCATAGATCATCTGATCAAATTCTGCCTCATCCGGTACTGCATCCGCTCCATCAAAGAAGCCCTTCCGGAATAATCCGTCAATGATCGTAACAGCCACAAATGCGATCGTACAGATTGTAAATAACTGCTGGATGGCTTTCTGGAAATTCAGCAAGTAAACCGCCAGCATAACTGCGGCAACAACCAGAATACCAGTCAGCATTATAATAAATATATTGTCAGTCAGCTTTTTCTGTGTCTTCGGACGGAACTCCTCGTCATCATCCAGCGCTTCCACATCAAGGAAGATATGACTTCTGGTACGATCTTCGTCTTCATCCGGAATTGCTGCATCCTTCTCGTTTACAAGCTGTCTTGCCTCCCGTTTCAACCGCGCGATTTCCATATTATAAGCATCCAGCTCTTCCCGGCGTTCTTCCCGGATTGCTTCCAGATCTCCGTCTACATCTCCAAGCGCATCCATCTGTTCATTTAACTGATCGATCTCTGCTGCCAGCTTTTTATTTTCAAATTTTCGGCGTTCATTTTTCAGATACCGGACCGCTTCTGTCTTATCAATATCGGCATTCCGGGTTGTGGTCAGATTTACCACATAATTTCCAAGATCCTCTGCCAGTTCCTTCCCCGGTGCAGCACCATGTTCTCCGATACAAAGGGTATTCGTATAGGTGCTTTTATCTACATCAAACAGGATACCTTTATAAGAATTCTGATTCTTAAGCTGTACTTCTTTTCCTGTTTCAATCTCTGTCAAGGTTGCATTTTTATTTGTTCGAAGGAAATTCCGCTCCAGAAGATAGCTTTTGTCATCTGTTACAGCGTATGCCTTTCCGGAATAACCACCGCCGTTTACCGGTTTGCGAAGCTCATAATTATCCAACCTTGCTCCGATCCCTCTGGTCTTATCGATTCCATACAGCATGCCAACAATAAATTCTTTCACCGTTGTCTTACCGGATTCATTTGCACCGTAGATCAGATTCAAGCCCTTTTTCAGCCGGATCTCTTTATTATTAAATTTTCCAAATTCCTTTAATAACAGCTTATTTATATACATGATCACTTATCTCCAGTTGCAAGTATTGCTTCTACCCCATACTTTAATGCATGTTTGCTGATCTCGTCCTCTGCATCCGCGAATCGTTCAATAAACTTTCCAAGCAGATTATCTTCATTATCCAGATGAAGCTTGTCCAGATCGTACTCACACAATGTATTATCCACGATCTCATAGATACGGTAGTTCCTCATCAGACCTGAAAAATCCGGTTTCAATCCATTTGCCATATGTCCGGACAGAATAATACGGTAAATATTCTGTGTCCCCATATTCTCCATCTGCTTCGCAAGAACATCCAGAATCTTTGCTTCGCTGTATTCCGGTTTCACAGCAAGCCCAAGATTAATATAGCTTCGACAGTTAAATGGCTCCCAGCGTATCTTCGTCTCACCGTCCATGATCTGTCCATAGATAAATCCATGTCTGCCGGTCTCTGTCCGGTCAAGCGGCTCCAACGAACCCGGATATGCCATCTTATTCTTCACGATATGCTTTGGTTTGTGGATGTGTCCCAACGCGCAGTAGTCAAATCCTGCCTCTGCCATTTGCCGAAAATTGATTGGAATATGCTTCTCATCTCCACCATGTGCCAGCAGAATATTGACCGCATCCTCCATCTGCGGCATGATATCCGCATAGACATCTTCTGTGTATTCCACCTGTCCAAAACTGAATCCTGTCACACAGACATTGATATCGTCCAGATATGCATTACTGAATGTGTCTGCCGGCATCAGCACTGTGTTCGATGTAAATTCATAACTCTCTGCCGGTGATCCTTTACTGATATAATCATGATTTCCCGCGATCATGATCGTTCTTGTATTTGTGAGCTTTGACAACTTATAATCCAGACTCTTCAGATCCTGCAAGGATGGCTGCGCATGGAACAGATCTCCTGCGATCAGCAGCAGGTCTACTTTGCGTTCTTCTGCCACAGCCAAAAGACGGTCAAATGTTGATTCGATCTCGTCTGCCCGCTCTTTACTCCAGCTTTTATCTTTATCAGGAACGGCGCCCAGATGGACATCCGCTATATGAATAAATCTCATAGGATAACCCCTTTTCTGTTTCTCAGCCAGAAAAGTCTCTGGCAACTCACCCTTGATTATACCCCACCTGCCCCTATATCGCAATTAAAAAGATTGGCAAACATGGATATTCCGGTCGCTGCGCTATTTGGCATAGGGCGCTAACACATTTCGATTTCTATTCGATTCGCACGCCTATTTGCCAGCAGTCGCCCAAACTCGTCCTCCGGACTCAGGCAAGGGCTTGATGCTGACAGCTAGTGCAAATCTCATTACGAAATCTACATTAATGTTAGTCGTCCTATGCCAAATTACACAGCAGCCGGAATATCCCAAACTACGAGTCTTTTTAATTTGCGATATAAAAGCAGGTGCGGTATACTTTGGCTATATTTTAAGTTGATTTAAGTTATAGCTGTTATTTTATAGATAGAAACTTTTTTACAATAAGCAATTATTGGGCTGCATTTTCGTAGCACAGGAACATGAGCAAATTAGGCATATACACCGAATAGAAAGCGCAACTTGTTTGCACCAGAATCGATCAGTGGTATACAGCCACATAAATCGGGGCAAATCAAATAAGAAATGAAAGGTGTGAATAGTAAGGATAACAAATCCGATCCATATGATAATTCAACCAACAACAGTGTTGTGACTATGAATGCAAATGCAGTCACCTCAGAAACCCAGACTTCAAATTCCTCTGACAATGCTGCAAGCTCCAAAAATACACAGTTCCCTGACAACAAACAGATGCCAGGGAATGCACCGGGCAGCATAGGAGGCTTTGACATGGATGCCGACGAATCCTGTGTCCTCACGATCAATGGCGGCACTGTTACGATCAACGCCGATGGAGATGGCATCGACAGCAATGGTTATTTCTACATAAATGGCGGAACTGTATATGTCGAAGGACCGGAAAGCAATGGCAACAGTGCCTTGGACTACGGCATCTCCGCAACCATTACAGGTGGTTACTTCCTGTCAACCGGATACTCCGGCATGGCGCAGAGCTTCAGCTCGGATTCTACCCAGTGTTCCTACATGCTGACGCTTTCATCAAATACCAGCGGAACGACCACCGTTACTTTGACCGATGCTGATGGAAAGGTGCTCCTGTCACATGAAACTTCAAAGTCCTACAATTCTATCATCGTCAGTTGCCCGGAGCTTGAAGTTGGCAGCACCTACACCCTGACAGCCGGAGATACCAGCCAGAGCATCACACCGACCTCCACCGTCAACTAGGGTGGCAAGCCGAATGTCCACCGTGTATCGTAGTCTGTCCTGTAACAAACAAGCTGTGCTTTCTATTCGGCACATACGCCCTAGTCGCTCATGCTCCTGTGCAACTCGCCCTCCGGGCTCAAACAAGCATTAAAAATTGACCGAAAATATGCCCGGTAGTTGATGGTACATTAACATTGCGAGGATTTCGTAATGAGGTTTGCACTAACCACTGGGCATTTATCGAGCAATATTATTTAACTGTATTTTAGCGCCTGCTGTATATCAACGGTCTATTCTGCAGCAACATAGCGAGCATTTCGCCAGGAGGTGTATATTGTCAGCGAATGCGAGTGCTTGTTTGAGCCCAAAGGGCGAGTTGCACAGGAGCAGGAGCGGATCAGACATATACACCGAGTAGAAAGCGCAGCTTGTTTGCAGCAGGATAGACTGTTGACATACAGCGGGCATTAAGGTCAGTCGGTTGCGCTGGAAATGCCGCCAACTGCTTCGGCAAGCTTCATCAGGTCGAGGGCAGAGCCATCTCTGGCATCCAGAATTACGACCTGCTCCGGAAGCTCATGATCTGCAGGATCTTCGTATTCTGCAAAAATCCATGCCGGAACGTACTCAAATCCACTTCCATCTTCTTTCTGTTTCAGATAGTAAGACAACGTAATATCGTTAAATGCAATCTGCTTATATGCGGTCGGATATTTGGTGTAATATGCTGCTATAGACTCATTTGCTTTCTTAAGCATCTCATCAAAGGATAACAGTTCCACCGCCTGTGGGCTGCCATCTGCTTCTAGATAACTATTCCAGAGAGCATCGATCACTCCATTTGCATCTACCTGAATCGTATATTTTTCGATCGGAACATTCACAAATCCATTTGCCTGACGTAGATTATCAGCAGTCCAGACTGCTACATCCGACACCGGCTGATCCATAACCGATCTTATGTATTCAAATGAATATCCGTCAACAACCGTCGGCAGATTCTGATCAGACGAACCATCGTTCCGATACAGCCAGCACAGATCCGATTCACTCTGTAAAATCGCATCCGATCCGCCAATCTTTGACAGAAATTCTTCAGCAATCTGCCTTGCCTCATCTACCGACAGTGAACATTCATTAATATCCGATTCCAACTCTCCATATTCATCACCCAAGCCGGTATTGTATTCTTCCAGACTGGACGTAAATACACCCGTTGCACCTTCCATCGGACGATACTGCAGAAGATCCTCCTTTATCCGGAAAAGCGTATCATTTTCTCCTTCCTGAGGAAAACTGATTCTGTATTCCAGATCACCAACTGTACCCATATATTCATCTGCGGAATAGTCTCCCGCATTTTCTCTCTGCTTTGAAGTCGTTTGCAGCAAACGGTTCATACGGTCAATATCCGAATCATAATTTGCTGCATGTGACGGATCCGCCTTTTTCTGCCGCTCATACAGATCGATATATTCCTGAATATCCTCTTTTGACAGCTTGTCCATATTCTCCATATCATAATAGACATAGACCCCTTTATCTGTATCAAATAACTTTTCTACCAGAGCTTTTCGATATTCTGAATCGATCTCCTTCATTTTTACCGGAGCTGTATACATCGCACCGGTGTCCGGCACTGTGATATCGGAATCTGTTAACTGGATCTTTTTAAGCCCGGTTGATCCTATGTCAAATGTGGTATCACACGATTCCGGAATACCATATTTGCTCTGAATACTTCCACCGTCTTCATTTCCTCCATCCACAGTATAATCAGCATCTTTTTTCCCACATGCAGACAGGGCTGCAATACATGTAAATGCTGCTGCCATCACTACAAACTTTTTGTTTCTCCATAACTTCTGTCTCATTGTAATCGCCTCCGTTAACTATCTTTTACCCCTTATTCTCGTACATTCTCCTTGTTATATTTATTTTCCATTTTACCCAATCCTGACAGATAACACAAGTAAACGAAAAAAGAGAAGCAATCTTTTTCAAACTGCCTCTCTGCATCATCATCTCATGTCATCTTCTGACTCCATATCTTTTCGCCTTATACCAATCTATACAAATATTTTTATTCATTGTACCTCTTGTTCTTCCCGTTCATGCAGATATTTCTCTTTTGTTGCCATTCCTCCCCGGATGTGCCGCTCCGCTTTATTCACATCCAAAACAACCCGGATTCTTGCCGCCAGAAATGGATTGATCTTCACCAGTCGTTCCGTCACATCTTTATGTACTGTACTTTTGCTTACTCCGAATTCCTTTGCTGTCTGCCGGACCGTTGCTCCGCTTTCCACGATATATTGTCCAATTTCTTCTGCTCTTTCTTCAATATAATCTCTCAAAAAAATTCCCCTGCAAATCTCATTTTTACAATGTATGCAGAGGAATTTTTCTGTATGATGGAAAAATGATATAGATTAATATTTCCTTATTTTCTCAATTATTAACACTTAATATAAATGTTTCTAATCAGAAATCTGATTTAAATCAGATTTCATCACTCACAATGCTTTTACTTATATTTTCTTCGTCTTCTTTACATTAAATGTAATTACCTCAAACAAATTGTCCGGCTTATCATTTACAATTTCACACCATCCATTTTTTTGTAATTCCTCATAAAAACTTGTCCTTAATGTACTTTCAGTAAAAATGTTTACACTTGGATCTTTCTTTTTACTTAAAGAATGAAAAATATCTTTTAACTTCATGCTACTCCTCCAAATATTTTAAAATCGACTTAATATCATCAATGTTTATGGCATGCACGTCCTTATTACGCTTTAGATTTTCTACCAACTGCTTATATTTTTTTCTAATTTCTATACTTTTGATATCATCATAAAAGTTTCTCACTTTTGCTAATTCCGTAACCTGATTTTGGACAATTACCTTATCAAGCTCTTTTAACCGCTTTAATTGCAACAGAGAAGTAATGTAATAATAACCGGACCTTATCACATAATACTTATCATGTTCATATTTTTCATGTTCATTTATACATTTGAGAAACTCTTGTTTTTCAATTGCTATTTTATCCTTAAATCTTCTAATCAAAAAGTCTCGATCAAAAAGTATATTCTTAGTAATATTTAGTATCCATTGGTAGTATCCTTCCTGTCCAATTATTAACTTACCCTCAGAAATAACACTATTTTCATATGGCATTCCAGCTGACGCGGCAAAAAGAAATGATAAATAATCTCGATATACGATATCTATTTGACTCTTATTTCTTTCATTTGCCACTTCGCCAGTTGTTCCTTTATTATGCATATATCTATTCTCATTTTTAGGAAAGCCTAACATAAGAACTATGAAATCATAATCACCATGTAGCCTACTATCTGGAATTACAGATGAACCATACTGTATCAGTAAATAATCTTTATATTCCGGAAAATGCTCTCTCATCGTTTCATTAATTCCGAGTGATTTAGCCAGATCTTCTCTCCAGTCTTTACTATTATAATCTATATTATTTAAAAGCTCATACAAACTCTTTGGAGCATTTTTAATCTTTTTATATAGCCAAACGATGCAAGCAGTTATAAATGTCGTGACAAGTCCAATAATAATCTCTGAACAATATCCATCCCAACTTTCAAGTGTTTTTTTTATAATTTCTTCTATCATTTCTTTTCCCCCCTAAATAAATTAAAATCAAAATAATTATATCAAATATAACAAATAAAATAAACATTTTATACGAAGCACGAAATAAACTCAAAATGGGATTTCACAAAATATGCAGAAGATTTTTCCTGTATTTCAAATCATGCTATAATAAAAACAATTACTTATAATCAAAAAACATCTACAAGGAAGTCTTACCCATGAATAACAAAGCAAACAACTACATCCTGGATTTTACGCATGTATACTGCGATGAAGATATGAATGATAACCCACGGTTTCACTGGATCGACTGCTCTGACATTGAAGGCTGCGACCTGTATTGTTCAGATGAAGCCGCTGCCGAGATTCGGAAACGAATCATGCCATATGGAATCAAAGGTATCCATTTTATTGACTCCGGGAATTTTCATTATGTAACAAAGATAACAACCGACCAGATCAAACGACCGTTCTCGCTCGTAGTATTCGACCACCATACAGATATGCAGCGACCACTCGTTGACGGAATGATGAGCTGTGGTGACTGGGCGGGGCTTGTTCTGGACCAGAATCCAAATCTGAAACAGTTAATTCTGATCGGACCGGAAGCAGCCGACATTTTCCAGATTGATGCAGTACGCAAAGACCGTCTTCTGACCTTTTCTGCTGAAGAACTAAAAAATGGGACTGCCCGAAAGAAATCAGCAAACATCCTCTCAGGTGTCCCATTTTATATTTCTATTGATAAAGATGTTCTCTCTACCCGTTTCACAGAAACCAACTGGAATCAGGGCGACATGACACTTGACATGTTGGAACATCTGCTTGGCATCATCTTAAGCCATGAAACCGTATGCGGCATCGATATCTGCGGTGAATGCCAACCGGATCTACCACTTCCAGAATACATGGAAGATGAAGAAAAAAATGAACGTATAAATCATGAGCTGATTGATTTTTTTCGATCACATATTTCTAACGATACCCCATCCGTTTCTCATAATCGATGATATAATCCCTGTTTGCAAGCTCATACTGATTAAACATTGCTGTATCATCGAAATCATCCGGATCAATCGTTCCATTGTACCAGCTCTTGGAATTGAAATATGCCTGATAATCCGGATCATTAAATTTTCTTCCATGGCGAGCATATATTTCGTTAAGAGCGAGACGGCATTCATCCGGTGTCAGCCCATCCAGGTCACTATCTGATATGTATTCAGAATCACTATTCGGAAGCATATACTCGGAATCTGAAGTATCCTCTGTTTCCTGTGAGCCGGACTGGTTATCTGTATTGGCGAGCACCTTAGAATTATAATTATCACTTTCTCCGCTATATTCACAGGCTCCATCCAACGCCAATACCGTAACCATATGGTAATAATAATTTGCTCCTGCCATAGAATAGATTTTTGCAACAGCTCCCAGGGTTCCATTTTCATCAATATATGGAAGTGCCTCTGCAACATTTTCAGACGCTATTGTTTCATTGTAAACGACATCATAATAGTCATCTGTATCTTTAAAGCTTCCATACAATGAATAAAAGCAGGCATCCATGGTATCCCGTGCATCCTGTTCATAATCTGCTTCATCTATATTCAGTTCTGCAAGCAGATCCTTCTTCGTAAGCAACTTATCCTTTTTCAGATCCAGAACATACACATTATACTCAACCATATCTGCATCAAATTGAAGCGGTATGATCAACGATAATATATCACCATACAGAGTCCATTTATAACTGATTCCCATACAGCCTGATCCATATTCATCTGTATTTTCTATATATTTCTGTGCAAGCTTCTCGATTCTTTTATTTACTTCGTCACATGCTGCACCGTCATAATTAATGTAAGGCAAATAATATACACCTGTATAATTTACAGTTTCTACCTGTGCTGACATATCGGAATCAATAACCATATCTGCACTGTATGCAGTCTGTGCCTCACTTGTATTCTTTGAACTATTTTCCTCCGTAACCTGGACATCTGTTGATGTATCTGTTGACAAATCCACTGATGCATCTGTTATCATTTCTGTCTGATCTTCGGAAACCTCACTTTGTTTTGTAGTGACTTTATCGGAAGCTTCAGAGAATCCGAAACTTAAGAGAAGATGCTGACTACACACAAGAATACATTGCCCATGTTCTTGGCACATCCCAGACAATGTACGCCCGATACGAACGTGGTGCAAACGAACTGCCAATTCACCATCTGCTGACATTATGTGACCTCTATCAGGTATCTGCCGACTATATTCTCGGACGTACAAATGAAAAATAGCGCATCTACCCCCGCAGATAATTCTTCTCCCCCCTGCCAATAAAATACACCTTATGAAACGGCACAGTCACAAGAAGCGTCACCGCTTCTGCGATTGGTACAGCCAGCCATGCTCCATAGATCTTAAGGAAATGCGGCAGGATCAGAAGGCTTAACACCGTAAAGATAAATGTCCGGCTGAATGAAATGATCGCCGACACCTTACCATTTGAAAGGGCTGTGAAGAAACCGGAGGATGTGATATTTAATCCACTGAACAGGAAATTGATCGCAAAGATCTTGAATCCGATCTCTGCCAGTTCAAATGTTGCCGGGTCATGTGTGAACACCGTAATGATCCAGGTCGCGAGTACCTCTGCAATAACCGTCAGAATAATTGCCGATACCGCCACAAAAAGGAATGCAATCTTATAAATACTCCGAAGTTTTTTCTTATTCTTTGCGCCATACTGGAACCCAACGATCGGACTGATCCCGATTGTAAATCCCAGATAAAATGCATTGAATAAGAACTGTCCATACAGCAGGATCGAGATAGCCGCAACTCCGGCTTCTCCTGCAAGACGCATCAGAACAAGATTGAACAATACCGTTACAACAGAATTTGAAAGCTCTGATACCATCTCTGAAGAACCGTTATAGCAGGCATGTCCAAGCTCCCGCAAGGAAAGCTTGAATCCGGTAAACCGAAGCTCACCTTTGGAAAACATGAAAAATACAAGTCCGGCAATCGCAGGAATGCACTGACCGATTCCTGTTGCAAGTGCCGCACCTGCAACTCCCATATCACAGATCACGATCAATACGTAATCAAGAACAGCATTTACAATACCTGCACCAATCATAAGCAGCAAGCCCATCGTTGGCCGTCCCGCTGTGACCAGATACATCTGAAACAACGTTTGCAGCATACAGGCAGGAATGAATAAGCTCACCATTCCCAGATAACTTTTACAATCTGCCAGAAGCACTTCATTGGAACCCAGCAGTCTGGATATCTCTGTCAAGAACACCTGGCTGATCACCACAATCACAAGACTGACCAGAATACATACCGTGACAAACTGAGTCAGGCTCTCACATGCTCTCTTTTTATTTCCCTCTCCAAGATATTTGCTAATGATCGCATTTCCACCCGATGCCAGCATCATGGCAATGGCGATCGCCACATTTACTACGGGATATACGATATTTAACGATGATAATGCATTACTTCCGACAAATCGGGATACAAAGATACCATCCACGATAGTATACAACGACATAAATACCATCATGATGATTGACGGTGCTGCAAAGCTCAGCAGTGACCATGGCGTAATGCGACGATTTAATGATTTACCCATTTTAACAAGTCCTCTCCGTTTTATAACACTTTTCTAATTGACAAAGCCAAGCATATACTATAGGGTAACCCTATAGTCAAGTGTAATTTTGAAAATGAAAGGAAAATCAAATGAATAAAAAGATATATATGACGACCGGCGAGTTCGCCAGGATCATGCGAATAACAAAAGAAACCCTGTTTCATTATGATGAGATCGGTTTATTTCAGCCGGAGCTCACCCAGCCAAATGGTTACCGCTATTATTCGATCTATCAGACCGAGATCCTTGACACCATCCTTTTATTAAAAGACCTCGGTATGCCGTTAAAAGAGATCAAACAGCAGCTTGCCAACCGTGATCCGGCAAAGATGCTCCATATATTAGAAGAACGTGAACATCAGATCAATACGGAGATTGCCAAATTACGCTCCATGGAAAAATGGATCTCGCAGCAAAAGAGCAAGATCCATTTCGCTATGCAGATCGATCCGACAGCCATCTTTATTGCTGACTTCCCGGAACGCTACTATCTCTATGCAGAAGCACCAACCGCTACAGATGCTGAACTGTATCGAAAAACCGATGACCTGATCAATCTTCTGCTAACGGTCGGTTCTACTTTTAAAAATGATTATGATATGGCATATTTCCAGCACGCTTCCCATATCGAATCAGATAAGTACGCTGTCTATGATAATGTCGCCCTGTTGTTAGATAACAAGCCTTACGGGCTTCCTGTCCATACCTTGCCTGCAGGAAAATATCTCACCGCCTACCACACCGGTCACTGGGATACGATCGGCGATACTTACGACCGCCTGATGACCTTTAAACATGAGCACAACATCCATACATCCTCTGAATATCTGGAACACAATGTTATAGACAGCTTCACTGCCGAAGATCCGCAAGACTACATTACCGAGATCACTGTAGCCATAGAAGCATGATCTGCATTTTTATATAAAGCTCCGCTTAAAACTTCTCAAAGAAATGATATTCGTACAGGTTGGTCAGCTTCTTACCTGTCAGCGCCGCATAGGTACGGAGCAGCGAGGATGCACAACCTGCCACACCGACATACAGTCCCGGATAACTGACAACTCTGGTCGGAATCGTTCTCCACCAACTGTCATACCAGGTACGAAGTCCTGGTGTCCGGTGATCCGAATCGGAAAGCATTACATCAGCAGTACGGATCATATAATCATAGAACTCTTTCTCCCCGGTATATTCATACATGGCAGCAAAATGCTCCAGAATACCTGCTGTTCCACAGCACTGGCACTGGCAGTTCCAGAAGCCCCAGGAATGTTTCTCCGGCGCACCGGCACGGACGATACCGCGCGATAATTCGATCGTCCAATTCCGGTAGATCTCCTCTCCGGTAATCTCATACAGTTCACGAAATGCCAGCGTACTTCCAACCGGGCCATGACATGTACTGAGATAATATTTGTCATACGTCGGACCTGTTACCGGATGATCCTGATATGGAATCAATCGTCCGGTCTCATCTCCAACTGCGATATTCATTGCATATGTAAGTCCTTCCTTTGCCAGCTCCAGATATTCCTCTTTCTTTGTATCCTGATATAAGGCTGCGAACATCCATGCTGTTCCGGTCGTTCCATGTGACCAGTTCGGGAATGTCGTATCCTTCGCAAAATCAATCATCGACAAGTCAAGCAGCTTCCAGAACTTTCCACCATTTGGTGCAGGAAGAGCATCCTGTGCGATCCGGTCTGCAGCCGCACATGCCGTATCCAGATATTTCTTTATACCGGTCTTACGGTAAAGGATATCTAAGAATACGATAAATCCGCCATCTGCGGTGATATCCTCCTGATCACTCCAATGCAGTCCTCTCTTATCAGTTACTGCTGCTTCAAGCAGGACATCCGCAACATATAATACATAATCCCAATACTCCTGTTTTCCTGTCACCTGATACAGGTCTTCAAGGAAATATGCCTCACCAACCGGGCCATTGTAAGGGCCTGCCGCCCAGCCCGGAACCGGAATAATACCCTTTACCTCTGAATGAAGCGTCGTCTGATACCATTCCACGCCAACCTTCGTTGCAATGATATGCGTCGCTGCTTCCTCTGCCTCAGTCAGCCAGCGTGTGTCTCCGGTTGCTTCATACAGCCGAATAAAGAAAATACCAATACCTGCCGAACCGTCATACATACTCTTCGGCGTAAATAACGGAACATCCTCCCGATATCCATCCTGTCCTTCCGGCAACGCCTGCCAGATTCTTCCATATTCCGTCTTAATCGCCAGCGTATCGATCCATTCCGCCGTATCGATCGCCGCTTTCAAATAATCTTTTGCTGTATTCTTTTGAAAAATCTCCGGTGTGATCAACTTTGCCATATCTTCGTCTCCTTTGTAACTTTATCCTATGCTGTAAAAACTTCTCACTCTATCCCAGTTTATCTCGCTGTTTATTTTCTCTTTCTCCAGCCATTCCTGTTTCAACGTTTTATTTCCTAGTATTTCTATATGATAATTATACATGTATTTTCAAATTAAGCAAGCCCTAAAATCTCACGATATGTTCAATGTTTAAATCATGCCATTTTACCGATATAAATTAACAAGCAACTAAAAACACAACATACATCGGAAATCGATCTATCCCATTTTACCAATATGAATGGATGAACACTTAAAATCACACTATATATAAAGTTACATCAGAATTCCATCAATACTACACCAGAATCTCAATAACACTGCACCAGAGTCCCGCCCTTGCTAATAATACTTTTATTCCACTTATCCTTTCTGTTCTTCAACAGATATGCACTTATAATAAACATCCGTGAAGTTTTCGTCTTAAAATACATTTTGCCAGCGAATGCGGGCGCATGTTTGAGCCGAAGGTGAGTTTGCGCAGGAGCATGAGCAAATCAGGCAAATGTATTTTATAGAAAACAGAGCGGTTTATTATGAGTGTATAACTGGTGAAAACAGAAGAGATAAGTGGCACAAAAGCCCTCCACAGCAAGGGCGGGACTCCGGTGTAGCTCTGTCGAGGTTCTGGTAGATTCTGACGGATTCCGGTGGACTACTGCTCATCCTCCAGCATCTCCCGGTCCTTCTCCATCTCCTGCACAACCCCAAACGTCGACAGCTCATCCGCAAATTCTTCCATATAATCTTGATAATGCTCCATCAGCTCTGCCTGAACCGCATCCACGCCCTTCTGTTTACCCAAATGACGCTTCTTATCCACACCATGCTTCCGGCTTTGGCGCATCCCCGGATATACCTGATCTGCAGTCCTGTTTCTTCTATTAAATAACATATCCCATTCCTCTTTTCATACAAAAAGAAACCGCCATGTATATAAGCCATTCCGGCTTCCTTTCTTTATAAAAGAGTATCGACATCCAGCGATCGGTTTATACCATTCCTTCTGCTGTATCAATTAAATCATAAATAAAAATCCGGGAGAAATTAAAATTGTGTATAGAAAGGGCTTGAGCCCCAGTAATTAATACTGAGGCTCATTCTTAAAGGAGAGGTCATGGAG
>ERZ779840.119-NODE-119-length-104149-cov-14.622418_pt1 | contig 104149 bp, 95 predicted proteins | sample MGYA00511561_ERZ779840 | MGnify/ENA primary metagenome ERZ779840 (study PRJEB29588, sample SAMEA2162036) | human gut metagenome | biome: human gut; feature: human-associated habitat; material: faeces | place: Denmark | collected 2008/2010 ...
CGGCGGCTTCCAAACGAAAGTGTGCCGACGGAAGTGTTCCGGCCGGCGGCTTCCAAACGAAAGTGTGCCGACGGAAGGGTTCTGGCCGGCGGCATCCGACGGAAGGGTTCCGGCCGGCGTTTACTTGTCAATCAGGTGAGTCAGTGGATCTACAGGTGTATCGCCATTATCGAGTTCAAAATAGAGGTTGCTGCCTTCCTCGGTAAAGTACCTCGTCGGTTTTGCGATTTTGCCGATAACGGTTCCGGCTTCGACTGTGTCGGATATGCCGACTGCGGGCTCCTGAAGCTGTCCGTAGGTTATTTTATAGCCGTCTCCGACCGATATTACCATGCTTGTCCCAAGGATTGGATCCTCATAGATGTTTTCTACAAGACCAGGAGCGGCACTCTTAACGTCCGTGCCTACCTCTGCTGAAATGATTATCGCCGGGTTACATTTGTACTGGTCGAGAGTCGGGAAGTATATGGTGTTGTCCATGTTGTATCCCAGAATCACATCTCCATCCACGGGCCAGACAAGGCTGCTGCCATCATTAAAAGAGAAGACAGGTGCATTTACCTGCACAGGAGTCTCATCCTGCACCTGCGCTGCAGGAAGTGTCGGTGCGTCCGTAGCCGGCTCGCTGGCTGACGGTGCCGTTGTGACAGGCTCTATTCTGGTCGGAACCTGTGTGTCTTTTTCCGTTGAATTGTTGGCAATATTAAGGTCGATATAGTTCTGTTTTTTACTGTTTGAAGTTGCCCTGACTATCGAAATTACTCCCACAACCAGTGCAGCAACTATGGCAAGACTGGCTACAATGGAGAAAATTTTCTCGCCGTCAACTTTTCTTTTTTTTCTGTTCACAATTACCTCCATCCGTGCAGACCATGTATATACGTTCTGCCGCAATTTAGTGTATACAGATATCTTTTCCGGATTGAGATTTTTTATACATTGGTTATGGTTATATTTTTATAATAATAATTCAGAATTTCTTTGTACACTGCACCGGCGGATGCTTTGGTCCTGGCGTTGCATAGGGACATTCCGTACCCCGCGCCATCTCCTTTTACCGTGAATATTACGTTGCCGGAACTGATGTTGACAGTGAATGATGATGATTTAAGACCCATACATGAAGCAAAAGTCTCGCCGTCCGTTGTGATGCGCCCTGCCATTATTTCCGTAACATATCCGGAATCATCACGCTCTATTATCTGGAATACACCGGCATCCTCTGCGTCCATCCTTATGTCGGGCCATGTGTTTCCAAGACGGTCGAGGGCTTCACTGTCAGTGTATTTTACAACCGAGATATAATTATCGTCATTTCTGTCCTCCATGCAGTCGACGGAAGAGAGATAGCCGATATCGGAAGCTCTTGTATAACCTGTACTGATTATATGAAAATAAGGAATGAACAGTTTGTTATCATATTGCATAACCTCATTCTTGGTATCATCAACAGCCTTTTTTATTGTATTATAATATGTACTATAATCACTGCCCCAGGCAGTCTGCATATCGCCGGTACTCATAAATTTGAGGGCAGGGCCGGCAGAATCAGCCGCTGCCCCATTTGATTTCACATATTCCCCATAAGTCCTGATTACCACTGCAAACGCTTTGAGGAATTCCGGACTGTCTTCTGCCTTATAGTATGCTGCAACCGTTCCTATGACGTAATCCGTCATATCCATATCACGGATGAACAGGTCATTCTGCTTAACAACCGTTTTTACCGCGTCCTTTCCACTACTGCTGCCATTGTTTCCGGTCATGCACATTGTTATGACAAATGGAACTATAAGACACGCTGCAATATAAATTACTGATTTTAAAATGGTTTTACGCATATGGCACTGTGCTCCTTCCACTTATTGTATGTTTTTTAACAGAAAAATATTCAGTACAAGTAGAAAAAAAACACTTTATTTGATATACTGTATCTATGCTTGTATTTTATAGAACAGCAGAGGCATTATATTATGATTTATGATAATAGACCAATAGGAGTATTTGACTCCGGAGTCGGCGGTATAAGTGTTCTCCGCGAACTTACATCAATTATGCCGAATGAGAATTATATATATTTTGGCGATTCACTCAACGCACCTTACGGAACAAGACCGCTTGATGAGGTCAGAGAGCTTACCTTTCATACGGCCGGCCACCTCATAGGAATGGGCTGTAAGTGTCTGGTTATTGCATGCAATACGGCAACAACTGCCGCAGTAAGGGCACTTCGCGCCAGATATGAAGGCGTTCCCGTCATCGGAATAGAACCTGCGCTTAAGCCGGCTGTACTGCATAAGCCGCATGGACGTGTTCTGGTTCTGGCGACCGCTGTCACACTTCATGAAGAGAAATTTCACAGGCTTATGGCTCGTTATGAGAATGATGCCGATATATTTACACTTGCCTGCCCGGGCATAGTGGAGTTTGTGGAACGCGGAATTATAGAAGGAGAAGAACTGATTGAATACCTTAAGCAGCTTTTGCGGAATTATATCGATAATCCGCCCGATGCCGTTGTGCTCGGATGCACACATTATCCTTTTGTGCGCAAAGCAATTGATTCGGTTCTTGGCGGACACGCGGAAATATTTGACGGTGGCAACGGAACCGCACGGGAAACGGGACATCAGCTTAAGCTTCACGATTTATGTGCTTCGCCGGATTCTTTAGGAAATGTAACCATACTTAACAGTAAGCCTGAGATGATTCCGATATCTGAATGGCTGTTAAAGCTGCCTATTGAATAATTTTTGCAGGGGTGTTATATATGATAATATCAATTATTGTGCTTACAGCCATTCTTATCGCTGCACAGCTCATTCTCTCAATCAAACAGATTAAAAAAGGCGCCCCGGATGGCAGGACGCTCTTAATTATAACAATTGTATTCTCAGTTATATGGATTCCCTTAAGTGTGTTCAGACTAATCTACAGCCTGACACCTCTTAAGATATCGTGGTTCATCATTACAGTTGTGTATATGATATTCACCATATGGTATACGAATTCACTGAGCAAACAGATGAAACACTGATTATCTGTCTGTATAACTTACAGCCTCGATTGCAACGGCGCCGCCGCGGACTACCTCAAGTCTGTATCCATAGGTTTCGCTAAGCAGTTTTAAGAGGCTGTTATTTTTATCCTCGGTCATCGTACATTCAAAAAGAATTGTATTCTTGTTGTAATCTTCTATCTTAACGCCGTACACCTGGGATATTCTGAAAGCCTCAGCTTTATCTTTCTCAGTGCAGCTGTTGACCTTGACAAACATCAGCTCTTTCATATGTATTGGAAGATCCGTAAAATCCATAACTTTGACTACTTCCACGCTGCGGTTGAGCTGTTTCTTAATCTGTTCAAAAGTCTTATCATCACTTGTCACACCGATTGTCATACGGGACATAGTCGGGTCTTCCGTAACTCCAACGGTAAGTGTATCGATATTGTATGATTTGCCGGAAAAAAGGCCGGAAATTCTTGCAAGTACACCTGTTTCATTCTCTACATATATGGAAATCCATCTTTTTTTCATAGTATCCATTATCATATCCTCCTAGCCGAACATCATATCCGAAAGAGCGGCTCCGCCCGGGACCATCGGATATACATCATATTCACAATCAAGCATAAATTCAATAAGCGTAACTGATTTCGTATTCTCTGCGGCACGCTTAAATGCCTCATCCATCTGTGCCTCGTTCTCAACACGGATGCCGGTACAGCCATAGCTCTCCGCAAGCTTTACAAAATCCGGTACATAATCCCCGCCGGTACATGTACCGTCTATGCGGCACTGCCTGTTACAGCTTCTTGAATAACGCAGACATGTGCTTGAATATCTCTTATTATAAAACATTTTCTGCATCTGCTTGACATTTCCGAGGTATGTATTATTAAAGATACACAAAATGACCGGTGTCTCAAGAGCATGTGCTGTCGCAAGCTCCTGAATATTCATCTGCGCTCCGCCATCACCGGATATACAGATTACAGGATTGCCGGGGTTGCCTATGCTGGCTCCGATTGCCGCCGGAAGGCCGTATCCCATTGTGCCGAGACCGCCGGATGTAAGGAACTGTCTCTTTCCGTCCATGCGGATATATTGTGTGGTCCATAACTGATTCTGTCCGACGTCCGTCGTAACTATCGAATCCGGGAATAAATCATTGATTTTGTTTATGATTTTCTCCGGAGTCATTCCTTCATAACCGGACATCGTTATAGGAATTTCTTTCTTCCATTCATCTATTGATTTAACCCAGGCATCACTCTTTACGGCTGCCGCATGGGTAAGCATCTCATCAAGCGCGGTCTTGGCATCCGCAACGATTGGAATATTGACTACAATATTTCTCGAAATTGATGCCGTATCTATATCTACATGGATTATTTTTGCATTCTTTGCAAATTCCTCTATCTTGCCTGTTATCCTGTCTCCGAATCTTACACCGATTGCAAAAAGCACATCACACTCGGATATTGCTTTATTGGAGGCATAATTACCGTACATTCCGATATTGCCCACATACATAGGATGGTCCGTAGGGATAACTCCCTTGCCCATGATTGTCGTGATTACCGGAATACGCATTTTCTCGGCAAGATGCGTGAGGCTTTCTCCGGCGCGGGAAATCTTTACACCGCCGCCTGCCAGAATTACCGGCTTATGTGCCGATTTAAGCATTGTCATCGCTTTCTTAAGCTGTCCGACATGCACACCATTACTTGGCTTATATCCTCTTATTGATATCTCTGACGGATACTCATCCGATCCCATCTCAAGCTGCACATCCTTCGGAATATCCACAACTACCGGGCCAGGTTTGCCTGTTCTTGCCACATAAAATGCCTTTTTGATAATCGTTGCAAGATCCTTGCGGTCTCTTACCGTTACGGCATATTTGCATATATTACGGGTAACTCCCACAATATCAACTTCCTGAAATGCGTCATTACCTATGAGGTCTCTTGATACCTGACCGGTAAAACATACAAGCGGAACACAGTCATAATTGGCCGTTGCAATACCTGTCACAAGGTTAGTCGCACCCGGTCCGCTTGTGACAAGGCAGACTCCGACCTTACCGGTGGAGCGCGCATATCCGTCTGCCTCATGTACAAGTGCCTGCTCATGGCGCGGCAGTATTACATCAATATCGTCCGCATCATATAAAGCATCAAATAAGTCAATTGCCATTCCGCCCGGATATCCGAACACGGTATCCACGCCTTCCTCTCTTAATGCCTTAACAAATAATTCTGTTCCTTTTATATCCATCAGTAAATTCCTCCTGCGCTTTACATCTGCTTGCGAACGACCATATATTCATCGCCGTTCTGAAAATACGGACAGTTTCTTACACTGCCCGACATAAAATTATACATCTCGTCTTCATCCAGATTAACGGAGCAGCTGTAACTCTCCGTCTCTTCATCATATTCATAATATCCGCACATATCGCATATATCCTGTGCCATATCATTCGCCTCCAGCCAGTACATATCCGGTCTCGCAAAGACCGGTCAGATTACCGTTCGTAAGTGTTATTTTAAGAATGCGGTCTCCCGCCGTCTGTATATAATCGCACAATTCGCTGTAATTATCAACCGAGTCGGCATAAATCGTAAAAGTAACATCATTATCTTTCACAACGTATGTCTTTTCGTAATAATCGTTACCGTTTCTTCCGTAGAATAAAACTTCTGCTTTATCGGATACATCTAACAGTTCACCATACGAATTGGGATAAGCATCCGCTATTTTGATGACTGTCTTATCTTCTCCGATGTCATAACTTTGTATAATTCCTTCACGCCATATTGTGTAATCCGGTTCATACTTCGTACAGCCGGCGCACATTACCATTATAACTGCCAGAACGGCACATGTAAATATCCTCTTATTCATGAACTTCCTCCAATTCATATACTGTATATACACGGTTATCCGCCATGGTTCCGAGAAATCTCCTGCTATTGCTATATATAATACAGTAATCTTTTGAAACATCCACCTGTCTTGTATTTCCTCTTCCGGTCAGCTCCGTTCCGACAAAAGACGTTCTGTTAAAGACATATTCCGGATTATTATCTGCTACATTATCCACAGCAAATAAATCTTTATGCCAGGTTACCGGCACACCTTCCATATTATCCCGCAGATATTTTCTCATATATTCCATACTTGCATCAAGATATGCAAGTCTCTTAATCCGGTAATCTCCATACGGATATTCCGGTTCGAGTTTACGTCTGTCGGCATCGGTCTTCATTCCGATAATCATAAATACGATTGCGGCAATCGCGGCCAGCCAGACTATATATCGTGCCAACCATGCCACCGTATATAACTTGTCCTTATAGAAATCAAATCTGAAATAAGACTCCGTAATCCGGTTGTAGACAGTGAATTTCGCACCATCTGTGGTAAGCCTGAGTTCACATTCGGAACTTGAGTTAACCGGCACCCTGAAAGTATCCTGAATATAGTTCTCACTGGATGCACTATAATATGTACCGTTCTTTTCAAATTCTGTCGGAAGGCATCGTCCTTCATTGGCTCCCATCATAATGCAGCTGCTGCCATAATTGATTATATCAACTGTCTCAACGCCGGCATTATCACCGTCAACCGTATATTCGCCGCCCAATTCCGGCTTTAACAGGAATACATACGCAATTGCAGTTAATATCACAACCGCCGCACACAGAGCGGTATATAAACCTCTGCGCATTTTCTTAAATGAAAATACCACGGTCAGGGATGATGCGAGTATAAAGACAGCCACTGCAATAATTTTAACTATCATAAGCTCTGCAGAATAATCCGTCCGTATACGTTCTGCTTTATTCCATGATATAAAATTGCTGAGCGTATGCAGTTCGCTTACCTCTTCACCGCTGTTGCCGGTAGCTTCGACATCACAATCATCCCAGAAAAATATATTGTCCCCGCCGATATACATATATAAATTGTCAAGTTCATATCTGTTGCTGTCATATAGGCTTACCTGCACTCCCTTGGGAATGATTTCCTTGGGAACGTCAAACTCCAGTTCGGCATATCTGGTAGTTCCGGTACCCACCCATCCGTACAATGAATCTATATAATAATCATCAATAACTTCTTCAGCGTCATAAGTATTGTTTACGTTTCCTTCATCATCAGAAATAGTATATACAAAATGCACGGAATCCCCGTTATCTTTCATATCAAATATTCTGGTCTTCTCATCAGATGCGTATATGTATCTTCCGTCATAAGTGTTTTTCCTGCTGCCGATTATATTAACTGTCACCAATGCCGCTATGGAAAGCACTACAAGTGCCGCTGCCACAATCCTCACAATTCCGGTAAATTTTTTCATATTAACCCTCCATATAATGTTATTGTCATAAATTATTGCATAAATGTCAAGTCAAGCTTGAATTTTATTTAAAAAAGTGTAAATTATATAATTAGTATTTTAATCGGAGTATGTAAATGATAAAGCGCATAGAAATATTATTTATTACAATTATAATAACCGGTGTCCTGTTTATATCCGGATGCGGCCGCGTTGCTGTACCTGAATATTCTTCATCGGATGTAATGCTTGAAGCATTTGATGAGTATTGTATGACTTACAATATCTCCAATGCCGAAGTGCGCCTCGTGGACGGAACCGGTGAAACTCTCTGGGATGCCTGCTACGGTGAATCCGAAGGAGACAGTCTTTTTGCCGTTGCAAGCATAACCAAAATGTTCACGGCAGCTGTTATTTTCAATCTTGACGAGAAATCACTTCTGAGTCTTGATGACTGTATCGACAGCTATCTTCCGGATGGCATCGTGGATGGAATTGCCGTGATTGACGGGATTGATTATTCGCATGAAATTACCGTCCGCGAGCTTTTGTCGCACACATCGGGCATTGCGGATTATTTCAGTGAAAATTCAGATGAATATATATCAATTCGTTCGGAAAGCTACTACAAGAACGATGTATTATATGATTTTGACCTTGCTCTGGATATGACGAGACAGCTGGAGGCACATTTTGAGCCCGGAGAAGATGATCAGGCCTATTATTCTGATTTTAATTACCAGCTTCTCGGCAAAATAATAGAGACCGTCACCGGACAGTCTCTTGAATATAATTATGATAAATATATCATTTCACCCGCGGGACTTGATGATACATTCCTGTTTGAGCCGGGAATGGACTGGGGAGACATTCTTCCCATTGATATGCCCTGCGGCACAACGACCCGTCCTCTTATGGAGTCCGGAGAACGCTCTGCCGGCGGTCTCATCTCAACCGTGGATGATTTATCCTGTTTTATACAATCATACATGAACGGCGAATTGTTTGATATATCATACTTTGAGGAGATTTATGATTTTGCAAGTCTCGGCGCCGGACGTCCGGATTACGGACTCGGTCTTATGCGGTATGATGACAATTACGAACTGTACGGCCATACCGGAAGTTTCGGAAGTGAACTTTTCTACTGTCCTGACCTCGATATATATATCATCTGCAGTGCCAACAACTGCAGTAATGCCAAAAATATGAATCTCATTGAGTATCTTCTTGACTGCTATGCACGGTGATATTTCTTTTGGCACCGTACAGCAACGCAGCCATAAATGCTGTTGTCGGAACAGTAAGTATTACGCCTATGCTTCCGGCAATTCCCTGCATGATCTCAATTCCAATCGAATAAGAATTGATAATCTGTCTGAGCGGCAGATTATATGCATAGTCAAGCACGAGAACGCTTATCGAACCACCGGCAAATGCAAGGATGAGCGTATTGGACATTGTTCCCATCATATCCTTGCCGACATGCATTCCGCTGATAAACAATTCCTTCATTCCCAGCGTCTTTGATTTGTCATGGATTTCTGCTATCGCAGATGATACAGACATTGCCACATCCATTACTGCACCGAGCGATGCTATCAATATACCGGCAAAAAGAAGACCTCCTATCTTAATCTGCGTATTCTGACCTAAGTATACCAATGTCTCTATGTTGGACACATTATATCCGTCAATGTCGGCTGCGAGCCCGAATATCCATGCGCTCAATCCGGAAATCAACACTCCGAGTGTGGTTCCGAGTATTGCGGATATTGTCTTGCGGTCATTGCCGCCTATCAGATACATCGTCACAATCGTTGTAACCACTACCATTATTACCGCTGCCCAGAATGGCGACATTCCAAGATATATCATCGGCAGGAACATAAATATGATCATTGCGAAGGTAAATATAAGTCCTATCACCGATTTTATACCGTTAAATCCTCCTATGCAGCATATCAATGCCAGAAATACGGCTACATATGCTAACACTGCCACCGTTCTGTCTTTGGAATACACTCCTACCGTGGCGTTATCACCCGATACGCTGAATGTAACGATGACTTTATCGCCTTTATAACAGGTTGCTCCGAAAAGATTTCCCTCAGAACTGGTTGCTTCATAGATTTCGCCTTTATGTGAACCGCTTTTTATCATTACTTTCAAAAGCTGGTATCCGGCTCTCTGTCCGTCAGGCTGGAGGTTATCTGTCACAACTTCAGTTACAACTGCTTTCTCGTACGAATATCCCTTCATTGAAACCATTTCTGTTTTTTCAAAAGAATTAAGCCGCCAAAGGGCAGCCACAAGGGCTGCCACAATGACAAGTATTATTGTACACTTGATTAATTTATTTTTCATTTACTGCTGTTTTCTCTTTCTATCTGATACAAGTACTGCTGTAAGTCCGATAAATGCAACGCCTGCAAGTGTAAACCAGATTGCCATTCCTGTTCCTTCCTTGGCATAACCTGCGACTACATCTTTGTCATCGTCCTTGACATCGTCATTTTTATCATCATCCTTATTGCCGTTATCGATTTTTACAAGTTTACTTTCAACATCTGCAAGTCCGGCTGCTGCACTTGCAACATCTTTGGTCGTTGCTTCTGCATTGTCTGCGATGGTCTGTGCTGCATCGATAAGTGCCTGTGCCTCTGCGATTGAAGCGTCTGTGTAAAGTCCTGACTTCTTAGCCTCATCAAGTTTCTTCTGTGCTTCTTCGATTGCACTTACGAGTGATGTTTTGTCTGCCTGCTTAACTATTGTGTAAGCCGTTGCAATTCCGCCGTCTGCTACAAGTTCTTCGTTCGTAGCTGCATCGTATGTTCTTACGGTAAGTGTTACATCAGTGATATCGATTACGGAATATGTAGGTCTCCAGCTCTGGCTTCTTGCTGCGATGTAATCCTGCTGTGTACCGATTAACTGATAGTACTTACTGCCTGTTGCCGAGTTTGCCTCAAAGTATACCGTTCCTTCAGGATCGATTACTTTATGTGCATTATCTGCATTGCTTTCAAGATTGTAGCAGATGTTGTCGTTAAGATAAGCATTGAAATCATCTGTTGCTGATGTTGAAGGAGCCTTTGTATAATCTGTATGGTCTTTTCCGTCTGTAGAAATCTGATATGTTCTTGAATATGTATGGTCATGTCCCTGTAAAACAGCATCGAAATCATAATTATCAATGATCGGTGTAAGCTGTGTTCTTAAAACCATACCGTCAGTATCTGAGTGGTCATATCCTGAACCGTAGATATCCTGGTGGAACATAAGCACTCTCCACTTGGCATCCTTATTGTTCTCAACTGCTTCTTTAATAACATTTTCATGCGTTGCGCAGTTGTAATTGTTGGTATCAATACTTACAAAGAGTGTGTTGCCATATCTGAAATAGTAATCTGTACCTGCTGTTGTGGCTCCCTCCGTGTTCTCAGCTTTGACAGCTGCATTCGGCGTATTGAAATGGTTCTGGTAATTGACCGACTTGGAATCATGGTTACCGATTGTGGTTGCTATCGGTGTGCTTCTAAGCTGTGACGGATAAAGAAATCCTGCGTATTCGATCTGCTGTTCAAGCTTATCCTCCTCCTTTGTTACCTTGGTCTGATTGATCTGGTCACCTGCCGAAAGGATGAAGCTGATATCTGTATGTGCACTGAGTGCTGAATTAAGTGTTCCCTGCCAGTTATAAGCATCATTCATTGCATGATACTCTTTGGTATTGGAATCCTGTCCTACTGATGCACCGATCTGCGGGTCACCCACATACATAACCGAGAAGCTATCGGTAGATTTGGTTGAGTAATCAATTGCATCTGACCACTTGCCGTCACAGTAGTACTGATATTTATATGAAGTATTCTCATCAAGTCCGGTAACGGTTACCTTGTTTGGATAAAGAGTAACACTTGAACCGTTTTCAATAACTGTCTCTGCCTTATCGATATTCTGTGTTCCGTCAAATGTTTTAATCTCTTTTCCTGTTGAATCAAGAAGTCTCACCATCGGAGTCTCCTTGGTAAGTGAATACCATCCAAAGTTAAGCTCTGTGGCATCCTTGCCAGGTGTAAGAGCAACCTGCTCATAATTACGGCTTAATGATGTCCACTTTGTCTGCCAGTCAGCCCATGCTTCGCTGTCTGCATATACATTGGAATAAACCGTTTTCTCTTCTGACTCATGTCCGTCTTCCACGAAGCATGCGTCCTTAACCTGGCTTCCGGTTGTCTTGCTGCTTGATGCATCATTCCATGCAGCTCTCATTGAACTTCTTGCATACGCACATGTTGTTCCCATTACCATACCTGCTACCATTGTTGCAGCAAGCATACCTGATACAATTTTTTTGCTTTTTCTCATAAAACTCTCTCCTTGTTCTACGTTTAAATGTTTTTCATTCAACACATATTAAGATAGAGTCGGTATGTAAAAAGCAAAACCGCCGTGCTGTAAAGACTGTGTAATGTCTTCGTAAGCACGACGGCTGTATTATTAAATCGTATTTACTTTCAATTTCTTACGTTTGTGAATTGCCTCGTATATAATCATTATTATTACCGAAATAATTACCGATGGGAAAAATATTGTTACAAATGCATGTGAAAAACTTGCATCCGGCCACATGTATAATGTAAACATCCTGACAGGTGATTGTATAAAATATATCCATAAACTTAATTTACCTACCGTTCTGCTCACACTATTATTACATAGACGCATAAAAATACTTTGTCCGCTCATGGTAATTGCAACAGCTATTGTAAAAAATATATTGATTATATTTACACATGTAGCCGTACCGTAATTCATCATGGCGATACATGCAATATATAAAATTGGCTCTGCAAACCTGATTATGTTTTTTCTGGCTTTACTCATCGTATCGAATGAATTTTTGATATATTCCATTATCACATAGGATAAACAGCCTAAATTGATGCTTACAAAACCTCGTAACAGTCCATATTTCATAAATCCGGTCCATAAATCAATTCCATGATAGCCTTCCTGTGTCATACCATAAAATCCGGACAATGCAACTGCTATAATCGGTGCTGCTATGTAACAATAATTACGTCTCCATTTGCGAAGCAACGGATACGTCACAAACATAACAACCAACATCGCAGACACATACCATGATATACCCAGGACATTGGTATTCGGTATTCCTGACATATCCAATAACATAATATTAGGAATTGCACATACTAATTTCATGATGAATTTTCTCATACCTTGTTCATGCAATATATCAATACCGTTTCTAAATATATACATTGGAAATGCCATCATCCATGCAATAATAAATGCCGGAAAAACAGTTTTTATTTTTCCCCATATAAATCCGACATTTTCCTTGCCGATTTCTTTAAGACCGGTATTTTCATCCATTCGCATTACATGTGCCGCCATGAAAAATCCGGACACTACGAAGAAGAACTCAACGCCGTATCTTCCCCATACAAAAAGGAATGAGTCACCATGATAGTACTCTCCCACATGCATTACAACGATGATAAGGCAGAATATTATTTTCCACCAGTCTATAACACCATTGTATACTTTTTTTGCCTCCATATCCAAAAGCCTCCATATGCTATTCTATAACATTTTTCTGATAGTCTATCATAACATCATATATACGCTTGCAGTTGTTGTGGTCGCTGAACTCGAAGAAGTCATCCGCTCTTGCACGGTATTCATCCTTCATCACACAGTTATTCTTCATATAGTCAATAAGTGTATCTATGAGTTCATCATTGTTATGGCATATCTCTCCGAATGCCATTGTATCATAGTGATACGTTCCTTCCTCATAATGCTGAGGAATATCGTCATGGTGAAGGTATACCAGCGGTTTGCGCATATAGGCGAAATCAAACTGGACACCCGAATAATCCGTAACCATAAGGCTTGATTCCCTGAACACCTTCTCATAGCTCATATCGCCTGTCGAAGGAATTATGTCCACATAATCATTCTTATCGAAATCATCCACCTGCGGACTTACAATAGGATGAAGCACATATGCTATCCTGTAATTGTATTTACGCGCTGCATCAAGAAGTCTGGTATCATTAATAAGAGAATTATAAATTCTGTAATAATCCGTTTCCTTGAATAATGGGTTGTAATCCCTGGCAACGCCCTCGTTACGTGTAACCGGTACAGAAGCCTGCATTCTCCATGTCGGAGTTATAAGAATCTGTCTCTTATCATCATTGATTAATCCGTCATAACGCGGCACACCCGTAAGTTTAAGTGCATTAAATCCGGCATAATCATACACCGGTCTGCTCAGATTCTCAATCTCATACTTGGATGCACAGAAATATAATCTTGTATTATCGCGAAGCCGGTTCTGTGCAATCGCTATTTTCTGGATCGACATTCCGTGCTGCACGCATGCTACATGAAAATGTATAAGGTCTCTTACATGCGCCGATGCCGACATTGAATAATCGTTGAATGCAAATACCGTGGAGTTGCTTATGACCATCATATCCGCATACAGAAAAATAAGTCTGTGTTTAATGCTCCTCCTGATAAGCGGTTTGTAGCCCTCTGCCTTAAGCCTCTTGCAATCCGGGCATTTCTTGTCGACAAGATAGTATTTCTTAATACCGTCATTCTGTGCCGAAGCATATTTAAAAATATATTCGGAAGAATCTCCTGCCTTATAAATCTTATCGATAAACATCCATATAGGTTTACGTTTCATGAACGGCTTACATATAAAATACGCCATTCTGACAAGCAGGAACTTATATGTTTCAAGTTTACGCGACATTAACATCTCAAACCAAAGCTTCATCTCACGCTTAAAGATTGAGCGTTTACGTATCTTATATATTACAATCGTTGAGAATTTATATGCTGCCATATAATTTTCTCCGAATGTCCAGTAACTGTTTTTAAATTTACCGGAAAGACAGCTTGTATGTGAATCAAATGAAATTCTTAACAAATCTTCCCATTCACCGACACTGTATTTAAACGCAATTGACTGGCGTTCTACGTTTTCAACCGGAATCACTACCCTGAAAGAAATTCTCTTATAGAATGAAATTCCGAAAAGCTTCGTATGTGAATATCTCTCGCGTTTCTCAACTTCGATTATTCCATTCTCAGTCTCAACATAAAAATGTCCTTCTTCGATATCATATATACCTGACAATGTACCGTCTATTGCAAGTTTACCGTCACGGTAATCCATAAACTGGATATTCACCTTCTGGCTGATTCCTGATGCCGCAAGAACACCTGCCGCGCCGTAGTACGGCTTACCGTTAAGATAATATCTGGAAAGCCTGTACGATTCGTCATGATATTTTATCTTCATGAAGAGTTCCTGAACATAGAATTTCTTGCCGCAGAATTCAAGGTTATGGCTGTTCATTATTATCTCATCATCGATGTGCTTAAGCACCCTTGACCATGACCAGAGATAATCCTCTGCCTCCTCTATAGGCACGCAATGCTTATTAAGGTTGTTTAAATTGGCTTCCACCCTGTTGTTAAGTGCATATATTGCCTGTGTCTGGATTATTGCAGGTACTTTGCCGTTCATTGACTCAAGGTACGGAACCCAGAATTTGTCAATTGCCTCATAATACCATTCTGCCTCATAGTATCCTTCAAAAAATACCGTGCTGTCCTCACTTGCCTCATGAAATTCATATATCTGTTCATTGACATAAAGCATCTTCATTTCTTTCAGCATTATATCAAACAGAAAGGCCTTTTCAGTCTCATATCTGATATCTGTTCTCAAAGGCCCATTTTTCCAGTATGACGAATCAATCCATGTTCCCTCAAGGAAATACGGAAGGCAGTTATACTGTGTATTAAAATTAATCTCAAGATAAGGCAGTGTACTTTTTATTCGTGAAAAAACATCATTTATGACTTCGCCTTCATGTTTCTTTGCCGGTATTGCGAGTTTATATCCATGTACGGACTCAAGATATTTAACCATACTGCTAAGGTATGAAGGACCGAAGCTGCTTCCTGCTTTGATAACGGTAACGAAATGTCCATTGACATCACCAACAGCATTAATATCATAAGATTCGGATATCCTGACATTAGGCCATTTGGCAAACTGGGCAGCTGCGTCATCTGTCAATGACTTATCTTCTGAACATATAATAAGTTCCACTTTGTCGGCTGCTATATCCTGCAATTTAAGGAGGCTTCCTGTCTTAGCATTACAGGACGCCTCCTCTGATAAAATGTATATTAAGGACACCACAATGTCTTTATTATACATCATAAGTTAATTCCTCCTTGGCAAACTTCTTATAATGCTCATAATAATAATGAGAACGAAGTGTGTAGAGATCTTCCGGTGTGGTGACCTTAATATTGTCACGTTCTCCGATGAAGATATGAATATTCTCGCCAAGTTCAATAAGTAAATCCGCTGATGATGTCGGATTTACAAGTCCTCTCTTGGCTGCTTCCTCATGGGCCCAGAGAATCTTACGCATAGTATATCCCTGCGGAGCCTGTGTAATGTACATATTCTCTCTCGGCATATTGGTATTGCAATTCATTCCGTCAGTACTTACAAGTACCGAATCAATGCTTCTTACAACCGGAACAGCCGTCTCATACTCTTTGGCAAGTTCAATACAATCCGATATAAGCTGCTCTGACATTACCGGTCTTACACCGTCACAGATAAGAATTATATCAGTATCGGCTGCATCTTTGGCAACTTCAACAACTCCGTTATGAATCGACTCAAATCCGTTAGCTCCTCCCGGAACGATTGCTTTAACTTTCTCAATCTTATATTCTTTGATAAGATCCTTAAGATGATCTATACCCGTTGCTATACATGATACGACAATATCATCTACAAGCGGATGCTTTGAAAAATTCTCAAGCGTTCTTATAATGATAGGCTTGCCGTCTACCTCGATAAACTGTTTAGGTGTATTTGCTGATTTCATTCTTGTACCGGTTCCTCCGGCAAATAACATTGCGTGTACCATAAAATCCTCCTTCATAAAGTGCACTTAGTTTATATCATATCAGCGTATTTACTGATATCGTATTCTATAATCGTATGACGTTCCCTGTCTGCTTCGTCAGGTATCGTCATATAGTTACCGTATAAATGTGACAGATATTTATGAATCTCCTTCGGGAAAAAATACTGTCTGTCCTCATATTGCATAAGTACCGGATCCATAAACCATTTTCTTAAATACTGCTCACCGCCGAAATGTCCTCTTCCTGCCGGTATTGCAATAATGTCTGATTTATCGTTATGACAGTTACTCAATGCTTTCTCTGTTGTAAGCAGCCATTTTCGGAGACTTCTGAATGAAAATAAAGTTCCGATTGCTTTCTTCTTGCCAAGCATGCGTCCGAGTTCCGGATCTGCTTCAATAACTGCACCCATACGCTGGTATTTATCCTTAATCCTTACACACGAGCATATGAACTGTAATCCGTCAGAAGTAAACCTCTGCCACAGCCGTCCGATACGGCTCTTTCTTACATTCTCTATCGGGAATACATCTATAAACAATCCGGCATTCCTCTTATCATTGTCCGCCGGTTCAACAAAACGTGTTCCGTTAAGCCTGATCTTCATAAAATTCAGATCATAATCCGGAGATGTATTGATATTCTGAACTGTGTATTTACCCGGATATGCCTTATTAATAAGTTCCGGAAGTCTGTCATAGTCTTTACGCAGAAGACATATATCTATATCGTCATCCCACGGAATGAAGCCTTTATGCCTTACCGCGCCGATTGCGCATCCTCCGGTCATCACATACCTGAGATTATTCTCCGTGCATACATCATGAATATCATCCATGATAAGTAAAAGCAATTTCTGGACATCATGTACATCCTTATCGCTAAGTGTATAATGCACTTTCTCATATTCAGCCCATTTCTTAAGTGAATGAAAAGTACTTAACATAATCTTACCACCCGTATATCTTCATGAAATGCACCTGTCTCTTATCCTCAGGCGGCAATTCCATATAATCGCCAAAAAGAGACGTCAGATAATAGTCATAACATCCCGGTGCCATTGCCTTACAATCTTCAAAATCCATAGGCACACCGCTCACATATTCTTCTCTCGGACAGCTTTCCTGTGGTCCATAGCCGAAAACTATTCCGGCAACATTTGTTGAACTTTCAAAAGGATACTTCTTCGCAATCCTTTCAATGTATCTGACCGTTCTCTTTCTTCCCCAGATTGCTCTGGCAAAAGGCTTAAGCACCGGCTTTATGAGTGCCTTCACCTTATTGGCTCCTGTTCCGGTCTTCGACTTGACAAATCTGAGTCTCTTACGTGCTGCAAGCACCTTACGGTAAATACTGCGTACCTCGTCTTCATCGTCCGGAAGCCCGTCCATCGGAAAAATATCTATCCACAGATAGCGGTCGTACGGATCATCTATATATTTCTTATCAACTCTTGTGTTAAGATCAAATATCTTACACATAGGATCATTCAGATTACCCAGGTCGGATGAATTAAAACTATATCTCGGCATGAGAGGCTGTTTACGGACAATTTCCTGCAGCTTGTCATAATCCGGCCTTGGCATAAGCAGGTCAATATCATCATCCCACGGAATAAAACCTTTATGTCTTACCGCTCCGAGGAGTGTACCTCCTGCCATGTAATATCTTAAATTATACTGTTCGCACAACTTTATGAACAGCTTCATCATCTTCAATTCACGTTCATGAACTTCTTCAAGCGAAAGCCGGTGTTCATTATGCACTTCGCCCATACTATTACTCCTGTTTCGTAGCAAGCATGCTCTCTATCATTCTCTTATACATATCGATAAGTCCGATTTCCGGCTTCCATCCGAGTTCCTGAAGCTTATCTGAATTAAGATGCATCTTAACATCCGGAGCATATCCATATACAAGCGCATCCTCAGGTATATCAAGAATCACTTTAATCTTATCATCGGCAAGTTCTTTGGCTACCATTTCAGCCATACCGCGTATTGTAATGCTTGATGCCGGATTAGCAACCGTATATGCCTCTCCGTTATTACCTCTGATAAGAAGAAGAAGAATGGCTTTGACAACATCCCTTGTATAACAATAATTACCAACCGACTGTCCTGCTGTATGAAGAACTATGTCATTTCCGTTAATTGCACTCTTGGCAAACTGGGCAAATACCCTGTTCTCTTCATAAGGGATTCCGGCGCCGAATGTCTGGGCGAGCCTGGCTATTCTTACCGGAACATTGTATTCTCTTGCATATGATGAACAAAGACATTCGCATATTCTCTTACCTTCTGAATATGAACTTCTGACATTATGGATATCAATATATCCCAGGTCGTCTTCCTTTACATATTCAAGTGATGGGTCTGTAATTCCGAACGCCTCCATCGATGAAAGATATACAACACCCTTTGCGTGTGCATCCGCTGCAAATCTTAATATATTATCTGTTCCGTCAAATGCCGTCTTGATTGTCTCTACCGGATGCTCAACAAAAAATTTGGATGCTGTCGGGCTCGCCGTATGGACAATATAATCAACCTTATCATCAATCTTAATTGAATCCGTTATATCCTGACTGACTATAGAAAGCGCGTCACTTTCAAAACCGGCATACAATCGTCCTGCCTTCGCTGCATCCCTGACAAGCGCAATTACTTTAATTCCGGCATTATGTCTCTTATTCATATTAAGAAGTGCCTTGACTGTCTGCATTCCGACAAGTCCCGTCGCTCCGGTCACCATAACAGTAGTATTGTAGAGCTCATCAAACGGCAGGCTGCTGTCCGCTATATTATCAAGATCCTCCTGTAATACTTTATCAATCATAATATATATCTCCTTATATGATACAATTATCTGTAGTTTACCACTTTCGATATCAAATTACAACTCTTTACCCGCACATTCAAGTGCAGCCGCAATTACTTTATCCATATCGTAATATTTGTACTGTCCGAGTCTTCCGCCAAAAATAACATTGCTTTCTTTGTCAGCAAGTTCGCGGTATTTTTCATACAATGCATTATTTTCTTCATTATTCACAGGATAGTATGGTTCCATTCCCTGTTTCCATTCCGACGAATACTCTCTCGAAATCACCGTTTTAGGCTGTTTCCCGAACTCAAAATGCTTATGTTCTATGATACGGGTGTACGGTACCTCACGGTCCGTATAATTAACAACGGCATTGCCCTGATAATTCTCACAATCAAGCACCTCAGTCTCAAAGCGCACGCTCCTGTACTGAAGCGGTCCGTAACAATATCCGTAATATTCGTCTATCATTCCCGTAAAAATCGTTTTCCGGGCAATATTCTTATTATCCCTGATAAAATCAAAATAATCCGTGCCGGTTCTTACCTCAATTCCTTCAAGCATTTTCTCTATTATTGCCGTGTATCCGCCGATAGGTATTCCCTGATATCTGTCATTAAAATAATTGTTATCATATACGAATCTAAGTGGAAGTCTCTTGATTATGAAAGCCGGAAGTTCCTTGCAGTCCCTTCCCCACTGTTTTTCTGTATAACCTTTGATAAGTTTCTCATATACATCACGGCCGACAAGCGACAATGCCTGTTCCTCCAGGTTATGCGGCTCTGTAATTCCAAGATCAGCTATCTGTGATGCGATTATTTCCTTGGCCTGCTCAGGGGTTCTTATATTCCACATCCGGCTGAAAGTGTTCATATTGAACGGCAGATTATAAAGTTCATCCTTATATACGGCTACCGGCGAATTAATGTAATTGTTGAATTCGGCGAAACGGTTAACATAATCCCATATCTGCTTATCGCTTGTATGAAAAATATGCGCACCGTATTTGTGCACATTTATTCCCTCCGTACTCTCGGTATATATATTGCCTCCGATATTATTCCGCTTATCTATTACAAGACATGTTCTGCCCTTCTTATAAGCCTCATGCGCAAATACAGCGCCGAAAAGTCCGGCTCCGACTATGAGATAATCGTACATAAGTCCTCCTTACCATTAAGACATAAACTCATCATAGACCGGCATTACCTCGTCTGTCGGTCCTATCATTTTAATGTCGCCTTCATGCAGCCAGATTACACGGTCGCAGAACTTACGAATCGTATCGCTGTTATGTGATACGAGGATTACCGTTCTGCTTTCATCCTTGATAAGTTCCTGCATCTTGGCACCGCTCTTTTTACGGAACTTGGCATCTCCGACACTCAGGACTTCATCAACAAGCATAATCTTCGGTTCAAGAATTGCCGTAATTGAAAATGCGAGCTTTGAGAACATTCCGCTTGAATATGTTCTTACAGGCATATCAATAAACTTTCCGATTTCGGCAAAACTTATAATCTCGTCCATCTTCTCGGTTATCTTGTCCTTAGGATATCCGAGAAGCATTCCGGAAAGATATATATTCTCTCTTCCTGTCAGTCTGGTCTGGAAACCGACACCGATTGAGAGAAGTGCCAGCGAATCAGTATAATTCTCTATTGTTCCTTCATCCGGTGAAAAAATACCGGCAATAGCTCTTAAAGTCGTTGACTTGCCGCTTCCGTTTTTACCGACAAGCCCGACAATTTCGCCCTTCTTTACATCAAAAGATATTCCCTTAACAGCCTCAAAGACATCCGCCTTATTCTTGCGCAGTTTAAAAAGACTTCTCCTTATGGACATATTATGGAGACATTTATACCTTATATGAAGATTTCTTACTTCAATTGCATTTTCTTCCTGCATTTAGATCACCTTAATATAACTATTTTCATATTTATAGATAAGCTTAATTCCTCCGACTGTCATCAGAAGTCCTACGACAAACCACGCTGCTAATACCTTATATCCAACATTTGACGAATAGATAAGGCAGTTACGCATGGAAGTCATAAGAAAAGCCATCGGGTTACACTTGCCAAGAATCGTTCTGAACGGTTCCGGAACCATGTCCAGCTTGTAGAATACACCTGACATGTAAAACACGACTCTGAGCACTACATTTATGACATTCCTCAGGTCCTCAACGAATACACCGAAATGCGCTATAATTGCGCTGAACCCGAATGTCACAAGGAAAAGTGTGATAAATACCGGTATCACCCAGAGGGCGTATATCGTAAGATGTACCTTATAATATATCATGAGCACAATGATAATGCCGAACGACACTGCCATCTTGAACGCCAGCACCAACATCTGCGTAAAAATAAGTGCATACTTGGGTATATATACCTTCGTGACGATTGATTTGTTCGATGCAACGATTTTGACGCTCTGCATGACATTTTTATTGAAAAAGTCCCATAACGTTATACCGATTATAATATAGAGTGTCATGTACTGACCGCTCTTGTTAAAAATAATTGTATAGATAAACCAATATACTATTGTAAAAAGTACAGGTTCCAAAACCCACCATAACCATCCCAGATATGAACCGGCCACTTCCGATTTCAGGGATGACTTTGCAGAAAATCCTATATATTTATAGAATTTCTTCATATCTTTGATAAACTTAGCCATATGCCTTTTTGCGCACGCTCCTTTCTGTCAATCCCGTTCAATATAACACTAATATTACGTAAAGTCAATAAAACTATACCCCGCACATGTTAAATACGGGGTATAGAGATATTAGTTATTCATATTAATTAAAGTTCGACTTTAACCTTATCGAGATGCCAGATATCGCGCACATACTCTTCGATAGTTCTGTCCGATGAGAACTTGCCGCTGCATGCTGTGTTAAGCATGACGGATCGAGCCCATCCTTCGCTGTCCCGGTATTTTTCTTCAATCTTCTTCTGTGCATCGGCATACGAACGGAAATCCTTAAGGATAAAGTAAACATCCGGCTTCGCATCATAGAGAAGTGAATTGTAGATATCCCTGAAAAGCTCAGGATCCTCAGGTGAGTAGAAACCGTTGATAAGCTGCATAAGCACCTGTCTGATTTCCTGGTCGTTATTAAAGATATCCTGAGGGTTATATCCGCCCTCATTCTGGTATTTGATAACTTCTTCAGCTGTAAGTCCGAAGATTACCGCATTTTCTTCTCCGACTTCCTTGACAATCTCAACGTTAGCGCCGTCCATTGTTCCGAGTGTCATCGCACCGTTAAGCATGAACTTCATATTACCTGTACCTGAAGCCTCTTTGCTGGCTGTTGAAATCTGCTCGCTGACATCAGCTGCCGCAAAAATAATCTCAGCATTGGATACACGGTAATTTTCAATAAATACAACCTTAATCTTGCCGTCGATACTCTTATCATTATTGATAACATTGGCAACATTATTGATAAGTTTGATCGTGAGTTTTGCTCTTCTGTATCCTGCTGCTGCCTTGGCACCGAAAATAAATGTTCTCGGATAGAAATCCATATCCGGATGCGCCTTAATCTGGTTATACAGATACATTACATGAAGGATATTAAGAAGCTGTCTCTTATATTCATGAAGTCTCTTAACCTGTACGTCAAAAATCGAACGCGGGTCAACATCAACTCCGTTATGCTCTTTGATATAAGCTGCAAGTCTCAACTTGTTCTGGTATTTAATCTGCATAAATTCCTGACGGCTGAGTTCATCATCTGCATATACCGCAAGCTTCTTTATCTGTGAGAGATCTGTGATCCACTCATCGCCAATCTTTCTGGTTACCCAGTCAGCGAGAAGCGGATTTCCGTGAAGGAGGAATCTTCTCTGTGTAATACCGTTGGTCTTATTATTGAACTTCTCAGGCATCATCTCATAGAAATCCTTAAGTTCCTGTTTCTCAAGAATTTCCGTATGAAGTGCTGCTACACCGTTTACAGAGAAACCTGCAACGATTGCAAGGTTTGCCATCTTAACCTGACCGTCATAGATGATTGCCATCTTGGCGATTTTGTCCTGATTGCCTGGGTATAATTTCTTAACCTGCTCAACAAATCGTCTGTTAATCTCTTCAACAATCTGATATATTCTCGGAAGAAGTCTTGAGAAGAGTTCAATAGGCCATTTTTCAAGTGCCTCAGCCATAATTGTATGATTGGTATATGCACATGCCTTGTTGGTAACTTCCCATGCTTCATCCCATGTGAGTTTCTCGTCATCCATAAGAATTCTCATAAGTTCTGCTACCGTAACTGTCGGATGTGTATCGTTAAGCTGGAAGCAGATTTTCTCATAAAGCTTTCTTACATCATCATGTGTCTCTTTGTATTTGGCAACTGCTCTCTGAACACTTGCTGATACGAAGAAATACTGCTGCTTAAGTCTTAATTCCTTACCTGCATAATGGTCATCGCAAGGGTAAAGGACTTCGCAGATAGTTTTTGCAAGGTTCTCCTGCTCAACTGCCTTGTGGTAATCACCTTTGTCAAAAGAATCAAGGTTGAACTCCTGGATAGGCTCTGCATCCCAGATTCTTAATGTGTTTACAATATTATTGCCATATCCGACAACCGGAAGATCATAAGGTACGGCGCGTACACACTGGTATCCTTCCTGTACGAAATTGTCTCTTCCCTTATCATCAACATAAGAGCTTACATATCCGCCGAATTTAACTTCAACCGCATATTCAGGTCTCTTGATCTCAAATGGGTTACCATCTCTTAACCAGTCATCCGGAATCTCAATCTGATATCCGTTCTCAATCTTCTGTGCAAACATACCGTATCTGTATCTGATTCCACAGCCGTATGCCGGATATCCGAGTGTTGAAAGTGAATCGAGGAAACATGCTGCAAGACGTCCGAGGCCACCGTTTCCGAGTGCCGCATCCGGTTCCTGATCTTCTATAACATTAAGGTCAAAACCAAGCTCATCAAGTGCTTCTTTAACTTCCTTGTAACATGTAAGGTTAATCATGTTGTTGCCGAGCGCACGTCCCATGAGGAATTCCATCGACATATAGTACACTGTCTTGGCATCCTCTTTCTCAAATTCCCTATGAGTTGCAATCCATCTGTCGATTATATAATCCTTAACTGTATATGCAACTGCCTGAAAAACCTGCTGTTTGCTTGCTTCGTCAATTGTCTTTCTGTACATGTTCTTGACATTTGACACTACCTGTTTTTTGAAATCTTCTTTGTCAAACTCCATTTTCTCCATCCTGATTTCTCCCTTTGTTTAATTTTTGGAAACACCCAATGTAACTGTCTCGCCATTGATATTCCATTCCTTAGAGTAACCTTTTATTTCTCCAGATATTATGTCGGTTGCAAGAACCTCCGCCTTAACGGTATCTGAATTTTTATCCAGAAGCGCGGCAATTTTATCATTACCTTCCGAAGAAACGGTAATCTTATCCATTACTTCAAATCCTGCTTCTTTTCTCATGGTCTGTATCTTACTGATAAGCTCCCTTACAAAGCCTTCCTCAATAAGTTCAGGAGAAAGATTTGTATCAAGAACAACCGTCACACCGTTATCACTTGCCGATTCAAAGCCTTCTGTCTGTGCAATATCAATAAGAAGATCATCCTTGGTAAGTTCAACTTTCTCTCCGCCAAAATCAAATGTAAGCATTCCATTGGCATTGAGCTCATCCATGGCAGCATTGCCGTCAATTGCCGAAAGAGCCTGACGGATCTGTCCGAGGAGTTTACCGTACTTAGGACCTACTGTCTTAAGCTGCGGTTTGAAGCTGTATGAGCTGTATGCTCTTACGTCATCCGTAAATTCCACTGCCTTAACGTTAAGTTCATCCTCAATAATTTCCTTGAAAAATTCCGGAACTTCAAAAGGTGCCTTAACATACATTTTGCCGATAGGCTGTCTGTTCTTGATATTGGCTGCATTACGGCACGCACGTCCGATAACAACGATTTTAAGAACTTCATCCATATTCTTCTCAAGCTCTTTATCAATATATGTTTCGTCAGCTACAGGATAATCACAAAGATGTATGCTCTCCGGTGCATCCTTATCGATACTCTTGACAAGATTGAGATAAATTTCCTCTGTCATAAACGGTATCATAGGAGCTGCTACCTTGCAAAGTGTTACAAGACAGGTATAAAGTGTCATGTAAGCATTTATCTTATCCTGCTCCATTCCCTTAGCCCAGAAACGTTCTCTTGAACGTCTTACATACCAGTTGCTGAGGTCGTCAACAAATTCTTCAAGAACTCTTGTCGTCTCCGGAATCTTATAATCATTAAGATAAGAATCCACTGATTTCACAAGTGAGTTGAGCTTACTTAAAATCCACTTATCCATTACGGAAAGTTTATCATATTCAAGCTGGTATTTGGTTGCGTCAAATTCATCTATATTCGCATAAAGCACGAAAAATGCATATGTGTTCCAGATTGTTCCGAGGAATTTTCTCTGTCCTTCGGTAACGGCCTTATCGTAAAATCTGTTCGGAAGCCATGGTGCCGAATTCGAGTAGAAATACCATCTGATTGCATCTGCGCCATGTGTTTCAAGAGCATCAAACGGATCAACCGCATTGCCCTTTGATTTACTCATCTTCTGGCCGTTCTCATCCTGTACATGTCCGAGAACGATTACGTTCTTATACGGTGCCTTATTAAACAGCAATGTTGATTCTGCAAGCAGTGAGTAGAACCATCCTCTTGTCTGGTCAACAGCTTCAGAAATAAAGTCTGCCGGGAACTGCTTCTCAAAAAGTTCCTTATTCTCAAACGGATAATGATGCTGTGCAAAAGGCATTGCTCCCGAGTCAAACCAGCAGTCGATAACTTCCGGCACTCTCTTCATGGTTTTTCCACAATCCGGACACTTAAATGTTACCGCATCAATGAACGGACGGTGGAGTTCAATATCGTCAGGACAGTTATCCGACAATTCTTTAAGTTCTGCAATGCTTCCTATGGAGTGCATCTTGCCACAACCCTCGCACTGCCAGATATTAAGAGGAGTTCCCCAATATCTGTTACGGCTGATTCCCCAGTCCTGAACATTCTCAAGCCATGCGCCGAAACGTCCTTTTCCGATTGTCTCAGGAATCCAGTTGATTGTATTATTGTTACGGATAAGGTCATCCTTAACCGCTGTCATCTTAATGAACCATGACTCTCTCGCATAATAGATAAGAGGTGTATCGCATCTCCAGCAGAACGGATAATCATGTTCAAATTTAGGTGCTGCAAAAAGCTTACCTTCCGCATCAAGGTCTTTAAGGACTTCAGGGTCTGCTTTCTTAACGAAAAGGCCTGCATAAGGCGTTTCCTCAGTCATATCACCCTTGCCGTCTACGAATTGTACAAACGGAAGATCATATTTACGGCCTATTCTCGCATCATCTTCACCGAATGCCGGTGCAATGTGTACGATTCCTGTACCGTCTGACATGGATACATATCCGTCACATGTCACGAAATGGCCTTTCTTGTTCTGTCTGGCTGCTGATTCCGCAGCACATGCATAAAGCGGCTCATACTCTTTATATTCAAGCTCACTTCCTTTATATGTCTGAAGAACTTCATAAGCCGGTGTTCCCTCTTCTCTCTCAAGTGTTCCGAGAACCTTGTCAAGAAGTGCTTCTGCCATATAATAGGTATATCCGTCAACAGCCTTAACCTTACAGTATGTGTCATCAGGGTTGACGCAGAGTGCCACATTGGATGGAAGTGTCCAAGGTGTTGTTGTCCATGCGAGGAAATAAGCATCCTCACCTTTAACCTTAAATCTTACGATTGCCGAGCGTTCCTTAACTGCTTTATATCCCTGTGCAACCTCATGTGATGAAAGAGGGGTTCCGCATCTCGGGCAGTAAGGAACAATCTTAAATCCTTTGTAAAGAAGTCCTTTATTCCAGATTTCCTTAAGGGCCCACCATTCGGACTCTATGAAGTCATTATCATATGTTACATAAGGGTGGTCCATATCGGCCCAGAAACCGACTGTATTGGAGAAATCCTCCCACATTCCCTTATACTTCCATACACTTTCCTTGCAATGCTCGATAAACGGCTCAAGTCCGTACTGTTCAATCTGTTCCTTGCCGTCAAGTCCGAGCTTCTTCTCAACTTCAAGCTCAACCGGAAGACCGTGTGTATCCCATCCTGCCTTACGCGGTACCATATATCCTTTCATTGTCCTGTATCGCGGAATCATATCCTTGATTACACGCGTAAGAACATGGCCGATATGCGGCTTTCCGTTAGCGGTAGGCGGTCCATCATAGAATGTATATGATGGGCAATTCTCACGCATCTTCATGCTTTTTTCAAAAATCTGATTGTCTTTCCAGAACTTTTCAATCTGTTTTTCTCTCTCGACGAGTTTCAATTCTGCAGAAACTTTCTCGTACATCTTACTCTTCCTTTCAATAAATTATATTCTGACACGGCAACGGTAATTTAAAAAACCTCTGCCGGTAATTGGCAGAGGCCTGAAAATCAATAATAATCAGTGTGCTGCATCGCAGCATCCGTTCGGCATACCAACATATGCGTTCTCTGTAACGGGAGAAAACCGTCATCTCTTAATAGCCTTAACAGCGTTCAGATAGAAACTCCGGAGTGATATTCATCTGATTCCTACTTATACCGCATCACAGCACCGCGGCTCTCTGAAATGTTCGGAAAAAGACTACTGTCTCCATCAAAGTCTTAAACATAATTATTATAGACATATCGTGTTCGATTTGTCAAACACTGTTTTAAATTTTAAAGCGGTATCCCACGCCCCATATTGTCTCAATATACTGCGGCTTAGATGTATTATATTCTATCTTTTCGCGTATCTTCTTAATATGGACAGTTACCGTTGCAATATCGCCCACGGAATCCATCTCCCAGATTTCTTTAAAAAGTTCTTCCTTCGTATACACACGGTTAGGATGCTTGGCAAGGAATACCAGCAAATCAAACTCTTTTGTTGTAAAATTCTTCTCCTCACCGTTTACAAAAACCCTTCGCGCGGTAAGGTCAATCTTGATTCCTCTGATCTCAAGCTCATCATTCGGCTCAGCATTGGATGACACAAGCCTTGCATATCTTGACATGTGGGCTTTGACACGCGCTACGAGTTCGCTCGGGCTGAACGGTTTCGTAATATAATCATCCGCTCCTAGTCCCAGCCCGCGTATCTTATCAATATCCTCTTTACGTGCGGAAACCATAAGGATAGGGGCGTTGCTTATCTCTCTTATTCTCTCGCATATCTCAAAACCGTCCATTCCCGGCAGCATTATGTCAAGAATATAGAGATCAAAATCCTCACTCATGGCAAGTCCCAGTCCGTCAGTTCCGTTATTGGCTATAACAACTTCAAAATCACTCAGTTCAAGATAATCTTTCTCAAGTTCCGCAATGCTCTGTTCATCTTCTACTATCAGAATTCTTTTCTTGGTACTCATTTTGTCATCTCCTGTCTTATTTCTATTCTTTATCTATTCTCTTGGGAACCGGCTTGGCCTGTTTGTGTTTGATCATGGTGATATGCATTATTGTGCCGACTCCCGGTGTACTCTCTGCGCTTATCGTTCCACCATGATCTTTAATAATCTTGCTTACAATCGAAAGACCTATCCCGCTTCCGCCGGCGGCTGTGTTGCGTGAGGCGTCAGCCCTGTAAAAGCGGTCAAAAATATGCGGAAGGTCCTTTGGCTCTATTCCCTTGCCGTTATCTTCTATATCAATAAATACATTGTCACGGTTCTCCGTGAGTCTTATATCAATCGCACTTTGTTCTTTGTCGCGGTATTTGACCGAATTGCTCACGATATTATTTATTACACGTTTAAGTTGTTCCGGATCTGCTATGATCGTGGTCTTACGGCTGATTTCATTGGAATACGAAAGTCTGACACCCTCCGCATCCAGTTCTGTTCCTATTTCTTCCACACAGTCCTCAAAATAATCCGTAAGATTAATACATACGAAATTATATGGTACCCTGTCCGTGTCAATCTTTGAGTAAAATGTAAGTTCATCTATAAGTTTATCCATATCACAAGCTTTATTATATATGGTCTTAACATATCTGTCCATCTTCTCCGGTGTATCCACAACACCGTCCATTATTCCTTCCACATAGCCTTTGATGGCTGTAATAGGAGTTTTTAAATCATGGGAGATATTTCTTATAAGTTCCTTATTCTCGTTGTCTATCTTAATCTTATCCTCGGCATTTTCCAGAAGTCTTTTTCTCATGCTGTCAAAATCCCTGCAGAGTTCCGCTATCTCGTCCTTGCCCTCAACATCCATCTTAAAATCAAGATTACCGTTCTTAATATTATATGTGGCCAGTTTCAATTTATTGATAGGTGATACCGTTTCTTTATATATCCATGTGGTAAATATACCGCTCGTGAAAATAAGGATAAGCACGATACCCACAATTCCGTCAAAGATAAGCATCTTCATCTGCGGCACCAGTTCATCAATACACATGACAACATATGCATACCCGCTGTTGCCGGGATCGCCGTAATCTATGATATTGACAATCGCCTGCTCTTGTTCAAGATAAATTGCCGCTCTGTCAGAGTCCCCATTATAATCTATTCTGTTAATCTGTTCAAGGATTTCGTCAGAGCGTTCATCGCCGGAATAGACGCACTCTGAATTCTTAACCACTACAAGGAAAGCACTTCTCTTCTTGAGTTCTGTGTTTATCCCATCCATAAAATCATAATCCGAGAAAAGATACGGTTCATTATCCGCCGCGTCAGCCAGCTTGCTGTACTCACTTTCACATATATTGAACACCAGGGCTGCAGGATTGATGAGTGTCTCGTATGAAGTCCCATCCGCATTATAGCTGCGCCTGATTTCCTTAAGTTTAAAAGATGCCACAAGTATAAGTGCCACTGAAAAAAGTAACACCGGCACAATTATAAGTATTGCAAATGATATTTTTAACTTAGTTGAAAGTTTCATACTGGCTCCTGTCAAACAAAAAGGTCCGGACAAATCCTGTCCGAACCTATTTTAACATAAAACACAATCAAAAAATACTAAAGTATTATAAACTTTATAAATATTTTCTTAAGTCATCTGCCTTGTCGGTCTTCTCCCACGGAAGGTCAAGGTCTGTACGTCCGAAATGTCCGTACGATGCTGTCTGTTTGTAAATCGGTCTTCTCAAATCAAGCATCTTGATGATTCCGGCCGGCCTTAAATCAAAATTCTCTCTGACAATCTCAACGAGTCTTGCGTCATCAAGCTTGCCTGTGCCGAAAGTCTGTACATTGATTGATGTCGGATGTGCAACTCCGATTGCATATGACAGCTGTATTTCACATCTGTCTGCAAGTCCTGCCGCTACGATATTTTTGGCTGCATATCTTGCTGCGTAAGCTGCAGAACGGTCCACCTTGGTGCAGTCCTTTCCGGAGAAAGCTCCGCCGCCGTGTCTTGCGTATCCGCCATATGTATCTACAATAATCTTACGTCCCGTGAGTCCGCTGTCGCCCTGCGGTCCGCCTATTACGAAACGTCCTGTAGGATTGATGAAAAACTTGGTCTTATCATCGACAAGTTCTGCCGGAAGAACCGGATCCAGTACGTATTTGCGGATATCCGCATGAATCTGTTCCTGTGTAACATCAGGATCATGCTGTGCTGATATTACAACAGCGTCAAGATGAATTGCTTTATTGTTCTCATCATATTCAACGGTAACCTGTGACTTGCCATCCGGTCTTAAGTACTTAAGAGTGCCGTCTTTACGAACCCTGGCAAGCTGTCTGGCAAGCCTGTGTGCAAGTGCTATAGGATATGGCATATATTCCTCGGTCTCATTGGTGGCATAACCGAACATCATTCCCTGGTCTCCGGCTCCGATTGCATCGATATCAGCATCATCCATACCGGATTCTTTGGCCTCAAGTGCCTTATCAACTCCCATTGCGATATCCGGTGACTGTCTGTCAAGTGCAACCATTACCGCGCAGGTATTTCCGTCAAATCCGATATCAGTACTGGTATATCCTATTTCCTTAACCGTATCCCTTACTATTTTCTGGATATCAATATTGGCTTTGGTTGTAATCTCACCCATTACAAGCACAAAACCTGTGTTGCAGCATGTCTCGCATGCGACACGGCTCATCGGATCCTGCTCAAGCAATGCGTCCAGTATCGCATCTGAAATCTGGTCACAGACTTTGTCCGGATGTCCTTCCGTGACCGATTCTGAAGTAAATAAAAATTTCTCCATCGTAATCTCCTTTAAATTATGGTATTAAAAACGAGTCCATACACAAATATGGACTCGATTATAAATTCGTAATCAAATCCACTTATTGCTCGAAATTGCCATATATCATATAATATATGTAACTTCTAATTTCGCTCAGGCTGGCACCTTCCTGTTAAGGGGTTGCCGTGACTTCTCAGATCCTATGTATCTCCATCACTCTGAATAAGCGGGATTAATTCCATGTATTAACTTGTTTTACGCATAACATTGTAAAGCCTGTGAGCCCGATAGTCAATAGGCTATTTACAATTCATATATTTTGTCGAGATTAAGTTTCTCGAGCTGTTTGCGCGGACCGACAACACACATGCTTCCCGCGGACACACATTTACCGAGTGCATCTGCGATTCCGGCAATGTCTTCCGGGCGTGCATTCAGAAGATTTTTTCTCCGTAAACATCTGCTTTCGTAGCTTATTCTTCTGAAAAAAAGAGTATCTGCGATATTTCCTTTGGTTTTAGGTGTAAACACCGGTGACATATCTGCAACCGCTCCTATTATATATTCAGTTATATCATCGCATTCCGCACAGAATTTTTTCAGAAATTCACCTATTTTATCTGTGTTCTTAATGAATCCTGCAATATCCGGATCTCTGTATGTGTAACATGATGCAAATCCGTTCTCCCTTACCTGGAAATCCGTTCCGTATGCGCCGCCCTTAACTCTCACAACGTTCCACAGATAATCTAACGAAATTATCTTGGATGCCAGTATTGCCCTTTCCGAATAACGTAATCCATGTGCCATCATGCTGCTTCCCATTACCGCAAATGACACATCAGAAGGTATCACTATTCCCTCCCTGGCAGGCTTGTTAAGTTCGATCAGATCATGTCCGGCTCTCTCATTTCCCGACGTGAATGCTCCCGTAAAGAAATCCGTAACAATATGTGCACAATCATGCATCGTTCCCGTAACGCTGACGGTCATTCTTGCACTGTCAAATATGCGTGGTTTAAGTGCTTCCATACACGCTTTGACCTTGGGATATTCCACGTCAAAATTATCTCCTATATCCTTAAGCCAATTGTAGTATGTAATACCTCCGCTGTATTCGCCCACAACTCCCGAAAGCGACCATGATGATGCCACGCGGCTCATCGCCGCACCGATTCCTGATGATGTGACTCCATCTCTAAAATCAACTATATACTGATGTACGATATCCTTAATGTCCTTCAGGTCATCAAAACAGCAGTCGTTGATAAATTCGGCAATGAGTTCCATGGCCGGCTGTATTTTTTCCTCAAGTGCACTGAATGCAATATAATACTTCACACTGTCAGATACGTTTTCGTTTCCCGCATATGATACTATGCCCGAATCAAGACTTCCGCAATACATTCTTAGCAATGCCTGAATCTTGGACCCGTCATGTTTAAGCGTACGGCTGTTGCCGATTATTTCATTCATAAGCGAAAGAATCTTAATGTTGTCAGCACTTATACCATCTATGTCAAAATACAGTGTAACATATAATATTCCATCCGTATTTATAGGATGCAGCAGAACATCGCAGCCTTTGTATCGTTCATATTCACAGGCAAAATCCTCCGGCTTGTCATCTATATCTTCTATGGCAAGCGACGGAAGTGACTCAAGCGCTTCCTTCGTATCCGTGCTGCTCTGCCATTTTTCCAGTTTCTGCTGCATGGCAATATATTCTTCGCGTGTTCTGTCATCCCATCCGGAGGTGATTCGGAGTATCCTGTCTTTTTCCCTGTTGCGCCGTTCTTCTCCGGCTGTATATGACGGATGCATCACATATTCGCACTTATGATTATTCTTAACAATCACACGTTCAAGTATATCTTCAAAATACCTTCCGGCAGCTCCTTCATGCAGCTTCTTAAAAAGCCCGTCTGTAAGAAGATTGAGCTCCGGACTTCCGCCATAACAGATACTTCCGGTAACTGAAAGTGTATATGCCAGCCCCCTTGGTGTTGAGCCGAAATCTCTTTCTCTCATGGCAAATTCACACGCTGCAAGACTGGCCTCAAGGAGTTCCCTGTCTATACCTTCCGAAACGACTTTTTGAATGGTATCATTAATAATATTTATTACTGTATCCGTATTATCTTCGGAAACATTGATAACCTGTATCATTACCCATGGCTGTTTCACTCCCTCGATTACACTCATGCTTACATCCTGCGCCAGGTCATTCTCTAACAATGCATTTACCAACGGTGCATGATTGCTTCCCGTAAGGATATCCGAGAGTATCCTCATAGCCACTATGTCTTCGGCATCCGCATACGTTCCGAACACATATCCGAGTCCGATCAATACTTTGTCCTCATCACTTTCCTGCGGATTGATCTCGTATTGCACATCCATGCGGCCGGCATTTACGCTATTTTGCAATTCAACCTGCGGGATATCATATTTATCCGCAGCATCATATTCACAAAGATATCCGTCCAGAAGTTTAAGTACTGCATCAATGTCTACACTGCCGTCAAGCACTATGTATGCGTTGGACGGATGATAAAATTTCTTATGTGCCGCTTTAAAATCTTCATAAGACAATCCGGTTATAGCATCCGGGTCACCACCCGAAATATATCTGTAACAATTATCCGGGAAAAGCATTCTTGTCATGCCGTATTCCATTCCGGTATACGGGTCCGCAAATGCTCCTCTCATCTCATTATATACAACTCCTTTGTAACTTATATTACCATCACTGTCAAATTCGTAATGCCAGCCTTCCTGGCTGAATATCTCCGGTCTGGTATAGATAAGAGGATGCAGCACCCCGTCCATATATACATTTATAAGGTTCAGAAAATCTTTATCGTTCCGGCTGCAGACAGGAAAACTTGTCCTGTCCGAGTATGTCATTGCATTCAGAAAAGTATTCAGAGAGCCCTTCATAAGTTCCACAAACGGCTCCTTTACCGGATATTTTTCCGAGCCGCCGAGAAGTGCATGTTCAAGTATATGAAAAACACCGCTGTCATCCCACGGTGTTGTCCTGAACGTGATGTTAAATGTCTTATTCTCATCTTCACGTTCAAGCCAGACAAGGCTTGCGCCTGACTTGACATGCCTCATTTCATGAAGACAGGTATCTATTTCCAGAAGCTTTTTCGTGCCGGTTTCTTCAAAGCCATGTATCATAATTAAGGTTCCATTCTGCATGCAGCAATTGCAAGTGCACCTGGTCCGATATGACATCCTATGCTTAACGATAACGGACTAATAAGCAGATTCCTTCCCGGAAAAGCTTCGTTGACTTCATCAATCCAGCTCTGTAATGTCTCGTCATCAACATGGCTGTATGCAATACATAATCTCATACGGCCCTGTTTATCAAGCTCTGCAAAGCGTTCCTCAAAATCCTTCTGCATTGCCTTGATCATAACATGTCTTGCTTTCTTCATTCCGCGCTCTTTGGCATATGCATCCAGCTTCTCGCCCTGAATTGTAAGTACCGGTTTCAGATTAAGTACGGTTCCTATCGCTGCCGCTGCCGCTGTTACTCTTCCGCCTTTCTTAAGGTATGCAAGTGTATCAACCGCAATATATATGCTGGCATCGTATGCTTCTTTTTCGAGACGGTTCTTTATCTCGAATGCATTCATTCCCTGCTTTGCGTATTTAAGCGCATCATACACCGACTGTTCCATGGTAACGGAAATTCTGTGATTATCCGCAATCTCAACCCTGCCGTCATAATCCTCGGCAAAAACCTTGGCACTGTTACAGGACTCACTCAATCCGCTGGACATCGGTATGTATATTATATCATCATATCCCTGTCCAAGGATTCCTTCCCACATATCCATAACATCTCCCGGAGATGGCTGCGAAGTGGAAACCTCCGCTCCTGCATCGAGAGCATCATAAAATTCTTTAACTGTCATATCAGTTTCCTGATACTTAACTTCTCCGTTTATAAAAAATGGCATTCTCATCATGAAAATCCCCAGTTCCTTCGCTTTTTCCCTGGAAATTCCACTGTTCTCATCCGTCATTACGGCTGTACTCATAATATTGTCACCTCATAATGAAATTCTGTTTATTTCATACTTAACATCTTGACTGATATTTATACAAGTATTAAAATAAAACAAAATCCACAGAAAGGCAATAACATTTTTCAAAAAATGTAGTTTAATTATACATGTGTATAATTATTTTTTGATAATTATGGAAGACAAACGAATTATAAAAACCAAAAAATATCTCAAGGACACACTCATCGAACTTCTTGATGAAATGCCTTTTGAAAAAATAACCGTTACCATGCTGTGCCAGAAAGCTGACATAAGCAGGATTACTTTCTATTCCCATTATGATGACAAATATGACCTCGTTGAAGACATTTTTCAGGATATGATAGCTGCCGGAACCGGTTACTATGATGAACTGGAAAATAGATTTAACAAAGATAACGATATTGCCTTGGGATTTTCACATGTAATGGACAGCATACTTAAGCTGTATTACAACAAGTATTATTTCTTCAGGCATGTGACACCGGAGCGTAATCCTTATCTCGCTTTCTCGTACTACAATCATGTGTTTTCCACCGTTGAGAAACATACCAACAAGGAAAATTCAAGACACCCGTTAAAATACAGCAACAGGCAGATAACAGGCTTCCTGTGCTACGGTCTTCTCGGTTTTATAAATGAAAGCCATAATGAAAATGATGATTTCCACAAGAATGAACGCGATGCGCACCAGCTGCTCTCAGATATTCTGAATAACGGAATACTGTTCTAGAAAGTGAACCCTATATAATTATGCCTTCCTTCATAAATCTTGCCCGCAGATCAATCTTCATCCGGTATATCGTTGTCTTGACTTTACTCTCGCTCACATCAAGCGTACATGCTATCTGCGCTATACTTATGCACTTGGCATATCGCAGCCGGAAAATCACGTATTTCTCTGCACTTACACCATTAAGGTAATCATTCATGACGCGTTTGATCTCGCAGCTGTCCATGTAACGTTCTATTGTCATGACATTTATCCCACAGTCTGTTTCATGCAGTTCCATCGGCATTCCCTTTCTCTTGCCGGCATTTTTCTTTCTCAGCACACTGTATGCTTCATTGCGTGCTATTCTCATAAGGTATGCCCGTAAATCACGCAGGCTCCTGTCCGTAATCCGCCTCCACGCCTTATAATATGTTTCATTCTCGCACTCCGCCGCATCTCGGAAATCACCCAGAACACCCAATGCCGTATTAAATATCCAACTCCCGTATTTGTCCTTAGTTTCCTTAATCGCACGCTCATCGCGATTGATATACAGCTCTATTATCTGCTCGTCCTCCATGTTCTTCTCCTCTGTATTAAATCAAGTATTTAATTATAAGATTGCTTTTTGTAAAAAAAAGTCACACTATTGATAAAATTTTTTCTCCATTTATTTCATTGTATGCTATACTCTAATGTAGTAAAAAAATACAGGAGCAGTTCTATGATTAAAATCGGACGAAATGACCCATGCTGGTGCGGCAGTGGGCAGAAATACAAGAAATGTCATTTTGAATTTGACGAGAGACTTGAAGATTTAAAATGCAGCGGATACAAAATTCCCCCGCACAAAATTATCAAGACACCGGAACAGATTGAGGGCATTAAAGCCAGTGCACGAATTAACATTGCTGTCCTCGACTATGTAGCAGAACATATAAAAGCCGGCATCTCAACCGAGGAAATCAACGGATGGGTTGACTCTGTCACAAGAGAAATGGGCGGCATTCCGGCGCCTCTTAATTATGAAGGATTCCCTAAGAGCGTATGCACTTCCCTCAATGATGAAGTATGCCACGGAATCCCTGCGGATGATATAATCCTTAAAGACGGTGACATAATAAATGTCGATGTCTCAACTATTTATAACGGATATTTTTCAGACTCCTCAAGAATGTTCTGTATCGGGAATGTATCTGAAGATAAGAAGAAACTCGTTGAAGTTGCCAAAGAATGTCTTGACGTAGGACTTAAGGAAGTTAAGCCATTCACTCCTCTCGGCAATATGAGCAATGCGATCAACACGCTTGCCAAATCGCACGGATACAGCATTGTACGGGAGATAGGCGGTCACGGATGCGGGCTCGAATTTCACGAAGAGCCATGGGTCGGATACACACTTCCGGCCGATACCGGAATGATACTCGCACCCGGAATGTGTTTTACGATAGAGCCAATGGTTAATATGGGCAAAGCAGACATCGTCCAGGATGATGAGAACGGATGGACAATCTATACAGAGGACGGTTCCCCTTCCGCGCAGTGGGAAATACAGGTTCTTGTAACCGAAGACGGCGCAGAAATCATTTCATACTGATTCCAACCAAAAAAGCGTTGCACCATTATGATGCAACGCTTATATTATACTGCTTAAAATTACTGATTAACCGGTCCGTTCTGCGGAGCATATGCCTGCTGCGGTCCTCCATAGTTCTGATTCATATTATTCTTTGCATTGAAATCAGCAGCGGCAAGATTAAGTGCCTTGCAAAGTTTATGAAGATAGATAAACGGTCCCACAACTATAAATGAACCGAGTATATCCCATCCCCAGAATGTTCCGGCACCGAAACTGTAATTAATTCCTCTCTGTCTGAGGGCTTCACCTGTCTTGGCTGAAATTCTGTGCATCCACACAAGCGGAACAATACCCAGTGTAAGCCATGAGAAAATAAAGTAAACAAGGCAAAAATGCATTGTCTTCTTACCTGTTGGCACAAGTATATTCAAATCCTCACCGACTGTTGCCCAAAACCAAATTCCATAGATTCCGCATGTAACAAGTGAAAGCAGAATCAACTTAACCATTCCTCTGTTAGTTCTCATAAACCAAACCTCCGTATGTATATTTTATTGCACGCAAAGTATCATCCCCGCGTCATTGAAAGTATATCATTAGATATACATACATGTCAATGCTTCATTATTATTTATCCTTAAATCCGGCCGGTTTTACATTATCAATAATATTAAGTATATCCGCAAGTTCTTCTTCGGACAGATGGGTATAATCCGCAAGTTCTCTGACAGATGGCGCTGCTTTGCCTTCTTCCTTTAAATGCTTAACAGCTTCCTTGACAAGATTGGCTTTACCGACAACCGCATTCTCGGAATCATCTTCTCCTGTAATTTGTGATACATAGGCTTTCATGGCATCGTTGACCGCTTCTCCTGCCTCGGCTACCACATCATATCCCGAACCTGCTCCGATTCCGCACAATTCACCGAGCCTTATAAAGAGCGCAATGTTGCCTTCCTGAATCAGGTCTTCAAGTGCCACTCTGTCCGATGCGTACTCGTCCGCCAGAACCGCTACATTGGCAAGCATACTGTCGGACAAAGCATTAATAACCTCAGCATTACCGTTAAGAAGTTCATCATACATATCTTCAAGTTCATCTTCAGTATACCGGCGTATTCCTTTAAGATCTTCCATATATAATTCAAGTGCCTTAGAGCACCCTGATTCAGCGGTATCAGGTTCCTCCTGTACATTCTCCTCTGTCTCCGATGCTGTTTCTGCTGTCTCCTCCTCGTGCGGCGTACTTAAGTACTCAAAAACCATCTCCTTCTGTTCCGCACTGAGCTCCATGTCATTAAAATATCCGAGTATTTCTTCCCTCGTAAGCGGTTCTGCCGACGTTCTTACTATCTCTGCAACTCCGCGTAAAGTTTCCATAAATGAATTTCTGTCAAGCATATCTCATTTCCTTTCCGGGCGCGCGCAGCTGGTATGGTTATTTTATCATAAACTGGTTATTTTCATTATACCATATCCATTGTATTATACTGACAATTCGATGACGCGCGATTCAATCATATTAACCTAAAGGAGATTATACTATGAGTAATACCAATACTGCAACCAGTAAAAAAAATGATATCAGAACCATCGCAGTCTGTGCTGTGTTTACAGCTCTGACCTGCGTATTTACAATGTTTATACAGATTCCAACCGGAAGTGTCGGCGGAATGGTTCATATCGGAAACATTCCTCTCTTTATCGCAGCCGCTTTCTTCGGTAAACGTACCGGCTCCGTTGTAGGCGGTGTAGGAATGGCACTCAGCGACCTTCTTACCGGATGGGTTCCGTGGGCACCGATTACGCTTATTACCGTAGGCATCATGGGATTTGTATATGCCCTTATTGTTGACCGTAAACCGACGCTTGTAAGGCTTATAATTGCATCTGTTGCCGTACTTGCGGTTAAAGTTGCCGGTTATTACATCGGTGAAACCATTATGTACGGAAGTTTCCTTGTCCCTCTTGCATCAATACCGGGCAACATAATCCAGATCAGCGTTAACTCAGTTATCGCAATACCGGTAATACTTATACTTAAGTCTACATGCGAGAATCTTATTAACAAACTCGCGCCATCAGCGCGATAATATCAGGAGGCAGCTATGTACAAAATCATGACACCGGGACCCGTCAGTGTTCCCGAACAGGTAATGAATGCAAGAAGCAGATGGTTCCCTAATCCGGACGTCGACACGTCATTCTGTGAAGAATACCACGACGTGTGTAAACGCATCGCCGGACTTTTACACACCGGTAATGAAGTATATATCCTTGACGGTGAAGGTATACTCGGCCTTGAAGCTGCATGTGCATCACTTACGGAACCGAATGATCGCGTACTCGTGATTGACAATGGCATATACGGCAGGGGGTTTGCCGATTTCGTATCAATGTACGGCGGTACCCCTGTGCTTTATACATGTGACTACCGTAATCCGGTCAACCCGGATGAACTTTCGGAATATCTTGAAAAAGACCATAATTTCAAGTACGCAACCGTTGTACATTGTGATACTCCAAGCGGCATGCTCAATGATGTTTCCGCAATCTGCCCGCTTTTGAAAAAATACGGAATAATGACACTTGTTGACTCCGTTTCCGCCATGTTCGGTGCCGAATTCAAGGTCGATGAATGGCAGATAGACATTGCCTGCGGAGGTTCGCAGAAAGCTATGTCAGCACCTTCGGGCCTTACATTCGTATCCATAAGCGATGACGCTTTTAGTGCAATGCGAAGCAGGAAAACACCTATTGCTTCTTTTTACTGCAATCTGCTTACATTTGAGAATTATTACAAGGACAAGTGGTTCCCATACACAATGCCGGCAAGCGACATCTACGGACTCCGTGAGGCAGTCGGAATAATTGAAAAAGATAAAGACAGGCTTGTGCGGCATGCCCGCATTTCCAAAGCCGTAAGGGAAACTCTTACAGCCGCCGGCCTTATGCTTTATGCTGAATCCGGATATTCTCCGACCGTAACTGTATTTAATGTTCCTGATAATATTAAAACCGCCGATATAATTGAAACCATGAAAAATGATTATGGGATACTTATCGCCGGAAGTTTTGATTATCTTGCCGGCAAAGTATTAAGAATAGGCCATATGGGCAACTCCGCCAATACAGAAGATGTTGCCCTGACCTTAGATGCTCTTGATAAGACTTTACGCAGGTTTAATTTTGAGCCTGCATGCAGTCTCCGTGATTCGTTTATGCATAAAATGCAACAGCAATAACTCCCGGACCGACATGTGTTCCGATTGTTCCGCCGATTGTACGGTATTCAAGCGACGGCACATGTCCCTCCCATAAGGAGCGGCTGTCTTCTATATATTTCTTAAGCAATTCGTCTCCCAGACCCGTATATCCCAGCATAATCGGCATATCGAAATCTATCCCGCCTGCTTTTTCTATATGTTCAACAAGAAGGTTATTTCCCTGTCTGGAGCCGCGTGCTTTACCTATCACCTGCACTGCGCCGTCCTGAATGGTCACAACCGGCTTGATTGACAGCAGTCCTCCGGCAAAAGCAACTGTTTTGGAAATTCTTCCGCCTTTCTTCAGATATTCCAAGGTATCTAACAGAGCAATTATGTGTATTTTTTTCTTGCACTCGTTAAGTTTCTCAACTATTTCTGCAGCGCTGCATCCATCTTTGGCAAGCTGCATACCATACTTTATAAGAATAATTTCTCCTATCGTAACACTTTCGCTGTCAACAACATACACACCATCAAATTTATCTGCTGCCATTACCGCGCTCTGGTATGTTCCCGAAAGTCCGGATGCCATTGTAACCACTATGACTTCACTGCCGTCAGCCACTGCTTTCCCAATTGATGTTTCAAAATCATAAGGTGACACCTGACTTGTTCTCGGAAGCTCATCACTCTCGATAAGTTTCTCATAAAATTCTCTGTGACTTAAGGTCACACCGTCTTTATATTCGTCATTTCCGAATGTTATGGTCATAGGAACAACCGTAACTCCGTCCTTTTCGCACATATCCGAAGCCGAATCCGTTATAAATTTAATGCTCATAATAGTCCTCCTATTGTTGATAAATCAACAACTAGATTATAAAGAAAAGATGTTGTATTGTCAACATCTTTTCTTATGCACTATTTAGTTGACGAACTCTGCCTTACCCGCCAGGTTCCCGGTGAAAGAAGCACAAGCATCGGGAATATCTCAAGGCGTCCGATAAGCATATCAAAAATAAGTACAAGCTTTGATAATACGCTGAATCCGCCGTAATTTCCTGTCGCTCCGACAGCTCCGAGCCCCGGTCCTATATTATTAAATGTCGCAGCAACCGCCGTAAAATTAGTAGTCATGTCATATCTGTCCAGACTTACTATAAGGAAAGATATGATAACTATAAGCACATAGGCTGCGAGATAGACCAATACGGTCTTCACGGCACTATCCTGGATACCCTTGCCGTTAATTCTCACGCGGTTGACGCTTCGCGGATGCACGATTGAACGGGCCTCATTTTTGACAGCTTTAGCCAGAATGATAAGTCTCGATATTTTCAAACCGCCGCCCGTACTTCCGGCGCATGCTCCCACGAACATCAGAAGCACCAGTATTGCCCTTGAAAATTCCGGCCACATATTGAAATCGCACGTTGCAAAACCGGTGGTTGATATTACCGATGCAACCTGGAAAATCGAATGATGGAATGCTTCAAAAAAGCTTCCGAAGCTTCCCATAATATTAAGTGCAATCAGAAGTGCCGACGCAAATACTATAATAAGGAAATATCTTACTTCTTCATTGAGCAATGCCTCCTTGCCCTTACGTATGAGAAGAAGATAATACACATTAAAATTAACTGAGCATGCCAGCATAAATACCGTTATAATATTCTGCACTGCCGCGGAATAAGATGCAATGCTGGAGTTAAGCAGTGCAAATCCTCCTGTACCTGCTGTGGCAAAAGACAAAGTCAGCGCATCAAAGAATTTCATTCCAGCTATAAGAAGCGCTGCCGTCTCCATTATGGTTATAATACAATATATACCATAAAGAATCATTGCCGTATGTTTTACCCTCGGAACAAGCTTGCTTACCGAAGGTCCCGGGCTCTCGGCCCTCATAAGATGCATGTTGGAACCGCCTGAAAGCGGAAGGACCGCCATTATAAATACCAGGACACCCATTCCTCCGATCCAGTGCGTAAACAAACGCCAGAACGCCGATGCATGTGAAAGAATTTCAACCGACGGCATAATGCTCGCACCGGTGGTTGTAAATCCTGACACAATTTCAAATAGCGCATCTATATAAAAAGGAATTTCTCCCGTAAGGCACAGCGGAAGCGCACCTATTATACTGAGTAAGATCCAGCTTAAGGAAACCGCTACAAAACCTTCCCTGGAATAGAATGTATTGCTCTTAGGTTTACGGTATCTGCCCGCAAAGCCTGCCAATATGCATATAATCGATACTATTCCGTATATAAATCCCTCTTCTTCGCCGTAAATTGCTCCGATTATGGACGGAAGCGCCAGGAAAACGCCTTCAAAACAGACCACACTGCTCAGTATGTATCTGATTATCGAATAATTCATATGTCCTCCTACCTTAACGCATCCCTTATATCATGCAGTCCCGTTGTCGTTGTGATAAGGATTACCATATCATTGACCTTTATGACACTGTTTCCGGTTGGCATCTCGACTTTACCTTTGTGGGTAATGCAGCCTATAATCATATTTTTCTTAAGATTAAGTTCTTTGAGCGGGATGCCCACAACAGGAGAGTCTTCTCTTATCTGGAATTCAAGTGCCTCGACACGATTGTCATTAAGCCTGTATAACGTCTCTATATTACTTCCGATTGAATTCTTCATCGCACGGACATATTTAATAATTTCTTCTGCGGTAATGTATTTAGGATATATTACACTTCCGACTCCCAGACTTTCTATTATCTCATCATAGGATATTCGATGCACTTTGGTAAAAAGTTTCGCCTTGGAAAGGCTCTTGGCAAAAAGTGTAAGCATTATATTCTCTTCGTCAAAATTGGTCATTGACGCAAATGCTCCAACAGTCTTAAGGCCTTCCTCTATAAGGAGTTCCTTATCCGTAGCATCTCCGCATATTACAAGTGCCTTTGGAAGCATTTCGGTAAGTTCCTCGCACCTTGCCGGATCCTGCTCGACTATTTTAACCTTTACTCCCATATTAAGGAGCTGTCTTGCCAGATAAATTGTTGTGGTACCGCCGCCAATCATCATGATATCCCTCGTAACGGAAGTCGGATCTCCCATCTTCTTGAAGAAATCTATTGTATTCTCTGCAGGTGCCACGATGGTTATCTCATCCCCTGCCGCAAGTTCAAATTCCCCGTCAGGAATCATGACCTCCTCACCGCGCTCTACAATCGGTATAAGAACATTACATTTGACTTTGGCCGACAGATCGCGGAGTTTAACACCGCACAATGCCGAATCTTCAGGTACCTTATATATTACAAGTTCAACCCTGCTCTTGGCAAAACTATCAACCTTAAGAGCCGACGGAAATTTAAGCAGTCTTCCTATCTCCTGCGCCGCTGCCATCTGTGGATTAATAATCATCGAAAGACCCAGCTCTTCCTTGATAAAACCTATCTCGCGGCTGTACACGGGATTACTTACCCTTGCAATCGTATGACATCCGCCGGCCTTTCTCGCGATAAGACAACACAGAAGATTGAGTTCATCCGCACCTGTTACGGCAATAAGGAGATCCGCATTATCGACACCAGCCTCGCGCTGGATATTAAGGCTCGCGCCGTTACCTACCACGCCAAGCACATCATATGCATCCGATACACCGTTTACAAGCTTTTCATTAACATCGACCACTGTTATGTTATGTCCCTCATAGCTGAGCTGTTCGGCTATTGCCGAGCCGACGTTGCCGCAGCCTACAATAATTATTTTCATTCCTGCACCTTTCCTTTAACCTTTGATGGTGATATGTTGTATTTTTTCTTGAATAATTTACTGAAATGATATGCATCGTCATATCCGACCATCTGCGCAGCCTGCTGTACACTGTCGCAGCTGCCGTTCTTAAGTAATTCCATTGCGTGGCTGAGCCTTATATCTATAAGATAACTTATCGGAGCATCGCCTGTCTCACTCTTGAAAATCTTTGATATGTAATACGGACTCAGATACATATTCTCTGCAATCCGGTCTAATGATATTTTCTCATTATAATGGTCCTCAAAATAACTTACAATTCGTTCGACAACGTATTTCTTGCTGACAGACTCGAAAGCGTACCCTTTGGATGCTTCAATAGGATCTGACAATTCTCTTATGATAAGCAGGAGTATTTCCATCAGATAAGCCTTCAGCATAAAATACCTTCCGGGTCTTAATACCTCATTCTCTTCCGACATCTTAAGCGACATCCTTAAAAGCTTCTGCCGTAACTCTCCCTTGGTATGCATAACCGGTGCATCCGTAATATCCAGACAGTTAACCTTATGGCCTTCAAGCTGTATATCCGTAAATCCCACAAAAAATTCCACTGCCGGATTCCCGCTTCCGTCAGTCAGGGCCTGATGATATACACCGGGATTGAATATAAGAAGGTCTCCCTCCGAAACATCATATATTATATCATTTATTCTATACCTGCCACTGCCGGACACAATAAGGCTCATCTCGATGTGGTTACTATGGCAATGGTAATTAACCTCGTCGCGTGTCCTTGCTCCTTTCCAGCAGAACAGGAACGTAGGGTTCAGATCATTAAACCGTATCTTCTCACACATATTCTTCTTCCTATGTATTTTAACGCATAATTCTGATAAAAGTATACCACAAATCGGACAAAATACTACATCAATGAAGCAAAATTCTACATTTTCTTTTTCAATTAAGATTTTATACTAGAGTAAAATAATAATTCGTGAGGTTTTATTAATTATGACAGCAGAAAAATGGTTTCTGGGTTTTCTAAAAAAATACAAATGGCTTATGGTACTCGGTCTTGTCATGACAACCGTAATTTCCGTGCTTGCCATTGTCAACCCGCACATATCGGGACTTATTGTTGACGATGTCATCAAGGGCGGCAATTACGACGAGCTTCCTTATCTTGCAGCCATACTTATCGGAGTTACCGCAGTCAGAAGTGTTCTCCGCTTTTTCTATCAGGTAGTCTTTGAAACCTGTTCACAGGGTGTACTCTATGAGATGCGTGACACTGTTTACCGTAAATTCATGCAGGAGGATTTTGCATTCTATAACAGGGAGCGCACAGGTGACCTGATGTCAAGACAGACCGGTGACATGGATGCCGTAAGGCATTTTGTTGCCTATGTTATATATGCAGTATATGAGAATGTTCTGCTTCTTATTTTTGCAATTATAATGATTTTTACGGTAAGTTACAAAATGGCTTTATGTATGCTTGTCGTTCTTCCGCTTACGGCACTCACTACATATTTCCAGTCAAAACAGGTACGCCCCGCTTTCAAGCGCAACCGTAACTGTTTCTCATCATTAAATGCTTTCGTTCAGGAAAATGTCAGCGGTAACAGAGTTGTCAAAGCATTTTCCAAGGAAGATTACGAGATTGCCAAATTCAATGCAGAAAACGATGATTTCAGGGATTCACAGCTTGAAGCAGCGAAAATATGGATGAGATTTATTCCGATTTTTGAAGTGCTTTCCTATGCCCTTACCATAATCCTTATCCTCTACGGCGGATATATGGTTATTCAGGGTGAAATAACACTCGGTGACCTCGTAAAGGTCAACGGTTATCTCTGGATGCTTACCGCGCCGCTCCGTATGGCAGGCTGGTGGATTAACGACATCCAGCGTTTTACGACTTCAATTGAGAAAATATACGACACTTACACCAAAGAGCCTTCCATCAAAACTCCTGAAAAAGGTATCCGCGAAGCGCGGTTTAGGGGTGCCGTTGAGTTTAAGAATGTATCCTACCGTGCGGATGACACAGATATCGTGGAAGATATCAATTTCAAGGTAGAGCCGGGACAGACAATAGGTATTATCGGTTCGACCGGTGCCGGCAAATCAACCATAATGAATCTTCTCTGCCGTTTCTATGATGCGACGGAAGGAGAGGTACTGGTGGACGGGGTGAACGTCAAAGCACTTGATCTGTACAATCTCCGCGATAACATCGGAATGGCGATGCAGGATGTTTTTCTCTTCTCCGACACAATAGAGGGCAACATCGCATACGCACATCCCGACTGCACGTTTGAGGAGGTTAAACAGGCAGCCATCATGGCAGATGCCAATCATTTTATCCAGTCTCTTCCCGAGGGATATGACACAATTGTCGGCGAGCGCGGTGTAGGTCTTTCCGGCGGTCAGAAGCAGCGGATTTCCCTCGCAAGGGCATTGCTCAAGAACCCTTCGATACTTATATTAGATGATACCACATCCGCGGTTGATATGGAAACCGAAAGCTATATCCAGACGCAGCTTAGTAACATAAAGAACCGCTGCACTATTTTTGTAATAGCTTACCGTATATCGTCCATATGCAATGCAGACCAGATTCTTGTCATGGACAACGGCCGGATAATAGAGCACGGAACGCATGATGAACTGATGAAGCAGAACGGTTATTACGCTTCCGCATTTTACACACAATACGGTGAAATTCCGGATGAATTCAAGAAGAAAGGCGGTGAATAAAATGGCACGTAATAAATATGACGTTGACGAGGTGCTTGAAGACCGTTTTGATATCAACCAGCTTAAGAGGCTCGGCAAATATGTTGCGCCGTATAAGAAAAAAATGATTCTCGTTATACTTATAATGATGTCATCCTCCGCCCTGGTAATGATGATACCGAAATTTTTCCAGAAGGTCATGGACGTATCGATTCCCAATAAGGATATGAAATCCATTGCAATGTATGCCGGTCTTACACTCCTTATTGCGCTGTATTCGGCATTCAGCCTCCGTATCAAGATAAAAATAACCAATGAAATCGGCCAGAACATTATTCATCAGATAAGATATGATATTTTTGAACATCTGCAGGAACTGCCTTTTTCATATTATGATAACCGCCCGCATGGCAAAATCCAGGTCCGCGTGGTCAACTATGTAAACAGTTTAAGTGACCTTTTGTCAAACGGTATCATAAATACAATTACGGATATGTGCAATCTCATATTCATCATTGTGTTTATGTTTTTAGCCAATGTCAAACTGACTCTCATATGTCTGTGCGGTCTCCCGGTGCTCATCGCAGTCATTGTTTTTATCAAGAAAAAACAGCGCCGCGCATGGCAGATACAGAGCAACAAGCAGTCCAACCTGAATGCTTACATAGCCGAGAGCATCAACGGAATCCGCGTTACACAGTCGTTTACGCGTGAAGAGCGCAACACGGATATTTTTAACAACTTAAGCAGCGGATACAGAAGCGCATGGATGCGTGCCGTAAAGTTTAATTTCCTTATGGGACCGAGCGTTGATGTTATATCAGTTATTACAACATGTTTCATATACGTGCTCGGAATAAGCTGGATGGCCGGCGGTGACACAGCTATTACAGTCGGTACGCTCGTCCTGTTTACGGCTTACATAAGCCAGTTCTGGACACCGATCAACACACTTGCCGGATTTTATAATTCACTGTTGACCGCCATTTCATATCTTGAGCGTATTTTTGAGACAATTGACGAAGATGTTGCCGTCAAAGATGCTCCGGATGCCATGGATATGCCTCCGATTACCGGCAAGGTAGAATTTAAGGATGTAACGTTCTCTTATGATGACGGTCATCCTATTCTTAATAAGATTAATTTTACTGCCAATCCTGGTGAGACCTTCGCGATCGTAGGCCCGACCGGTGCCGGCAAAACAACAATAGTAAACCTTATCAGCCGTTTCTACAATGTGGATTCCGGCGAGGTTCTCATAGATGATATTGATATATCCAAGGTAAAAATACATTCACTGCGTACCCAGATGGGCATAATGATGCAGGACAGCTTCATATTCTCCGGTACGATTATGGACAACATCAGATACGGCAATATGGAAGCCTCTGACGAAGATGTCATCCGCGCCGCCAAAACAGTGTGCGCACATGATTTTATCATGGAGATGGAAAACGGTTATATGACTGAGGTCAATGAACGCGGAAGCCGTCTTTCCGCCGGCCAGCGCCAGCTCATCTCTTTTGCGAGAGCGCTGCTTGCCGACCCTAAGATACTTATTCTCGATGAAGCGACCTCAAGCATCGATACCGAAACTGAGCGCGTGCTGCAAAAAGGTCTTAACGAACTTCTCAAAGGCCGTACTTCTTTCATAATCGCCCACAGGCTGTCCACCATCAAGAATGCCGACTGCATTATGTATGTGGAAAACGGCGGTATCATAGAGCGCGGCACACATGATGAACTGCTCGCCCTGAAAGGCAAATATTACGAGCTGTATATGTCACAATTCGATTTTCTCAAATAACCGCAGTGACTTAAACCCGCAATATCAAAAATCCCGGTGCCACCTCCGCAGCTCCGGGATTTTTGTTTATGATTTTATCTTTTTACCCACGGGAACCTGCGCTAACAGGATTGCCGCAAATATCAGTACACACCCCATTATTTCTCTTCCTCCGAGTTGTTCGTCAAGTATCAGCCATCCGGTGAGAACCGAAAAAACCGATTCAAGGCTCATTATCATAGATGCAAGTGTCGGATTAAGTCCGTTCTGTCCTATTATCTGCAATGTATATGCCACTCCGCATGACATAACGCCCGAATACAGCAATGCAATCCATGCCTGTGATGATGCGAATGTTGATGTCCAGGCAGCCATTCCATCCGGTATGATTTCGCAAAACACCATCGGGAAAAATCCCAATATTCCGCATGCAAAAAACTGTATACATGAAAGTCTCACACCATCCACCAACGGTGAAAAATAATCTATTACCATAATGTGTCCCGCAAAGAGCAGCGCACATACAAGTGTTACCAGATCCGATGCTGCCAGACTTAACGATTCTTTCACGCATAAGAGATACAGCCCGCCAATCGTTATCACAATGCCTATCCATATGTTCCAGCTGCATTTTCTTTTGAAGAAAATTCCAAGCACCGGAACTATCAGTATATAACACGCCGTGAGAAATCCTGATTTGCCTGCCGTGGTTCCCATAAACATTCCCAGCTGCTGCATTGTGCTTGCCAGAAAAAGCATTGTGCCACAGCACAATCCACCAATCAACAGTTTCTTTCTGTCTCCTGCATTCTGCGGTTTCCTTGGAGAAGGTTTAACTTTATCTATCGCAGCAATTACCGGAATAAGCACTATTCCTCCTATTATCGACCTTACACAGTTAAAAGTAAACGGTCCGACGATACTTCCGCCCTGTCTCTGCGCCACAAACGAGCTTCCCCAGATAAGTGCGGTAAGGACCAGCAATAACGAATTTCTTAATTTGGTATTTTTCATAATCTCAGCCTTTCGTACATCAGTCAACTAGCTGGTATGATACACCTTAATGCTTCGATATGTCAATCTCCCGTGTACATGCGATTTAATAATTTCGTAACATTTATAATTCAGATATTGACAGTTTGTATCTGTTGTGGTAGTCTACAGCATATACATCACATAGTTTTCAATACTACGTTATGCATTTCAGTGAATTATTTGTCGTAGTATGTCACATACTATTTATATGAAAGGAGATTATTATGAAGATTACTATCCGTGAACCGGGCAGCGCCATTACGCACCTTATAGGGATGATTCTGGCTGCCGCTGCCACTACACCGCTTTTAATAAAATCAGCACTTGCCGGAGGCAGCACACTTATGGCACTGAGCATTTTCTGTCTCAGCATGGTACTTCTATACGGCGCAAGCACAGTCTATCATTCGGTGAATCTTAAAGGAAGTGCTTTGAAAATTTTCAAAAAAATAGATCATATGATGATTTTTGTCCTTATCGCAGGCTCATACACGCCGATATGTCTTATTGTTCTCGGCGGTAGGGCCGGATATACCCTTCTCACAGTTGTGTGGGGAATTGCCCTTATAGGTATGTTGCTCAAGGCTTGCTGGGTAACCTGTCCGAAGTGGTTCTCATCTATTATATACATCTCAATGGGCTGGGTGTGCGCCGCTGTATTTGGGAAATTGTGGGATACGCTTACACCCGCAGCCTTCGGCTGGCTTCTGGCCGGCGGCATAATCTATACCGTGGGCGGAATAATTTATGCCATAAAGCCCAGATTTTTTGATGAGAAGCATCCGTCATTCGGACTGCACGAAATCTTCCATCTTTTTGTTATGGGCGGCAGCATATGCCATTTCATATTTATGTTTCTCTATGTAGCATAATACAAGGCTGCTATGAACTGTTATCAGTCCATGGCAGCCTTTTTTAATACTTATCCTATTCTCTTATACCCTTTAGGTGCGGGTTTCTTAAATATCCTGTGTCTGAATTTAATTAACAGCACCACAGCTGCCGCGGCAATTATCACAATTCCCGCTATCACCCAGTTACGCGCACTTATCATGCTGAGGTTAAAGCATCTTATATTAATCCACATCTGGTTAATGTTTACATTAGCCTCATCATCAAAATACTGCATTACCGCACTTCGCTCTATGACATCTTCGGACGGATATTGTGCCGATAGCTGTCTCTTAAGCTGCTCCCTCGGAACACTTAAGATGTAGTTCTCGTCTGAATTATCCCCGCTGAAAAAATATCCTACAGGATAATCCACAACATCCTCTTCATCATCCTCTGCGCCGTAGTTCCAGTCAAGGTAATTAAATACCGTAGAGTCGTCACCACCGGCTATCACTGATGTATATCCTATATAATACATATTTCTCACGGCATTGTCGGGTCTTGACACGAAATTAATAAATGCCTCGGCCGCCTGCTTTCTGTCAGCGTTACCGTTAATTCCGGATTTGAGCATTACCCATCCGTCAAACCACAGGTTCGTACATTCTTCAGGAACCGCCCAGTCAAGATACACACCGTCTTCTTCAGCCTGATCCATTGTATATACACCATCACCCGACCATTGGAGATTCGCTACAACCTTACCGCTGACCATGTCCGCCTTACCGCTGTCGGTCTCAAATGAATATACGTTCTCACGGATTTCCTTAAGCTTGGCTTCCGATTTATCAATGGTATCCTTATCGGTATCATTCATTATGCGTGCAAGTTCTTCTCCGTAATCCGCAGATGCCCTGAATTCCGGATCAATAAGCTTATCCCTGTTAAGGATGGCAAGTGTAGGGAAATAAGCATCTCTTACATTATCTTTTATGGTTACCTGTCTGAAATATTTTTCATTGGCAAGAATCTGCCATGTCGATGCATCCGCTTCATCCACATATTCCGGATTATATATCATTCCGGTTATTCCCCACATATATCCGGCAGCATATCGTGACCATTTTTCGCCATCGATTTCATTACTGTCGAATACTTCTTTAATATATGGAGAAACACCCTTGCTATAGTAGTTATTTGTGTCCGAATTGTCATAGAAACTGTCCGAAAGAGGCTCAAGTGCCTTTTCTTTCATAAGCTTCATGATCATATAATCCGAAGGGCACACCAGATCAAATGCATCTCCGAGAGTAAGCTGGCTGTAAAGTTCCTCATTAGTGCCGAAAGTTGAATATTCTACCTTTACGCGGACACCGTAATTCTCATAGTACCAGTCCTCGAAATCACTGACCATATGATTTTCACCAAAGATGTCGCCGTTATCAAGGTCGATCAGTTCATCATCGTCCCAGCCGCCTTCATCGATATATTCTTCCCAGTTACAGATTCTGAGTGTAATTGTCTTATCTGCCGCATTGACTACATCAGCTGACGACATGGCCGCCGCTGCCATAAGCACCGCCGAAAACACAGCTGCTGCTTTAAAGATTATTTTTCTCATTCTTAGCACCTGCCTTTCTGCCTGATAACACATTGCCGCCTATTACAACCACCAGAATTACCACAAAAATCACCGTCGACAATGCCCACAGCGCAGTCTTGGTCTCCGTGTGCGAACCCTTCGTGGCATTGACAACATAAGTACTTATTGTGTCAAATGTAGCCGGTTTCGTATATGTTGTTATAAAATAATCATCCAGGGAAAGCGTTACCGCGAGCAAAAATCCCGATATGATTCCCGGTATAAGCTGTGGTATGACCACCTTAAAAAGTGCCTGTCTGGCATTGGCGCCCAGATCAAGCGCTGCTTCATATATGCTGTTATCCATCTGTTTAAGCTTTGGCACAACCGACAAATACACAAACGGCGATGCGAGCGCAACATGTCCGATAACAAGCGGTGCAAAAGTATCTTTATTAATACCAAGAACAACGATTAACAATACACAAATCGAAAATCCGGTCACAACATCCGCATTAACTACCGGCACCTGATTGGCAAGTCCTATAAGCCTTGACGGCGTCTTACGCGAATAAAATGCACCGATTGCGCCGATTGTTCCGAGCACCGTTGCTATAAAAGCCGAACCGAATGCAAGTGCAAAAGTACCGCCTATCATCCTCAGAAGTTCCGGAGATGTAAACAGATTGACATAATTCATCGTCGAAAAACTGCCGCTTGTACCAATTGTCGCCGTATCGGAGAAGCTGTACACTGCCAGTATCAGAATCGGCAGATACATAAACAGGAGCACTATTCCAAGCCATGCAGAGCGTAATATTTTTTTCATCATAATATTGCCCCCCTGTTCGTATCTTCTTCACCCAGACCGTTGGTTGCCAGTGTAATGATAAAAATTATTATAAGCAGGACAATGGAAATCATTGAACCGCTATGCCAGTCGTAGGCATTGAAATAGCTTCCGATAAGGCTGCCCATAATGTATGTGCTGTTATACAGCATATCAAGTATTACATAGTTCGTCATTGCCGGCAGGAATACCATCGTAACGCCACTTATTATTCCCGGCACCGACAGTGGAACTGTTACCTTGAAAAACGCTGCACCGTGCGATGCGCCAAGATCCGCTGCTGCCTCGATAAGCGAGTTATCCATCTTGCTGAGTGTCGTATATAACGGCAGGATCATAAACGGAAGAAAATCGTATGTCATACCGATTACCGTATTAAGGAACGGATGATATGCGAGATTGCCCTCAAGTACCGTCAGCACTTCCTTCAGTGCCACAATACGCAATGTGAAGTTAATCCACATCGGTACAAGAAAAAGCACAAGTAATACTGTTTTTCTCTTCATATGGCTTCTCGCAAGCACATAGGCCACCGGATATGCTACAAGCAGGCATACTATCGTGACAGTTATTGCAACAACCATACTGTAGCAGAGTGTTCCGATAGTATTCGGGCTTGTAAAAAAGTTCGTAAAATTAGTAAGTGTAAATCTGCCTTCACCATTGGTAAAAGCATAGTATATTACAACCAAGAGCGGCGCTATGACAAAACAAATCAGAAACGCTGCATATGGTATGCAAAGCTGTTTTCGTGAAAAACGAAATTTCATGCGCGTCACTCCTTTCAATTATCTTCCCTGAATGAAAGTTCAATACTGTCTTTAGGGATAATAATGCTGACATAATCGCCCTCGTTCCAAAGGTATTCATCATGAAGATGGATATCTTCTTCATTCTCGGTACGGACAATATAATGATAATGGTCGCCCTTGTAAATAAGTGAAATAATATGTCCACAGGTTCCACCCGCAGTGGTATCGTCACTCATTGTAACTGATGCAACAGGCACCTCCACGGTTACCTTCACACCGGCTGTATATATCTCATTGCCGTCAGCATCCACAAGTGTCTCATTCTCATCAATACGTGATCCCGGATAAAGTCTGGTAACATCACATTCGTACTCACCGTCAGCAAAAAGCACGGTATAATTCTTCGTAAGTTCGCCTTCGTAAATATTATGGTTCGTCTCAGCAAGAATTACATGGATTCCGTCCGGTTCAAGGCACATTCCTATCTCGTCTCCGACTTTGGCACTTCTTGTGCTCTGGATAACAATTTCGTTATCACCGGATTCTACTATAATCTCATAGTGCATGCCTTTAAATATAACCGATGTCACCACACCGGTAACAGTTCCTTCTTCTTTGGATGTCATTATTACATCCTCAGGTCTTACGACAACGTCGACTTTGGCACCGACTGCCATATCGTCGAGGCAGTCAAAATCAGCTCCGCAGAAGCGAACCTTGCATTTGCCCGTCATACGACCGTCAAAAATATTGCTTTCGCCTATAAAGTCGGCAACAAATACCGTATTAGGCTCATTATATATCTCTTCCGGAGTTCCTATCTGCTGAATCATACCGTCGGACATTACGACAACCTTATCGGACATCGTAAGAGCTTCTTCCTGGTCATGCGTTACATATATAAAAGTAATTCCAAGTTCCTTATGCATTGCTTTGAGTTCAAGCTGCATCTCCTTACGCATCTTTAAATCCAATGCTCCAAGCGGTTCATCAAGAAGCAGTATCTCAGGTTCGTTGACAATCGCTCTCGCAATCGCAATTCTCTGCTGCTGTCCTCCCGAAAGTGTGGAAATACGTCTTTTTTCAAATCCCTCAAGGTCTACGACCTCAAGCGCATGCTTAACTTTTTCCTTAATCTCTTCCTTCGTGAACTTCTCATATCTGGTGACCGTTTCACCGGCCTCATTCTGATATTTTACTTCCTTGGTCTTAAGTTTAAGGCCAAATGCAATATTGTCATAAATATTCAGATGTGGGAAAAGTGCGTATCTCTGGAATACTGTGTTAATTGGTCTCTTGTTAGGCGGAAGTTTACTTATATCCTTCCCATTAAGTAAAATCTGTCCTTCTGTCGGAATATCAAATCCGGCAATCATACGAAGTGTTGTCGTCTTTCCGCATCCTGACGGACCCAGAAATGTTACAAACTCTCCCTTTTTAACCGAAAGATTAAAATCTTCGACTGCAGTAAAGCCGTCTTCAAAACATTTTCTGATACCTTTAAGTTCAATAATGTTTTCTGAAAAATTCTTGTCCATGGCAACACCCGCCGCCTTATATACAGCGGCTCCTAACTCCTTTCTTGTGTGTAAAATAAGATAATTGCACAAAAAATAAGACAGACCCGATCAAGATGCTTTTCGTTTCCTGACCAGTCTGCCTTTCGTTCCTATGCTTTATCGTTTAAAACGATAATATATTATCGCACACTCAGTGTCAATATTAAATTTAAATTTTCCGGAGATTTTACTCGTTAACCGCATAGATTTCAAACTGCCTGATATCCTTCTCACACTCGGCCTTGATAATCTGTGCCCCGAGGCCTCTCATCTTGACATCAAAATCCTCATATCCTCTTTCGATATACTTAATATCGTCTATATATGTGGTTCCTTCAGCTACAAGTCCTGCAATCACAAGCGCAGCTCCGGCGCGTAAATCCGGTGCCACAAGTTCGGTTCCCATAAATTTGTCAACTCCGGTAATTATGGCGGTATTGCCTTCAACGGTTATATCGCATCCCATCCGTGACAGTTCGCCTACATACTTAAACCTGTTCTCCCAGATACTCTCGGTAACGATACTTGTGCCCTCGCATCTGGCAAGCAATACTGTGGCCTGCGGCTGCATATCTGTCGGAAATCCGGGATAAGGAAGTGTCTTGATATTGGTGTGAACGAGCTTCTCCTTACCTATTACACGCACTGCTTCATCATATTCTTCAATCCTGCATCCAACCTCTATAAGCTTGGCACTTATAGCTTCAAGGTGTTTCGGGATAACATTCTTGATAAGCACATCACCGGCTGTAGCCGCTGCTGCAATCATAAAGGTTCCTGCTTCTATCTGATCCGGAATAATCGAATATGTGGTTCCGTGCAGTTTCTCAACGCCCTTAATTCTGATAACATCTGTACCGGCGCCCTTGATATTGGCACCCATACAGTTAAGGAAATTGGCAACGTCAACTACATGCGGCTCCTTAGCTGCATTCTCAATAGTCGTTCTTCCCTCTGCCAGGCATGCTGCAAGCATAATGTTAATAGTGGCTCCAACCGTTACAACATCCATATATATGTGCCCGCCGACAAGCTTCTCTGCCTCTGCACATATCATGCCATGCTCTATTTCAACCGTAGCACCCATTATTCTTAAGCCCTTCATATGCTGGTCTATCGGTCTGCTTCCTATATTACAGCCTCCCGGGAGCGCAACCTGCGCATTCCCTCTCTTGCCAAGCAGTGCTCCAAGTAAATAATATGATGCTCTTATCTTCTTAATATATTCGTAATTGACGGTTGTAGAAAATATAGTACTTCCGTTAATTTTGAAAGTATGCTTATCCACTTTCTCAACAATCGCTCCAATGTCTCTAATCGCTTCAAGTACAACTCTGGTGTCCCTTACATCAGGCACATTCTCTATAGTAACTGTCTCATCTGACATAACCGCTGCTGCCAGTATAGCGAGTGCTGCATTCTTGGCTCCGCTTATCTCGACCTCGCCATGCAGACGGTTCCCGCCTTTAATAACGTACTTTTCCATATTCGTACCTCGAAAAATAATCTGTCTTAAATGACGCACAAAATATTATATCATAAAAAAACCATTTGTAAAGCAGAATATATTTTCCAATTATCCGCTTCTTGTAATAGCAAAACAGCCTGCCTTGCCTTCTCAGCAAAACAGGCTGTGAAATTCGATATTAGTTACCGGTATAATCAACCGGGTTAACGGAACATCCGTTAATATAAAGCTCAAAATGAAGGTGCGGACCCGTTACAACTCCGGTAGCTCCGGAATATGCAATTACCTGTCCCTGTGAAACCGTCTGCCCATATGCTACGGCGATTGAACTCAAATGCGCATATCTTGTCATCGTTCCGTTAGGATGCTTAATATCCACGCAATATCCATATGCACCGTTCCAGCCGGCTGTAATAACCGTTCCGGAAGATGAAGCCTTAACAGCCGTTCCGCTTGGCACATACCAGTCAACACCTGAGTGAAGTGTATGTGTTCCGTTAACAGGATGTATTCTGTAGCCATATGGCGATGTGATATTCGTACTGTTAACAGGCTTAATATATGTCGGAGGAGTAAGTGTTCCTCTTTCAACCTTCTTGGCAACCGCTTTCTTGGTAACGGTCTGTTTAATAATCTCTCTCTTGGATTCAACACCGTTGACATATGTCACAAGAGCAACTACTGAACGTTCTCCCTTGGAACCTGCTCTGAGAACATTCTCTGTTCCCTTATAAAGAGTATCATTATCAACATATTCAACATCTGCCGAATAGGATTCGTCATAGGACTTCTCTTCAACTACCACAACCGAAATCTCTGATGCCGGAACCGTAACTGTTATAATGTCGCCGTCATAAATCGGGGTATTGATATCAATTCCGTAATTGAGTGCAAACAACTCATCCAATGTAAGTCCGTGGCTCTCTGCTATTCCGTAAAGTGAATCGCCGGCAGCTACGGTATAAGTTCCCTTCTCTGCATGTTCTTTCGTTATAAGCTCATAAGCTTCATCAATCGAAACAACATTGGCATCACTTGCCTTAGTCGGTATAACCTCTATATTCTCTGCGAAGTCAACTGAAAGTACTCCGTCCGTATATACAACATCATTCTTGGCCGCCTCATCAGCCTTACCGGCACCGTCTGCTGAAGCAAGCACCTTGGCCGCCTCATTAACCTTAACATCTGCCGATACAAAATTGGTCTTAAGCGATGAATATAAGCCATTACTGTCTTCTACGAGTTCAACTGTGAATTCATTGGACTCGCTGTATTTGTCCTTAACTTTCTCAAGAAGTGCAGCCACATCATCCTTAGAAGCAAGTGTAACAGTAAAATCATCAATTCTTACCGTGTAAGCTTCTTTCTCTGACTCGGTCGTAACAACATCAGCTGAGAGTGCTGTATACATACTGTCTGCAAGCTCATCCTGTGATAAAACAGCTCCGCCCGCATTCTCTGTATATACTTCAACATCGGCTTCCACAAGTGAAAGTCCGCTGCTCTCAACGTTCATACGGCTTCTCGCTTCTACAAGTGCTGTGTCGGCGATATCTTCATCACTGACATATCCTAACTTCTCTCCGTTAAGTACTACCATATAACGCTCGTCCGGTGTATAAGTAAGCGCCCCGGTCGTCATCTTCCTGGTAAACGGGATTGCAACTGCAAGAAAAAGCGCTGCAATCACTGCTGTCTTGGCATATGAAACATATTTAGTTTTGCGTCTTCCTATAAGATGCATATCCACTCCTTAATTCTCTTGTTACATTATGTAACAATTTCGTAACAATTTGTATTCTAGCAAATAAAAAAGGGTTTGTAAACCCTTTTCTCCGTTTTTTATAAGAACCCAACAAAAATGACACATTTTTTTGTCTATTTTTTCATGATAATATCATTAACTGTCTGTTCTATTGTCCTGTCATCAATCACAACCGTAACGTCGGCATACTTCTCATAAAGTTTCACACGCTCATCATACAGATCATGCAATGTCTGGCCCTTCTCTATGGCTACGCCACGTCCGGCAAGATTGCCGAGCCGTGAATTTATCGTATCGTAGGATGCCTTTAAGTAAACAACCGTTCCTATCGATTTAAGATGTTCCATGGCTTCAGGACCATAAACAACGCTGCCTCCCGTCGCAATAACCGCGTGTGACGCTTCTATTCCGGCATTGATCCTGTTTTCGACCTCGAGGAAGCCCTTGTTACCTCTCTCTGCTATTATGTCCTTTAAAAGCTCTCCCGTCGCCTTCTGGATGACAAGGTCTGAATCAATGAATTCATATCCCAGAACTTTGGCAAGCACCACCCCGGCACTGCTTTTGCCGACTCCCGGCATTCCTATAAGAATTATATTATCTTTCATAAGCTGTCACTTTCTTTTTCTTTGGACTGAATATCCGAATTTTCCTATCTTTCGCCCGAGCACAAAATATTCTCCGTGTGAATATGTCACCAGATTGGTGCTGTTAAGCATGAATTTACCCTTGCTGTCCATATAGGACTCATCCACGCTTACATTGACCACCTCTGCGATAAACATATCATGGCTTCCAAGACGCTTGATTTCCCGGACTTTACATTCGATACATACCGGACTTTCTTTAATTCCGGGTGCCGCCACCACTGACGATGGAAGCTCCGTCAGATGCATCTGTGCGAATTTGTCAATATCCCGTCCAGAACGGACGCCGCAGAAATCCGTTGCATATGCAAGTCTCTCCGTCACAAGATTGATAACAAATTCGCCCGTTTCTTCTATTATATTATGTGAGTATCTGTCAGGCCTTACGGATATGCTTACCATTGCCGGATCGGAACATATTGTACCCGCCCATGCAACCGTTATGATGTTAGCCTTCTCTCCGGGTCTTTTACAGCTTACCATGACCGCCGGAACCGGATACAGCATATTGCCCGGTTTCCAATTCTGTCTTCCCATTATATTCTCCTGTTATCTACTGTGTTATTTCCATCATTATCTGCGGAACGATCTGTTTCTTACGCGATACAACTCCCGGAAGCATTACCGAACCGTCAACAGCCGGTGCTCCGAGTGCATTCTCGGCAAGTGTTCCTGCGCCATCCCCGTAATAGAGAAGCTCCGTCTTAGGCTGCATCATATCCGTTAGCATAAAAAAGAGCATATCCACGCCAAGCGATTTGTACTGATCCTTCATATATGAATAAATCTTATTTCTTACCTGTGCCAGTTCATCGCTGTCCATGCTTGATACCTGTCCGATTCCGAATGTCACATCGCCGAGCGAAAATTTCTTGTAATCACTGGTAAACAGTTCCTTGGCTGTCTTCTCGCTTAAGTTACTGCCCGCAAAAAACATCTCATGAGCGTACGCCTTCAAGTCAAGTCCTGCAATCTGTGACAGTTCGTGTCCCGCAATTCTGTCCTCATCCGTGCATGTCGGCGAGCGGAAAAGTAATGTGTCAGATATTATAGCCGAGCACATAAGCTTTGCCATTACAGGTGTTACTTCAACGCCGGCATCCCTGTAAAGACTGTATATTATGGTCGCCGTACAGCCGACAGGCTGGTTTCTGAACAGGACCGGTGAAATGGTCTCTATGCAGCCGAGTCTGTGGTGGTCAATAATCTCGACAACCTCCGCCGCCTCGATTCCGGCAACTGCCTGTTTGGCCTCATTATGGTCAACCATTATGACTTTTTTCTTGGGTGCACCGAGGAGATTACGTCTGGAAATCATTCCGACATAATGTCCATGTTTGTCAAGTATCGGGAAATCACGATGTCTTTTCTCCGTCATGACCTTACGGATATCATCTATATAATCATCAAGTCTGAATGTTATAAGTCCTTCGCGGCGCATCATATGACCTACCGGCACGCTCTGGAAAATAAGACGGGACACCATAAACGCATCGTGCGGTGTACTTATGATGGTGCAGCCGTTATCCTGCGCGTGTTTGGTAATCGTAATCGATACCGGTGCCTTATCACATATTACAAGGCATCCCGCGCCCATCTCTATAGCACATAACTGAGCCTCATATCTGTTACCGACTATAACTATATCTCCGGGTGCAATGCTTTCTTCCATTACCTCAGGGGTCGCAACAGCAGTACAGACTTTACCGCTTACGGTAGGTCTCTTGTCACTTCCGCATACAATCCTTCCGTCGAGTGTCTCCGCAATCTGTTTATATGTAGTCTCCGATAATTCAAGCAGGTCATTATCATATATATCCATGTATGATGTGGCTATATCGGTAATTGTAATGATACCTTCGAGTTTACGGTTCTTTACAACCGGAAGTGTTACCACTCCGATTTCCTTCATCATCTTCCAGACTTTCTTCATGGAAACAGAGGACTTAATGCTTTCTGTCTTACGAATCTGTAAATCACTTACCTGCGCCCTCAGATCCTGCAAAAGCGGTGGTGCCTTAACTCCGCAGCTTTCAAGCACGAACTGTGTCTCTTCATTGAGCTGTCCCGCCCTGTACGGAACGTAATCTTCCGTATTCGTTGTTATATTTTTGAAATTGGCATATGCAATCGCCGAACAGATTGAATCCGTATCGGGATTTCTATGTCCTACCACATAAACTTCACTCATCGATGTGAATCCTTCCTTAAATTACAGATTATATAATACCAAAACCACGCAGTGCCAGTACAATTACTGCCGCAAGCAATATTCCGTTCATGACCAGGCATGCCGTTATGCCTTTCTTAAGTCCGGCATTCTTCTTTATCGCCTTATTTTCCGCTTCTTCAAGTGCCTGTCGCAGATTCTTGTATGTAATAAGATTGTCCTTATGCATATCCGCGCCAAGGCTCTCATAACCGTTCTCTATCCGCTTAACAGACTCGTCTATATCGATTTCTTTCGTATTCTTTACGGATGCAAGTCCGGCATCAAGCGCATCCCGCAGTTCCACAAGCATAGTCTCGGTACGCTCGCTGCTTGCCGCAATACTGTCAAAATAATTCATCATCTGACTGCGTGTCGACGCCGCATTGACCTCGCGGCTTACAATATCCTTTATCTGCTCCGGCGTAATCCTGTTATTGTCAGGTTCATGATTAACCGGTATGCTTTTATTCTTTTTATTAATATGCCTGTCAAGGCCGGAAAAAACATTAAATCTGTGTGCCATAATAGTCCTTCCTGTTCATATATCTGTACAACCATTTTACGTCAAAGAGATACGCAAGTCAAACAAAAAGAGGATGCAAAAGCTCTGCGCTTCCTGCATCCTTATTTTCTATTAGTTTTCCATCTGTTTTCCCAGAAATCCCGCCGCCGACAGTGTGAGTTTCTGCTCTGTCTCTCCGAAATGCTTTTTGGGTTCCTTGGTGGTTATGATAACGGAACCGATGGCATCGCCTTCACATATTATCGGGCTTATCGCCTGTGCCTGAAATTCCTCCTCGCCCTGCGTGATAGGGACAAAACGTCTTTCCTCGCGTGTAGCGGTAATATTTTCACGTTCTTCTATGAGGTTCTCAAGCTGTGTGCTGATCGGTTTCATGAGCATATCTTTTCTGGAGCCGCCCGACACCGCTATTATCTGGTCTCTGTCCGTAATACAAATAACATTGCCCGTTGTCTGTGCAAGTGACTCGGCGTACTGCCTTGCAAATTCACCGAGTTCCCCCACCGGCGAATATTTCTTAAGAATTATCTGTCCTTCCCTGTCAGTATATATCTCTAACGGATCGCCTTCCCTTATTCTTAGGGTCCGTCGGATTTCTTTGGGAACAACAACTCTCCCAAGGTCATCTATTCTCCGCACAATTCCTGTAGCTTTCAAGCTTTTTTCCTCCAATTTCATATTTTAACAAGAGTGTTTCATCACTCTGTTCATATAATTTTGAAGTTATTATGTGGAAATCTTAAGAAATTATTCCTTATGTTTTGCTTTCAGCGCTTTCAGTATGTCGTCTATATTTGATTCTTTTGCGACCTTAGGATATTCTTTTTCAAAACCAACCAGAATATCCTTTGAAACGGTTTCATCTCTTTTGACCAATGTATAAACAGACTCCAAATCTGCCGTATTAAGTGCACTCTCAATAAACGGTTTTGAATCTTCAGGAAAATCATTCCATCCTCCGTAAAGACGGTCTACCGCTTCATTAATCTTATCAAATGTTATAGGTGTACCTTGCTTTTGATGCTCTGCCAAAATACCTATTACATCAGAAAGGTCATTTTTATACTTTCTCCCCGAACGAAGCTTCATGGCTATGAGATATTCTGCCGATATAGTCCTGACTGACAATACGCCATAAAATGTTTTGTAGTAGACCGAGTATTCATCCAATTTCGGAGAATACGAGCCGGTGCGCATAAAATCAGCATTCAACCAACCATTCGGCAGGTTGAATTTATCCGCGACATGGCTGATTGCATCCTTCATGGACGATGCGGCATGTATGACTGCATCAATATCGGTAGTCATATCACGAAAACCGTAATTTGTTAAAATAGCAGCACCTCCAACCAAAACAATTTCTGCCGGCATTGCTTTACCGCTTATCCGCCTGAACTCTTTTGCAAGTGCTTTGAGATAAGTGTCCAGGTTTTCCTTTGTAAAATTTTCAGATGACATTCCGCACCTCGCTTTCTACGATATTAAATCGTATAAACTCCGGAATCGCCTCTTTTATGGATTGCTCTTTAATCTGCGGATTATTTGTAACCTCCGACATTGCCAAAACACTCGCAGGATAAACTGTATCCCGCAATTTGAGTCGACGCAGGTCATCATACTGTGTACAAATCGGCACCTGATTCTCACGGCTTACATAGTCAAGCATGGCAAGGAGATACAGGCTTTCGCGGTACCAGCCTTTCTGATAATCTTTGCGAATTTCATCCTTTTCAAGCAATTCGATGATAAACGGAATATCGCCGAGTTCTTTCAGCATATGGCAGGTATTACTTTTGAATAGTTCAAAATCACTGCGTTTATCAAAGCAGGATTCTATTAAACTTTCCATCGTGACACCAAGTGCTTTGGAAATACGGTAAACCGTTTCAGCGGAGCATTTTTCAAGCTGTGCTTTGCCACTGCATATATCATTCACTGTAGTGTACGGAACTCCGCTGTCCTTAGATAGGCGGTATTTCGTTATTTTTTTCTGATTAATCAATTCATTCACTGTCACCGCGCATCACCTCCCGATACTATTATTATATCGGTTGGCCGTTATAGTGTCAATATTGTCTTTGCTGCGTATTTTTCTCCCCTGTGCTTTTTCTGTCGATTGCCTCTCGCAGCTGTTTCATCGGAAATTCAAATATTTTCGTGGACAATACTACCGTAAGCATCACCGATGTTGCCATGAAAATCATTTTTCGGATATCAGTATTACACAAATTTCCAAATTTAAGCAATGTGTCCGCTCCCATAATAAGCGGCCAGTGCCAGAAATACACATTGATCGTATTACGTCCCATATATGATATCCCCGGAATTCTGCCTGTCGGAATGACCATAATCGCCGCGAATCCGGTGCAGATTGATATTATATAGCACACCATTCTCGCAACAAATCCGTAATCATATATATCCTTATAAAAAGCATTTCTTCCGGTAAAAAGATGCCTCAATATGTAGAAATGTTCCCTCTGTCCAAAACACAGATATCCCCATGCCGCAAGTATAATCATTCCGAGCGGAATAAGCCATCCGGCATTCCTGCGTCTGAAACCGGCAATCTTGTCCGGCTTTATGACTGTACCAAGCAGGAAAAACGGCAGAAATACTAATGTCCTTGAAATACACAGAAAATCTCCGATATTTTTATCATATCCGGTAAACGCCGCAAGCACCATTGTTATAACAATAACCGGCCTTTTATCCGAGTTGCGCAATATATACGCAATTCCTATATAAAACGCCATACAGAACATAAACCACGGCGCGCCCATTTCGGACAGAAGCGTAAACTCAGGTTTTCCACCCGCCGCATATTGTGCTATATATGTCACTATTTTAAGAAGAAATCCGGATGTTATATAAAACATCATCTTCCTGCCGATTCTCTCCGGTTTATAAAACATTCCGCTTATAAAGAGGAAAACCGGCATATGAAAAGCATATATGAACAGATAAAAACTCTTCATAAGCCCCGAATGTGCCACCAGTGTGTCAGCAAAATGTCCTGCAACAACCAGAACAATCATGACAAACTTGATATTGTCCCACCAGCATATTCTTTTGGTATTGTTCACTGCATCCATTTTATCTCCGCTAAACACTCAATAATGAATATTCTTCCAAATTCCAGACCTTATCAACCACATCATTGTAAAAATCAGGTTCATGACACACTAAAAGTATCGCACCCTTATACGCCTTCAATGCTCTTTTCAGTTCATCCTTGGCATCGATATCCAGGTGGTTTGTAGGTTCATCCAATAATAATACATTTGTCTCAATATTGATAAGTTTACACAGGCGCACTTTGGCCTGTTCGCCTCCGCTGAGCACCCTTACCTTACTTTCGATATGTTCGGTTGTCAGTCCGCACTTAGCCAGTGCCGAGCGCACCTCATATTGTGACATCGAAGGAAATTCATCCCAGATTTCTTCAATACATGTATTATCACCCGGTTTGATTTCCTGTTCAAAATATCCCTTATAAAGATAATCACCAAGTTCCGCCTTACCGGAAACAGGCTTGATAAGTCCGAGTACACTCTTTAAGAAAGTTGTCTTGCCTATTCCGTTGGTTCCGACAATTGCTATCTTCTCTCCACGCTCCATTCTCAGATTAATCGGTTTGGAAAGTGGTGCGTTCTTATCATATCCGAGCACAAGGTCATCCGTTTCAAAAATAACTTTGCCCGCTGCCCTTGCTTCCTTGAAATTAAATTCCGGCTTCGGCTTCTCTTTTGCAAGCTCAATTATATCCATTTTATCAAGCTTCTTCTGTCTGGACATCGCCATATTACGTGTGGCGACACGCGCCTTATTGCGCGCAACGAAATCCTTAAGCTCGCCTATTTCCTGCTGCTGGCGCCTGTACGCCGCTTCAAGCTGTGCTTTCTTAACTTCATACACCTCAAGGAACTTATTGTAATCTCCTACATATCTATTGAGTTCCTGATTTTCCATATGATATATTATATTAACAACGCTGTTCAAAAACTCCATATCATGCGATATAAGTATAAAAGCATTCTCATATTCCTGAAGATATCTTCTAAGCCACTCTATATGATTCTCATCAAGATAATTCGTCGGCTCATCAAGAAGCAATATGTCCGGCTTCTCAAGAAGAAGTTTTGCCAATAAAACTTTCGTTCTCTGTCCGCCGGAAAGTTCGGTCACATCACGATCCAGTCCTATCTCTGCAAGCCCGAATGCTCTCGCAATCTCATCAACTTTCGCATCTATAACATAAAAATCATGATTGGTCAGAAGATCCTGTATCGTTCCGGATTCTTCCATCATGGCTTCCATCTGTTCTGCATCGGCATCAGCCATTGCCTCAAATATCGCTGTCATTCTCTCTTCCATCTCATACAGATATGAAAAAGCAGAACGAAGTACATCGCCGATAGTCATCCCAGGTTCCAGTACCGTGTGCTGGTCAAGATATCCCACCCTGATATTCTTCGCCCATTCCACTTTGCCCTCATCCGGCATAAGCTTTCCGGTAACAATATTCATAAACGTGGACTTACCTTCGCCGTTAGCTCCGATAAGTCCGATATGTTCTCCCTTAAGGAGTCTGAAAGAAACATTATTAAAAATGGCTCTGTCGCCAAAGCCGTGGCTTAGATTCTCAACATTAAGTATCATTGTAAAGTCCTCTATTCCAGAACACGTGTACATGCAATAACTGATTTCTGTTCCGGATTATCACTGTTTTTTATGAAAGTTGTCTCGCACGAACACACTTCACCTCCGGTAAGATGTCCTTTAAATTGGAATGTAAAAACTTTATTGTTGCTCTTAAAGAACTTGTCCATATTCTCAGCCGATGTCACGCGTGTAAATTCAGCACGGCTGTCCTCCTCAAGCACATTCTCAACATAAGCATCAAACATCTTGCGCATCGGTTCTTTTTTATAGGAACTGGAAATTTTGTTATCATCCTTATATAATGTGGTAAGTGTCCCATCCACATAATTAAGTTCGATTATTTCGTGGTATATATGACAAAGCAGCGGATAAAAATCCGCAAGAATTTTCTTGTTATATCTTTTCTGTTCTTTTGTGACATCATTGATACTGAATATAAATCTTGATTTGCCTTCGCAGTCTCCTATGTATCTTATCGTAATTCCAAGCCACATCCAGTCCGTATGTTCCGTCCGGCGGCTTATGATAACATATTGCTGTTTCTTATTAAGTCTGGCATTAATCACTGCCTCTATCAGCCGCTGGGTTGTCATAGCCTCATGGCTGTCCATATGTTCATTATCACTCATATACAGTTCAAGCGGCGATGTCTTATAAATCCTTGTATATTCAGAATTAACCTTAAGGAGCTTAAGGTTGACTTCATCATACTCATATAATGCCATCGGACCGATAATTTCTTCCATAAATGCACGCAGCTGCGGCGATTTGACATTAAGAAGATTATCAATGTCCACATCCTCATAATCAATGCGTGCATCGCCATCATCTATCTTATGTCTGCATTTCTCCTTGAATTCATCAACCGAAACAGGTCTTGAATAATAGTATCCCTGAATATAATCGCTTCCGATAGTCTTAAGTAACGATGCCTGTTCGCCTGTTTCTACACCTTCTGCGACAACGGTCATTCCAAGCCATTTGGCCATTCGTATAACGCTGCTGACCACATTGCCCGCCCTGTCCGATTCAACTATCTCATCTATTAATTTCTTGTCTATTTTAAGTATATCAAAAGATAAATCCTTAAGAAGGTTCAATGACGAATATCCCGTTCCGAAATCATCCATAAGAACCATATAACCGGACTTTTTGAGCATATTAACCGTGTTGATAAGGCGTTTCGGATTATCAACATATGCGCTCTCAGTGATCTCTACGCGCAAAAACTCCTTCGGAATATTGTATTTGTCAACCAGTCCGTCAAGTATTTCCAATAAATCATCATGATACAGATTCGCTCTTGAAACATTAATGGAAAGCGGAACAAGAGTCTCTCCGTTATCCATAGCTTCTCTTATTACTCTGCATGCTTCTTCCCACACATAGTGGTCAAGCTTATTGATCATATAATTTTTCTCAAATACCGGTACAAAACGTCCCGGCATAAGAAGTCCGTATTTCGGATGTTTCCATCTTACAAGCACTTCCCCGGCCGCAATAACGTCCTTCTGGATGTCATAAATTGGCTGTATCACAATGAAGAATTCCCTGTCCGTAATTCCTCTATCCATATCTGATACCAGCTGCTGCCCTGTAAGGAGTTCTTCTCTCTTGGTCTCTGTGTATACTTCTATCTTATCTGTATGTATTCCTTTAATGCTGTTAAGAGCCATAAGTGCCCTGTCACACATCTTGATAACCGGAATGGTTCTGTCTTCCACGTAATAAAGTCCGGCCTGTATAAAAAGCCTGTATTTCTCATTCGCAGTTTCAATACTGTATTTCATTCTGTCGGAAAGTAATGCTGTATCTATATTATCTCTGTTGCAAAAACATATGAACTTATCGCCACCGATTCTGCCGATAATTCCGTCTGAAAATATCTGTCTGCTGAAAGTATTAACGATATCCTTAAGGACCTTATCTCCCATTGCCATGCCAAAAATATCGTTAACTACCTTAAATCTCTCTATATCCCACGCGAGTATCATATATTGCTTTTCTGAGTTCTCATCGAGGATTCTCTGCGCTTCTTCCATAAAGCTCTTAAAACTCAGCACTCCCGTAAGAGAGTCATATACCAAGCCGTTATTCTTATTTTCCATATTCATCATAGCATCACCTGCATAAACTTTCCAATACTATAACGGCAGTGCGGCTTTCCGGCACCGCACTGCCGGCATTAAACATCTGTTAAATCAGACTTCTGTAAAGCGCTGTAATTTCCTCAACGCTTGTTTCTCTCGGATTACCAGGTCTGCATGCATCATCATAAGCTGACTGTGCAAGGAACGGAATATCCTCTTCCTTAACTATTTCCTTCAGATCTGCCGGAATTCCTACATCATGTGAAAGCTGTCTTACCGCATCCACTGCTGCTTTTCTGTATTCCTCCTGTGACATATCATCAACGCCTTTAACGCCCATTGCCCTGGCAATCTCTCTGTACTTCTCTCCTGTTGCAGGTGCATTATATTCCATTACCGTAGGAAGTATGATTGCGTTGGCAACTCCGTGTGGTGTATCATAAAGTGCGCCAAGAGGATGAGCCATTGAATGAACAATACCGAGACCTACATTGGAAAATCCCATTCCTGCAACATACTGTCCGAGTGCCATTCCTTCCCTGCCTTCCGGTGTATTGTTAACGGCATCTCTTAAACTTCTTGCAATGATCTCAATAGCCTTGATATGGAACATATCCGAAAGTTCCCATGCTCCTGCCGTGATATATCCCTCAATAGCATGTGTAAGAGCATCCATACCTGTAGCAGCAGTAAGTCCCTTAGGCATTGTTGACATCATCTCAGGATCTACAAATGCAACAACCGGAATATCCTTAGGATCTACACATACCATCTTACGATGCTTGGCATCATCCGTGATAACGTAATTAATTGTAACCTCTGCGGCAGTACCTGCTGTTGTCGGAACAGCAAATGTTGTAACTGCTTTATGTTTCGTAGGTGCCACCCCTTCAAGGCTCACTACATCCGCAAATTCAGGGTTATTGATAATAATGCCTATTCCCTTGGCTGTGTCCATTGATGAGCCGCCGCCGATTGCGATTATATAATCCGCACCTGATTTCTTAAATGCTTCTACACCTGTCTGCACATTCTCAATGGTAGGGTTCGGCTTAATATTGGAATATACCTCATATGCAAGTCCTGCACCATCCAGTACATCAAGCACCTTCTTGGTAACACCGAATTTGATAAGGTCAGGATCCGAGCATACAAATGCCTTCGTAAGTCCGCGTCCTATAGCCTCGCCTGCTATCTCTTTAACTGCCCCGGCTCCATGATATGAAGTCTCATTAAGTATAAATCTGTTTGCCATAATAACCTTCTCCTTTACATTATGGGTCAATACCCTCTGATAGTCACATTTTACCATAAAAGCATATATCATACAACCAAAAAAGCGGTATTGACGCATATTGACGTATCATGAAAAAAACACAAAAACGGCCGCCCGTATGAAACGGGCAGCCGTTATAATCATCGTCATATCAGCCTAACATCATTCTGTCATTATCAAGCTCTTTACCGCTTGCAATAGCGAATTTTTCAAGAAGATCCTCTACTGTGAGTTTCTTTTTTTCTTCTCCTGATATATCGAATATTATATTACCACTGTTCATCATGATAAGTCTGTTGCCATGCGCAATGGCATCTTTCATATTATGCGTTATCATGAGCGTTGTAAGATTGTCCTTCTGTACAATTTTCTCGGTAGTGTCAAGCACCTTGGCGGCAGTCTTAGGATCAAGTGCGGCAGTGTGCTCATCAAGAAGCAGAAGCTTAGGTTTCTTAAGTGATGCCATAAGGAGCGTAATAGCCTGACGCTGTCCGCCCGAAAGCAATCCGACCTTGGAAGTGATTCTGTTTTCAAGACCAAGATCAAGTTCTGCAAGAAGTTCCTTGTACTGCGCCTTCTCTTTAGCCGTAATTCCCGGCATAAGGCTTCTGAATTTGCCTCTTCTTGCTGCAAGCGCAAGATTTTCATCAATGCCCATCGTCGCAGCTGTTCCCATCATTGGGTCCTGGAAAACCCTTCCGAGATATTTGGCACGTCTGTGCTCAGGTATTCTGGTAACATCAATATTGTCAATATATATCTTGCCGCTGTCGACCAGCCATGTTCCCGCAAGTGCATTGAGAAGTGTTGACTTTCCGGCACCGTTACCGCCGATTACCGTAACAAAATCGCCTTCGTTAAGTTCAAGGCAGAGACCGTTGAGTGCTGTTTTCTCATTAACCGTATTAGGGTTGAATGTCTTATAAATGTTCTCTACTTTTAACATTATTTGGCAGCCCCCTTTCTGACCGGCTTGGCAAAGATTTTCTTTCTCCAATACGGGATTGCAAGGAATACGGCTACAAGAAGTGCCTGTGACAGCTTAAGAAGTGTCGTGTCAACACCGAGCCACATTATCACTCTCATAACCACATAGTATATGATACCTCCAAGCAATACTCCTACAAGCTTGAGTGCGAAATTCTTAAATATTTTATCAAAAAGTGCAGAACCGATTACAACGGCTGCAAGTCCGATTACGATTGCTCCACGGCCCTGGTTGATATCGACGCTCGCCGTATACTGTGAAAGCAGGGCACTTGCAAACGCAACTATACCGTTGGAAATCATAAGTCCTATTACTTTATTGACATTGATGTTAATGCCCTGTGCGCGTGACATGTTAGGGTTACATCCGGTAGCTCTTAACGACGCACCGCGCTCTGTTCCGAAGAACCAGTAAAGTATTCCAATAATTACTATGGCGCATACCACAACCACAAAAATAGTGTTCTGGTAGAACGGTATAGGGTTGGCTTCCGTCGATTTAACCGATCCCATATGTGATATAAGGTGGTACTTCTGTGCGTTAATTGCCAGATTCGCCTTATTATCAAGTATTTTAAGGTTAATTGACCAGAGTCCGAACTGCGTTATGATTCCCGCGAGTATTGCCGGTATTCCCATAACGGTATGAAAAAGTCCTGTTGCAAGTCCCGCAAGCATTCCACTTATAACTGCCACAAGGAGTGCAAGCCACATCGGCTGTCCTTTGAGCAACATCGTGATGCAGACCGCGCCTCCGAGAACCATCGTTCCGTCCACAGACAAATCCGCTATATCCAGTATTTTGTAAGTGATGTAAACGCCAATGCCCATTATTCCCCAGATAAGTCCCTGGGCAACACCGTTAGGCAGTGCATTTAAAAGTGCTGTTATGTCCACACCAATTCCTCCAAATTATAATTAATTATTTAGCAATTGCTTCATATCCGTCCGGAACTTTAATTCCGAGATCATCGCAAATCTCTTTATTGTATTCTTTAGTTACGTTAGGAGCGAATTTGATATCCATTGTTGTGATATCAGCTCCGTTTACAAGAATATCATAAGCCATTTCACCGGTTGTGTATCCAAGGTCATAGTAACTGATTGAAAGTGTTGCGACACCGCATCCCTTGCAGATACCTTCCTCGCCTGCTATTACAGGAACCTTAGCCGGGCGGCATACATTATCGATTACCGACGTGCTGGATGCTGCTGTGTTGTCTGTAGGAATGTAGATTACATCTGAAGCATTAGCTGCTTTTTCACATACTGACTGGATATCGTTTGAGTCAGTGAATGCGAAATATTCGCATGTATATCCAAGCTTGGTAAGCTCGTCATTCATAACATCTACCTGATATTTGGAGTTAGGCTCTGCTGAACAGTAGAAAAGACCTACTTTCTTGGCATCAGGGAAAATCTCATGAAGCATGGCTGCCTGTTCGCTAAGAGGCGCAAGGTCCGATGTTCCTGAAATATTACGTCCTGTTTTACCGCTCCAGTCACTCATATCAAGTGCTGTTGCATAATCTGTAATAGATGTTCCGAGTACCGGAATTGTAGTTGTTGCCGATGCTGCTGCCTGAAGAGGTGATGTAGCGTTGGCAAGAATGAGATCTACATTTGAAGATACAAAACCATCAATAATAGTAGCACATGTAGGTGTATCTCCTGCTGCATTCTGCTCGGTAAATGTAACCTTATCTCCGAGTTTCTCTGTAAGAGCGTCCTTGAATCCCTTGGTAGCCGCATCAAGAGCTTCATGCTCTACAAGCTGGCAGATACCCACATTATAAGTCTTATCTTTGTCTGACGAACCGCCTGATGCGCTCTTGTCCGACTTAGAACATGCTGTTGCTGCAAAAACCAATGACAGGCAAAGGCCTGCTGCGATAATTCTTTTAATCTTTTTCATAATGATTCTCCTTTACATATATTCAGGTAACGTGTGCATCACACATGCATCCGTTATCATTCGGTTTAGTGCTTTTACGCTTTTATGCTTTTATGTATCAAAGCACCAGTCTATTATAAATTATCATTAACATGCCGTCAATGCCAATTTTCAAAATCCTATCACATTGGAAACTTTAAACGGACACATTGTTTTTTTATTATCTTTTTACAATAGTTTTATAAAAAAAATAAACCAAGGAGGTTATTATCATGCGTATAAATTTCAAGAGATTTTTTCCCTGCATTCTTGCGGCAGCACTTATCTTGGTGTCCGCTGCCGGATGCGCAAAATCAAACAGTTCCGTACAGGAAAACACGACAGAAGCCGTCATTCCAGACAGCCTGATAACCATCAAGGACAGCGACACCGACACTGATGTGTCCGATGCTGTAGAAATCACATTAAACGGCAATTCCGTTTCATGCAGCAGTTCATCCGTAGCAATTAACGGAAGCGAGATTACCATAAGTTCCGGGGGCAGCTATATAATTAACGGCACCCTGGATGACGGAAGGATTATAGTTGACGCGGATAATGCCAAGGTACATCTTATCCTCAACGGAGTCTCCATTCATTCGGAGACAAATGCCGCCATATATGTCAAATCAGCCGACAAAACAACCATCACTCTCGCGGACGGCACCGATAATACATTAAGTGACAGCAGTAATTACACTTATGATGATACAGACAAAGAAGAACCGGATGCAGTACTTTTTTCCAAGGATGATCTAAGCATCAACGGCGAAGGTTCACTCACCATAGAGGCTTCGTTCAATAACGGGATTACCTGTAAAAACGACTTGAAAATAATAAGTGGAACCATCAATGTTACCGCTAAGAACAATGCCATTAAAGGCAAAGACTCTCTCTCAATTACCGGCGGCACCATAACTGCATCAGCCGAGGGCAAGGGCCTTCTCTCCAACAACAACGAGGAAGAAGATAAAGGCTATATTCACATTACCGGAGGCACGATAACACTTACCTGCACCGACGATGCCATACATTCCAACAATGCCATTTATATCGAAGGCGGCGATATGACACTTTCAAGCAGTGACGACGGAATCCATGCTGATAATACTCTTGTTATATCAGACGGTACCATAGACATTACCAAATGTTACGAGGGTCTTGAAGCGGCTGCCATATCCATTGACGGTGGCGCAATATCCATCACTGCATCCGATGACGGAATCAACGCAGCCGACAGTTCTTCTTCTTCCGAAGGCGGTCCGGGCATGAGAGGCGGTCCGGATATGGGCGAAAATTCCGGCAGTAATTGTTCCCTCACAATAAACGGCGGCACAGTATATGTAAATGCCGGAGGTGACGGAATTGATTCCAATAGTTACATTGTCATGACCGGTGGTGCTTTAGTCGTGGACGGTCCTACCGGCAACGGCAACGGTGGTCTTGATTATAACAACTATTTCACAGTGACAGGTGGTTATCTGGTCGTAGCCGGCTCATCAGGAATGGCGCAGAATATTTCGGACAGTTCGACACAGTGCGGTGCCCTTATGGCAGTATCTGGAGGCACTGCCGGCACGCCTGTTACTGTGGCAGATGCATACGGCAATGTGATAATTTCATTCACCCCTGCCAAGTCTTACAATGCGCTTAACATATCCACTCCCGACATGAAAACCGGCACGACTTACACCATATATCAGAACGGCACCTTGACCGGTTCAACACAGATCGTTAAGGATTGTTATACAGGAGGCACTATAGAAGGCGGAACGGAATTAACCACATTTGAACAAAGCTCCACCGTAACCAATTCCGGTATTTCCGGCAACGGCGGCATGGGCGGACAAAGGCCGGGCGGCGGCAATTTTGGCGGTGGTCAGAAACCGGATGACAGTAACTTTGGCGGCGGCCAGAAACCTGATGACAGCAGCTTTGACGGCGGCCAGAAACCGGATGACAGCGACTTTGGCGGCGGCATCCGGCCGGATGATACCAACAATATTTCGGGTGGCAGCAGCTTATAGCATTTCAAAGGATTCACACTTTTTTGCACTTTTCGAGGCATTTGGTGTCAATTTGATGGACTCAGCATTGTAATATAAGAAATTTCGCATATGTTTTAATACACTTGTTTTCATATATTATTATGTTGTAGTATCGCATATAGCAAATAATTGACACTAAACTGCTGATTTTGGTCAAAAAAGTGTGAAAATATCGTATTGTATACTGTAGTATTATTCTTCCAGCGGCGCGATAATATTGTTTTGTTGACGGAATTACACCTATGATACTTAACGGTCAGGGATGCTATATTGATAAAAACGGAAACGTCGTAATCGGCATAGTTGAATAAATTGCATAGCAAAACGGCTCCGATTTTCAATAGAAAAAAGGAGCTGTTTTTAATTGACAATATTTAGTTATAAAAACCGCTATGGGATTCCATAGCGGTTACCATTTAATATATTATCTGTTACATTTAGATGAACGGTACTCCCGGAAGAGTGAAGAATGTTGCACTCTTGTAAAGGAACAGACCGATAAGGTATTCAACTGTTACAAGTCCCACAACGAGAATTGCAAGTGAGATAACGAGCTGTTTTCTGTCCTTAATCTCTTTGCTAAGAATCGTAAATCCCTGAATTGCCGTAAGTACTGACATAAATACGATAAATATCGGGAAGAAGAAACCTCTGAGTGCGCCCACGCGAATGAAGTTGTAAAGTATTTTTACAGCTATTGCTCCGATAAGCGGAACTGAAACCGCGCCGCAAAGTGAAGCGATCTTATTAACATCTGTTTTCTTCTTAAGAACAACTGCATCTATAAGATAAAATAATCCGAATACTGTCGCACCCATAAGAACTATGTATATGATTGGGAAAAAGATTGACTGGAAAATAGTTCCTACATTAATGGAATAATCATTAAGAATATCCCATCTGGTATAGCCAATAGAATCCAGGTATTCTCCATATGACATGCCCAATAATCTGTAAAGACCCTTAGCCTGCTTTTTAAATGAACTAAGTGCATAAAAAATCTTGGAAATAAGGTTAAGCACGGTTGCAAACACATAAGCTATTGTAAGAATGCCAATAAGCACTGCCGATGACGGAATAGTTCCGTTCTCATAATATTCTTCTGCTGCCGTGATAGGTTTCTTAACAGTATTCTTAATATGGTCAATAGCTTTCTTAAAAGCGCCTCCCATATCAACCGAACTCTTCGGTGCCTCCTGCTGTGGTGCTCCGTATGCTGCCGTGTAAGGTGAGCCCTGCTGTGGTGCTCCCGTGTAAGGCATTCCCTGTGGGATGCTTCCCTGTGGTACTGACTGGGCATTATTCTGCTGACATGTACAAACTTCTCCGTCAGCCAACTGTTTACCGCAAATTGTACAAAAAGCCATTGATTCATTCCTCCTAAAATAAATCCCTTTTACTTAAAAAGGGCCTTGATACACTTGAATATACCACACGGCAGAGGAATAGTCAATAAATCATTCCGCGCAAATTGTCTGTTTTTCGACGTTATAATCAGTCGTTCTCTGCAGCCATTATAATCAAATCTGCTGCGCGCTCTATACCAACCCTGGAGCTGTCGATGCAGAGATGGTAATTCTCCCTCTCTCCCCATTCCCGTCCGGTAAAATAGCGGTAATTTAACTTACGTTTCTTATCCTTTTCTTCGAGACGTTTTAAAGGCCTGACCGGTGACGCGCCATACTGTTCCACTATCCTGTGTGCCCTGAAATCGTCCGGTGCCCATACAAATACGTTAAAACAGTCCGGTTCATCTTTCAGTATGTAATCCGCACAGCGGCCAACTATCACGCAGTTTTCCTTGGATGCAATATCGGTAATTACTTTACGCTGCGCAATCCATATTCTGTCCGCATTGGCAAGGCCATCCGTTCCTCTTCCGAGAAAAGAATATGCAAAAAATCCGGTTCCTGGAGCATATTCTGCCTCCTGTTCGATATACTCATTGGCGTACCCTGTCTCCTCAGCCGTCTTCTCTATCAATTCCTTGTCGTAACATCTTACTCCGAGTTTCTCCGCTACCAGTTTACCGATTGTCCTTCCACCGCTTCCAAACTGCCTGCTGATTGTTATTATCCTGCTCATAAACACGACCTCCTTGCTGAACATATCAGTTATTTTGTACCGTAATTATAGCAGAAAAATATAATTGATGTAAGATTAATTTATAATCCGTCCGTCACCGATTTCAATGATTCTCGGTTTTGATTTCCGTAGCCACCTTCCCCCCTGAATCTGGTGTCATGCTCCACCAGTATCATTGCAGGCTTAAGTCGTCTGCAATCTGCTCCGGTGTAAGATGGTTTTCCTTAAGGACTTCATTAACATCATATCTGTCCAGAAATTCTTTTTTCAATCCATAATTAAACACCTTAACATCGCTGTTTCCGTAAAAACGTGCTATTTTCTCACCGAAACCGCCGTCCAGCATTCCGTCTTCAAGTGTGATAACCACATCATGGTCCGCCTTAAGGCTTTCAAGCAGCTTACCATCAATTCCCGTAATATAATACGGATTAATGAGTGTTGCCTTTACTCCTGTACGGCTTTCAATTTCTTTGGCTGTCTTGCATGCAAGACCATAGAATGAACCGAGACCGATTATGGCAATTTTGCTTCCTTTTTCGGTAATCTCGTATCGATTGAGCTCACTGAAATCTTTACTAACTTTCTTGCCATCGGAAATCATTTCTCCACCCGGTACTCTGATCGCAACCGGATGTTCATTCTGCTCAATACTCCATTCTAGCATCGCAAGATACTCTTCCTTCGTGGTCGGCGCAAGATATACGAGATTCGGTATATTGGAAATCATAGGTATATCATATATACCAAGATGTGTAACATCATTCATGCCATACACCGATGCTGCATATACTATGATCGTTGCCGGGTTATTGTTGATGCACAGATCCTGTGATAACTGGTCATAGGTTCTCTGGATAAAAGAACTGTATACCCCGTAAACCGGCTTGCCGCCGCCCGCTGCAATACCTGATGCAAGTGCCACCGCTGTTTCCTCCGCGATTCCCACATCTACGAACTGGCTTCCGGCTTCATGTCTTTTATCAGCCGTAAATCCCATAACCGTAGGTGTTGCGGACGTGATTGCGACAACACTTTTATCTTTTTTCATCTTATCAAGCAGGTATTCGGCAGTCACGGAAGAATAATCCTCTCCGTCAAAATCCATCGGCGGCTTGCCCGTCTTGATGTCAAAAGGCATGTGCCAGTGCCATGTCTCCTTGTCCTCCTCGGCCGGCTTATATCCTTTGCCTTTGAGTGTCACGATGTGGACTACAACAGGCTTACCGGCATCTTTAACAGATTTGAATGCATCGATAAGCGCACCGATATCATTACCGTTGCCTACATATACATAATCAAGTCCCATCGCTTTAAAAAAATTACATTCAGCCTTACCGTCGGTTTCCCTCAACAGCTTAAGGTTCCCGTATAATCCGCCGTGGTTCTCCGCGATTGACATATCATTATCATTAACCACGATTATAAGGTTGCTCTTAAGCTCTGATGCAAAATCAAGGCCTTCAAGCGCCTCGCCTCCGCTCAATGAACCGTCACCGATAACCGCGATGACATTGCCCTTCTCGCCCTTAAGGTCTCTCGCCTTGGCAAGTCCGCATGCAAGGCTTACGGATGTGGACGTATGTCCTACATTAAAAAAGTCATGTTCGCTTTCATGCGGATTGGAATATCCCGAAACGTCATCATAATGTTCCTCATAAAGATAAGCATCTTTTCTTCCTGTGAGCATCTTGTGCGGGTATGTCTGGTGTGACACATCATATACCATCTTATCCTCAGGGGATTCAAAAACATAGTGAAGCGCGATTGTAGCTTCAACCATACCGAAATTCGGTCCGAAATGTCCGCCGTGTATGCTTGCTCTTTTAAGCAGTGCATCCCTCATCTCGGCGGCAAGTTTATTCATCTCTTCGATCGTAAGTTTCTTTAAATCCGAAGGTCCGTTAATATTCTCTAAATACATAATACTTCCTCCTGAAATCCTTTATTGACAGGATGATTATAATACTTAAAGCCAAGTTTAAGTCAAGTATTTTTATAATATAGTTTCCATCTGGGTTTCCTTGACAAACATTCCCATTTTTTCATAAAATGCCCTGGCATTGTCATTGCCTTCCCAGACATTCAGCGTAACATCATAGCAGCCCTGTTCCCTGGCGTAATTAAGAACATACTCATACAGCTTTCTTCCCACATGCTGTCCTCTGCTGCTCTCATCCACGCACAAATCATCTATATAAAGTGTGGTAAAATCCTTCATATTGGTTGAAAAAGGCTGTCTTTGCATGACACAGAAGGCATATCCGAGAATATCTCCGTTCTCATCCTCTGCGACAAAAACGGGGCGTCCGTCATCTTCAAATATTGTGCCAAGTTCTTCGGCCGTGTATTTGGTACTTCCCGAAATAAATATATCCGGGCGCAGCGCGGCATGCAGTTCCAGAACTTCACTAAGCAGTTTCATAACTGCTTCGGTATCATTAATTCCGGCTCTTCTTATTGAAATCGACATGTTTTTCTCCTATAATTTATGCCTATTTCGTAAGCTCAGCAACTACCTGATTGATAACCTTGCCATCCGCTTTGCCTTTAAGTTCGCCCATAACAGCTTTCATAATCTGACCCTTGTTCTTCGTGGCAAGAACATCTGCAAACTTGTCCTGAAGTATTGCCTTGACTTCATCGGCACTTAACATCTTCGGAGCAAACTCGCTCATAATATCATATCTTTTCTTATACTCTTCGAGCAGCTCTGTCCTGTCAGCAGGGCATGTATCAATCTGCTCTTTGACTGACTTGATTTCCTTCAGAATAGCTTCATTGGCCATATCGTCCGGTATATCCTCACGGCATCCGGCATCAATACCTTTTTTCTTGACTGCGGAAACAAGGCTCGCGATGGCATCCTTTCTGAATTTATCCTTAGCCTTCATAGCTGCTATCATTGCATCCTGTAATTCTTTTAACTTCATGTTCTCACCTTTCCGGGAAATTGTCCCTTTTCAAATAGTCTGTCTATATCTTATTCCTGCGTAAAGCGTATGTCAACCGTCCAGTGCCGGTATCAGATATTCAGCCGACTGTCTTATATATTCAAGCTGGTCTGCCGCTCCGAAATGTTCTATCGCAAAAAAACCGTCATACCCATGATTAAGCATCTGTTGAATTATCTCACCCATAGGTATGTAACCGCCGCCTGCCGGGCTCGCGCCCATTCCTTTGCAGTATTTTCCGCCGACGGTCTCATCAACCGCCCTGTCCTTACAATGCACATGTATGATGTAATCTTTCATAACTTCCATGGCTTCCAGCACATTCTCATCGCTGAATGCAAAATTACCGGTATCCAGTGTGTATTTAAGTCCCGGAATATTTTTCATAAACCACAGCAGTTCATTTATCCTTGAAAACGGCTGGCAGAATCCGTCAAAATCCTCCATAGTAACAGTAATCCCATACTTTTCTGCTTCCACGCATATTTGTCTCAAAGATTTCTTCATATTCTGAATTACGGCATTTCCATCCATATACACAGCCGTCGTATCATAATCTCCGGCGCAGGCCGCAAGTTCGGCAGCCTCAGCCATATTCAACGCACCCGGAACCACAAGCACCTTGCCGGCTCCAAGTTCCGATGCCACCTTAAGCATATCGTATGCTCTCTCAATTTCTTTGTCCGGTTTATCGTTTACGAGATCAAAAAAATCATAAACGGAACTTATCGACAATCCGGCCTTATCAAGCGCTTTACATATTTTTTTCCTGTTTTCTTTAAGTCTTGTATATTGGATTTCCACTGCGCTGATTCCGTATTCACCGCATTTTTCAAGAACTCTGCCTATGGGCAGACCGCTCTGTGCCGTCGCTTCCGCTATATGATCGTAAAAAACCGGCAATACATTCATGTATGCCTTCCGGGTATATTTTTCGCACAGGTTCCTGTGTTTTTTCGTGATGAAATTCATTCCATACTGTTACTTTAATCATATTACCGCTTCTTTGAATCTGTAACTTTTAATTAAATAATTTCCTATTTTCAACATATTGCTATAAAATCACTTTACTAAGGCTCTTTATATTTGCTTCATAATTTTTTGGACAAACATTATAATACATATCCTCTATTATTTTCGTTTGCCCTTTGAATTTGCAATTTTCTAAACAAATATCACTAATAATTATAATCTTCTGTCGTTTTGATTATATAATAAATCTGTCAATGTTTCCGAGCTAAGAGCTCTATGTATACTCATTTTCTACTCATTTTTTAGCTATAACGTATCTTCGCATCAAAAAATTTAAGTTAATCACAAATTCTCCACTCCATAGAAGTTTGTTTTCTTAATTCTTTTTCTATATGTTTTATAGATATATTTGTTTTTTTAGCTGCTTCTGCTATTGATCCAAATTCTCCAACCACCTGCCCATGCACATTCAATTGTGCAATTCTTTTGGCTTTCCCCGTATTGATCTTTTTTATATCAAATCCAATTACGATGTGCTTTGTAATTTTTTCATTAGCACCCACCTTTCTCCAAACAAAACCTGCAGCCGAGTTTCTCTGTCCTCTTAAAACCTTAGATATGCTTGTCGCACTAACACCTACTGCTCTTGCCGCACTACCAATATCCGCATACTTATTTACATAATAGCCTTCTAGGTCATATTGTATTATATAGTATTTAATATTTTTAATTTTTGTCTTTTCCTCTTTTATTTTTTTCTTAGGCAAAATTATCGGTGCCATTTCCTCTCGTATCTGAATATCTTTTTCATTTTTTAAAAATGGAATTTTATTATCTTTCATAAACCGCAGTACATTCTCGTTATTAACTGGAATTTGATATGACCATTCCAACAAAATCACTTTATTTTCAGCACATATTTTCTTTTTTTGTAAATCTCTTTTCTTATTTTTTCTCAATCCAACTTCTCCACCCCATATATCTACCGCTTTATAGTGCTGCTCTCCTTGATATTCAATTCCTATTCGGCTTTCGGGAATATAAATATCCAAGCTTTGTTGTCCCAGCCAATCACAACGATACTGATATTGTGCTTTATAATTATATCTTTTTATAAGTTCGAAAAGATGATACTCATTTGTCCATTTTGCTTTTACTCTATTTTCTAGCAACATTTCATTGTATAGTTCATTAGCTTTTTTTTGAAATTCTTTTGACTTCTTTTGAATGGCGTAAAACACTTTTTCTTTTATTGCTTCGGGTACTGTATAATATCCATAACTAGTTTCTATCTGTTTTAACACGTCTCTTGATGATATAATCATTCTATATAATCTACTATATTTAATCAAATATGAGGCTATTACACCTTCTTTTTTACCATATATATTCCAATCCCAACCCGAGCGCAAAAAATACATCAGTTCTATTTCTGTTAAGCTATTACCCTTAAATGTTACTCTGTATCCATCGGTTATTTTTTCAACGCTATTGGCTCTATCACACACCTTAGCAATCGTATAAAAAGTTTTTCCAGTTCCTGCTTTTACGTCAAATGTATATATCTTATTTTTTTCTTGTTCAGGAATAGTATAATCAACATTTAATAACCATTCTAACCAATTGTTAATTTCAGCAATAAGCGTTATGGTTTCCATTGTAAAAAAATCATCTCGATTAATTTCAGATACACCCATATCAAGTTGACGCAATAGCATAAGCAATTTTCTAAAATCGTTTTCCCATTGTTCACATATCGCTTTACTATTTACTACATATTTTTTTCTATCGCAACGTGTAAATAAATAAAATGTATCTTTTTCTCTGTACATAATGGGCGATAGTATTAATTGACGGTGTTTCTCAAAATAATCCATTTTAGTTTCTCCTATTTTTATGAGTTGCACACTCTCTCATAACATTATATATCAATATCATGCAAATGCTGATTCAAATCTTCAATTGCCTTATCTCTGTTTCATTATAAACAACCTCATTTTCCTGCCAAAATTAACCTAAACCATCAATTCATACATTAGAATATCCTCAGTTCCTTACTTTTATCTATTATTTCTTCTATTCCTACTTTTTGGGAAGATGTCGTCATAAAAGTAACCTCCAAACTGAGTAATTTTCTTTTATATCAGTTTGGAGATTCACGCAGACATTGAGTTGCTCTCTTCTAGCATTACTTAATATCCTTCTTTACCTCTTTTATATAAGTAATAAATTCGAACATATTAGTATAGGGATTACACTCATGAGAAAAAACGCTTTTATGTGCCTTTACTTGTTCATTATGTAATTCTTTTGCTTGTTTAAAAGCTTTATCCTGTTTGTCTAACAAAATATCGAATATATCTGTTGTTTCTTTATATTCTGGTTTATCTTTTTTCACCAACTCCTTTATAATTTTTTTTACATCCTCCGCATCCTTTCCATAAGGAGCCTTCCTGTAATGTAATATGAACCAAACTTCAAATGACGGATTAGAAAATATACATTCCAACCCTTTATGTTTATAACCTCTGACCAAATCAAATGCTTCATTAATATTAGGGTTGGATTTTGGATCAGAATCAAATACGCAATAACATTTATCTCCTAACTCAACATCCACATCCTCATTATCTATATACTTTTTGGCATACTTTACAATCCCTACTGCATCAGTATGTTTTGGATCGACCGAAATAACCTCAATTCCTTTTTTCTTGTTGTTGTAATGTTGTAAATAAATTCTCTCAGTATCCCCTTCTGTAAAAATATATATTTTACATGGTTTTTCTTTTTTATTTTTTCCTTTTTGTTCTTTTCCTCTTGCTCTTGTACGCATACCTTATCTACTCCTTAATATTCGGAACTGCTCCATATCGTCCTTTTAAATATCCTAATTCAACATTATCTTTTTCTCTAATTAAATAATCATCCAAAAGTTTAACATATGTTGCTCCTTCTTCGTCCTTATCCACTAAATATATTTGATCATTATTTAATAACTTAAAAATCCTAGTATCATGTGTGCTAAAGAACAATTGAGCCTTTCCATAGTTTACTTTATTACTGTTAAATAATTCCAGAAAATATTCTGTCAACTTTGTATGATAATTTCTACCTAACTCATCTTCTATAAATAAACCACCTTCCTTATTTATAAAAAGCATTTCAGCAATATTATCTATAATGTCGATTGTACCAGCAGAATCATCGTTAATTTCAATATCAAACGTATCACCGCTCTTGCTAACATGAGTAATACAAATTACTGGTGTATCTTCTGGTATTAAATCCTCTGAAATCTCACCATCGCCTAACATATTAGTTAAAAATTGAATCCATGCAGCCCTATGCTGTTTTTCTATCTTCTTGTTCTTTACATATATATTCTTTATATTAAAATCCGCCTTGGAAAGCGCCTCCAATAACATATCTTTTTGAGAATTATCTTTCACCACATCTGCAATTACATGACTAATATTCATATCTCCATATTGCCTAAACGCTTTTTCAAACCATTTATACGGTGTTTTTATCTTTTCATATCCCCATTCTGCTGCTACCGGCAAATATAGTCTATTTGAATTTGTTTTTTGAGCTATCTCATTTTGAGCCTTAACATCATTCCCTTTAAAATTGTATTCGGATGACTTATTTACATCTCTTTCAAAAAGCGTAGTGGCTTTTTTAGAATAATATGCCAAAAGATACTCCTCTAAAACCCGCTCTGTATCTATAGTAAATCCATAAACATATTTTATATTATTTTCAAAGAAGATAAACTCAAATGAAGCTCCATCTTCTCTACTTTCTTTATCAAGCATAAATGTTTCAATATTTATTTTTGATTTCTCTTTGCGTTCTATCGTAGAATTAATAAATTTCAAAGCGAAAAATAACGAATTAATAATATTACTTTTACCACTCGCATTTGGTCCAACCAAACCAACACATCTATAAACAGAACTTCCCAACTCATTGCTAACAAGTTTTTCTGGTTCTGTATTTGGGTTCATTGCCGTAAAGTTAATAATAATTTCATCTTTTATCGATTTATAATTTCTCACAGAATATTGTACTAGCATATATCTTCCTCCAAGATTATTGTCGCAGTTTTATGTCCTTTTTTCTCTAAAATTAGTTCAATAAAGTCTATTTTTAACTTTATCATCTTTATCAAAATTTGTCAAATGGCTTATTATCAATAACATTATTATACGTAAATTTTCTTAAATTTATTCTTATCGTAGCTTGTTTTTAGCGTCATTTTAGTATTGTCACACTTATTTTCATGATTCCTATACATAAAAAAGCTTCCCGAGAAATCTCGGGAAGCCTTAATTTTGCTAAATAATATTAAATTACTCGATAACTGTTGCAACTCTTCCTGATCCTACTGTTCTACCACCTTCACGAGCTTTAGGAAATTAAATCGGAATGTTTTTCGTTGATTTTACTGCATATTTTTATTCACATTCTCCATTTTTTCTCTTTATTTTTGTGATTACAAAAAATTTTAGAGCCAAAATAGAGCCACTCCAAAAATACCGATTTTCTCCTTAATTACCTTTATTACATGGTGCTAGCACCATGTTTAGATATGATCAATAAGGAAGTCTGCAATTTCAATTTGTCTATATAATTATAGGTTTTAGTCCATTTTTTCTTATGTTTTCTAATTCTTCTGCTGTTAAGCACTGAGACTCATAAAGCCGTAGATATTCTTTGGATACATCTGAATCAAATATTAATACATCATCGGAATTTATAGTAACATCAACACCACTACGATACAGTTTTCCAATCGGATGCATAGACATATCTGCTACCCTTCCAAGTAAAATATTACTTGTTGGTGTAATATTTAATCTAATTTTATTATCTGCCAAAAAACGGATTACTGATTCATCACTGACTGCCGCTATCCCATGCTGAACCTCATCAAGTTCTAATTCTTCTACGGCTGTTCTTACGTCTTTAGCAGTCCCCCATTCTCCGACGTGTGCTTTTAGCCTTAATCCTTCTTTTTTTGCACGCCGATAAATTCCTTTAAAATTTTCGATAGGTTGTGCTAATTCATCACCGTACAAATCAATAGAATAAAAATTCTTATTTCCCCAAAAATATGATAAACAATCTTCTAAATAACTGATCGAACAATGTCTTGATAATCCAATTTGAAGCCTTAATTCTATATCGGGAGCGATTTCTTTTTGAGCACTTGTAAAAGCATTAACCAACTCATCAATATCATTATTAAAAAATTCGTTTAAGCCCCACACATCTTCACCAATTTCAAGCACAGTTACTCCATCCTCTCTGGCTTGTTGAAATGTTGCTCTGATCAAAAATTTTCTCATCGCAGTGCTATTAAAGTCTTGACTAATATATTTTTGACTCCATTGATTCATCTCATCCATTGATGACAAAGGATTAGCTAATGGCTCAATTTTTTTTCGAGTTTCCTGATATATGAACCGTCTATTTCCGCCAAGCACAAAATGATTGTGCAAATCTGCCTTAGGATACTTTCTTAACTCTTCCAGATTTCTTTGTTCCAATGCATCTGTAAAACCATTCACAAATACGTTTCCTCCTATGTTTTTAATTTTCTCTACAATTTTTTCCTTTTAATTGTAGCACTTTTCCCTCATCCCGACTACCATAAAAAACAGGGCATGACAACCACCATGCCCCTCTTTCCTATCGTTCCAACGCCTTCTCCAGTTTCCATTTCTGTCCTTTCAAATCATTCTGTTTTTCATACAGGCTGTTACGCTCTTTGCAAAGCTCTTTCATACGCTCCAGCTTCTCCTTTACTCTCGCCCGGCAATCCGGCTCTATCTGCTTATATTCTCCGGTCAGATTACGGATTACATTATTGTTCTCTTTCATCTGCTCCGACACCAGCACCCAGTCTATCAGATTTTGTACCTCTTTATCGGTATCGTAAAGGTCTGTTTCCGTCAGAATTTTGGCACATAACCGCACCATAACTTTCTTCTCCATATCTGTCATTCCAGCAATCCCATCCTTTCCTATCTGCCCATATCATAGGCTCGTTTCGGGCGTTTCTCTGCTCTTTCAGCCTGCTCGATTGTCTTTGACTGTTCCACTATCGCCTGTACCCGTTCCTTGCCGAAATAACGCTCCAAATGCCCCAAATCCGATACTTTTTCCTGCAATCTTTCAATCATATCATTCTGCTCCATAGCTTTGTCTGTCAGCCTGCTAATCTGATTCTGCTGTCTGTCCACCTTAACAGTCAGCTTCTTGACCTGCTCTGTAAGCTGTATACACTTGAGTGTCAGATTTTTTACCAGTTCTTTCAGCTTTTGCACAAGCGGCAGAGCCTTTTTATCCCGGTATGCCTTTGCGCTCATCAACGTACCCGGTTCCGGTAACTGCCACTTCTCATCTTCATCATAAGTGTGAATATTCCGCTCCATAGTTTCCTTAGACTGCACCATCTTATTGATTTCCCGCTGTAATTTCTTCTGCTGGCTCTCCAAATTTTCATTTTCCGATAGCAGTTTTTCCTTATCCTCCGACAATATTTCTGTCTGCTCTTTCAGCCAGTCACTTTCTGCTGAAAGCTCTGACACCTCCTGCCGTATTACTTCGCCCTCTTTGCGTATCTGCTCTGTTTTCTCCTCTGCCATAATCTGCTGATATAAGATATTGTTTAATTCCACTTTATTATCTGAAAGTGTCTGTTCCAGCTGTGCAACCTCTTTCTGTCGCTCCTGCTTCTCAAAATCAAGTACCGACAAATGCTTGTTGTGTGTTCCCAAATGTTTCCATTGCACATCATACCGCTCCATGACCTTTGAAAGCTCCTGCTTTTCCGATTCCATCCACTGATTCCATTCCGTTGCCCCTCTTGTACCGCCCTTAAAGCCCTGCTCTGCCAATGCTCCCTTTAGGGAAACTCTGGTATCAAGTCCACGCTTACTGTTACGGATAAAAGGAACAAAATCAATGTGAATATGCGGTGTTTCCTCATCCATGTGCAGATGAGCCGAAAACACATAGAGATTCGGATTTCGTTTCTGAAAATCCTGCATATAATCAATCAGAATTTCCTTTGCAAGCTCTCCCTCTTTGCTTTTTGAGTTCATATCGTCTTTATTGCCAATTTGCAAAATAACCTCATGGAACAGCTTCTCCTGCTTACTCTGTCTGATTTTTTCATAATAATTATCAATCTTCCGGTCACTTCGTTTCTGCTTTGCATTATACCGCTCCAATGCTTCATCAAATAATTCGTGATATACCTTTTTGATACTGGTATTGCAAAACTGCACATTGTAAATGCTCCGTTCCGGGTCAACATTTTTTGCATTAAAAGCTCTCGTATTATGATTGATAGCCCCCTTTCCCATCATGCCGCTAATCGTTCTCTCCAATAAACACTCCTCCTCTTTTATCTATCATAATAATGCCGAACAGGCACATAAGTTTTGTTACTTTTGTCAAAAGTAACGCAAAAGCACTTTTGTCAGCTACGCCAACAAAAATGCAGACCTGCAAGCAGGTTTTGCGCCCTGCCGGGAGCTATTGCGGCTGTTCCAGCCGTTTTTTATCCCCCACGCAATCTTTTCAAGGTGGCAAGATTACCCTATCTTTAGAAAAGGGAATCTTGCTATCTTCCTCTGCTATAAAGTCCAGTACCATTGACTTCCTACTTTTACGCTGTCAATACTCATTTCCTTTTTCGCATTCCAAAGCGTTTTCTTTTTAATACCTCGTTCCCTTGCCGCTTCTGTAATCTCGTTACAGGACATCTGCCCCTCTGCCAAGATTTCCGCAAGAAACGATTTAGCATCCTTCGTTTTCTGTCCTCTGCTCTCCCCGGAAAGAAGTTCCTCTACTGTAATGTCATATACTCCCTCCCAAGTAAAGCCTTTTTCTTTATCCATACGAAATGCTATGGAAGTCCCCTCCGGTGCAAGACTACTCTTATCATGAGCTATCACTCGCAAAGTGGTATCATCTTTTATCCTGCCGACCACCAGCACACTTCGTGCCGTAGCCTGAAAATCTATTGAACCAAGTCCCCGATAAGTGGACTTACTGCTGCTTGCTTTGTTCATGTGACCAATAAGGATAATCGCACAGCCATATTTCTCTGCGATATTTCCCAACTGCTTTAAAACCGGTCTAATTTCATTTGCCCGGTGCATATCCACATCTGCTCCCAAATAGGCTTGTATCGGGTCTAAAACCACCATTTTTGCCCCAGTTTCCCTAATTGCCCGGACAAGTCTTTCATCTGTCATGCTAAGACAGTCAACGCTTTCATCAATAACAAGTACCCGGTTACAGTCTGCTCCTGCTTCTAACAATCGTGGTTTTATGGTATCTTCCAAGCTGTCCTCTGCATTTTGATAAATTACATTGACCGGCTCTCGCTGTACGTCCACTTCTTCATTTGGAAGTGGTTCTCCTTTTGTGAGAAGTGCTGCAAGGTGCAGAATGAATGTGGTTTTCCCCTCCCCCGGATCACCCTGCACTATCGTCAGCTTTCCATACGGAATATAGGGATACCACAGCCAGCTTACTTCTCTTGCCTGCACATCTTCCATATTAATCAATCGGTAATTTTTCTCTCTTTTTTCTTCCATTTGTGTCCTCCGCTAAAAGTTTTAATTGAGTTTCAGCAGAGCCTTTGCTATACTATATTTGCGAGATATAGTTACATAGGCTCTGCCTTGTACTGAAATGTCCTTGTCAATCGGCAGGGGCATTTTCATTTCTTGTAGCATTCAGCATATCTGCCACTTTCTTTTGCTGATTCGGATATAAATGTCCGTAAGTATTCAGCGTGATTTTTATATCCCTATGCCCTAACCTTTCTTTGATTATCAATGGCTGTACGCCTTGATTGATGAGATAAGCCACATGACTATGGCGTAAATCATGCACTCTAATCTGCTTTACTCCCGATTTTGCACATTCACGCTTCAGCTTGTGCTGTACCGCTTCTGCTACAATCGGAAACAGTCTTTCATTATCCGGCAAGCCATAACAACGGTTCACATACGCTTCTATCTCTTTTTTCAGAAATTCTGGAATATCAATCACTCGAATCGATTGCTCTGTTTTTGGTGTTGTAATAATATCCCTACGTTCCGTTCTGTAATAAGTTTTCGTAATACTAATTTGATTATTTTCAAAGTCAATATCGCTTTTTGTGAGGGCAAGCATTTCTCCCTCTCTACAGCCAGTCCAAAAGAGTATTTCAAAAATCACAAAATATCGGCTCTCCTTGTCTATACCTCTTATAAAACTGTCATACTCCGCTTTCGTCCAAAAATTCAGCTTATCCGCATCTGCCTTACCCATTTTCTTAACCTTTTTGCAGGGATTGTTACCAAGATTGTAAATATTACACGCGTGAGTAAACAATGCGGTTATCTGATTTTGCACCATTCGTAAATAGGTCTGTGAATACCCTTTTGCCCTCATTTCATTTTGCCATTGGATAATATCAGAGGGTGTAATCTCATTCATACGCTTATTAGCGAAATATGGTAAAACATGAGCTTCTATCATATACTGCTTATTTTTAATCGTGCGTTCCTTTAATTCCCCTGCCTTATCCTGAAAATACACATCAACAAATGCTCCTAACATCATTTCCATGTTTGCCGAGGTACTTTTTAGAAACTCTCTTTCCCATTCCAATGCTTCTTTTTTTGTTGCAAACCCTCGTTTCTTCTTGTGCTTTTTCTCCCCTTTCCAATTTTCGTAATAGCACTGTACTGTCCATTTTCCAGTCTTTTCATCTCTCGAAGCCGACATTACATATCCCCCTTTCACGCAGTCTGATTTGTCTGATTGTAACCATAAAATTTTGTTTCCCAAAATGCCTTTGGTACTTTTCCGGCAACCACCAAATAACCTTTGCTCTGCAATTCTTCATTCAATTCTCTGATGAGCTTATAAGCATGACCTTTGGAAATGCCTAATGTTTCTGCTACCTCTGCGGCTGTTAATAAATAGTTCTCTTTTTTCATTCAATCTTCCTTTCTTTTTTCGTGTATTTTTACAAGTTTTCTTGTAACCATAATATATTACATTGTTTTTGGTTTGTCAATGTGTTTTATTAGTTTTCTTGTAATATTTACATTGATTTTTGTATCTTGATGTGTTACATTATCATAGAAAGGAGATTGTAACATGAGATTAGGTGAATATTTTGAAATAGGTAAACGAATGAAACAAGCTCGCACAAATGCAGGCATTAACCAGCGTGAAATGTCCGCAAAACTTTCTCTGAGTAATTCCTCATATTCAAATTATGAAAATGGCTATAGCGAACCACCTGTAGAAACAATTTTGAAATTCTGTGATATATTAGGAATTACTTTAAATGATTTATTAGATTTAAAAATCGTTTCCAATAGATCATTTTCAGTAAAAACTTTTGCTGATTTTCTAGCAATCCTCATAGACTTAGACCGTAGAGGGTTACAAATAAAAGGCAATACGACCTATTCACAACAAGACAATCAGCTAACAGCCCATTTGACCTTGGATATACCAAATGCACAAATTGCGACTTTTATTCCAGACTGGAACAAAACAAATCAAGAATTAGCTTCTGGTAAAATAGACAAAGAAGAATACGATATATGGTTGGAAGATACATTAAAACTATTTAATGTACCGATTGATGAATATCTATGATTATCATACACTTGTTTAAAAATCATTATATATTCACAACATCATAAAGGAGATTTGAATGAATATTGATCTTACAAAAACACAACAATATCTTGAATGGTTTAAGAACAAATTATATTTAAATGCAATCGCACCAGCAGCCAAAAATCGAATTATATATAGAGGTCAGGTATATCGTTGTAACTTAGGAATTGGTGTTGGAAGTGAAGAATGTAAAGAACGTCCTTGTGTTATTCTCCAGTACAACTCCGCTAATAGAACATCGCCAAATACAGTAGTTGCTCCTATAACACACACAACCTCTGCACTTCCAATTGTTGTTCCTATTGCAGAGAAAAAAGATTCTTCCGGTAAATTGATACTCGATGGAAATGTACTGCTCGGAAATATAACCTGTGTAAGCAAAGCAAGGCTTGGCGATTACATTACAGACCTGACCGCTGATGAAATGCGTGCCGTAGATAAAGCTATTTTCATTTCATTAGATACAAACCACTATTATCAAACTTTACAAAATATGTATAATGATAAATTACAGTATATCGAAAAATTGAAAAGTAATCGTTCTTCTCTACAAGCCGATTTAGCTACAAAGCAACAGTACATTGATGATTTTGAAAAAATGTTGAATACTTATGATTTTTCAGATATACAAAGTTTAGAAAAATTTTTAGAAGAAAATCGAAAGGAAAAGTAGACAATTTCGGATTTTCGTGCTAATATGAAGATACAAGAGAGGTGTTCACGAGTGGGACACTAATATAGTATTTCAAATGGAGAACTACGAGTGAGTTCTCCTTTATTCTATCTATACATAATATTTTTTCTTTCACATAAAATATTATTACAATTTTCTCTGGACGTGTGCCAAGAAATTATTGTAATCAAGTAAAGGGAGTCACGAGTGGACTCCCTATTTTTTCCCTATAATTTATCTATAATCATATCAATTGCTTTTAAGCATTCTTGAATCTTTTCCATATTAACTTTTACATTTACACCATATACTGGGTAATATCCTTGTTTCATAGATGACATCAAGCGACCCAAATGTGCACACACCACTCCAACTGTATTAAAATCTCTCAACGGAACAGAATAATAATTTTTAAACTGTTCTTTTGTTGATATAGGTTCTGCAGCACTAACAAAATAACTCGGATTTTTTTGATAAATATCATATAATGCAGTTGCTGTAGCATCAGACAAAGCAGCAAACGCAGCTGCTGGTCCTTCAAACTGTGTTAATCTATTCCCTATTAATAAATGAATTTGCGGAATCTTTACATTTCGCTGCTTTGCAACCTCAGCAAATGTCCATGAACCATATATCGGATGTGGTGGATTTGTACCATGTAAAAGGGCTATCATAGCTGATGCTGCTGTCTTTGATGAATCATCCGCATTAATTGGTGTCAATAATCTCTCTACCGCAGCAATTGCCATCTGTGTATATATGCTAAAACTTGGATTCGTATCAACAAAAAACATCCAATCATCTTGTGAATCTGCAATATTTAAAATAAAATTCTTAAATATTTCTATTATCCACTTCCAAGGCTGTGCATTCGGAGTTAATGCTTTTGCCGATGCTGCTTCATTAATTGCAGGTGCCATCGGTTCCATATTTCCATCACCACATAATAAATATAAGTTATCAGGTGCCCCTTTGTTATAATCACTTACATGAATTAAAAAATCATACGGATTTGGCAAATTTGCACCACGTCCATTTGTAATTACAGTACTTACATATCCAACAACAGACTTTGGAATCTCCCTACTACACAGTTCAACTACCCTCTCATCTCCTAAAGCTCCTCCTCCCAAAAGCATCATACTGGAATTTGCTTGTGGACACAAATCAATAACAAGAACCTTAGCGTCCGGATGTGTCTCTGCATATCTCATAGACAAATGAAAAGAAATTGTACTTTTACCTACTCCACCTTTATTATTCCATAAAGCATAACTATTGATTAATGACATATATCTCCTCCATATAATTTTTAGAGCCAAATTAGAGCCATTTAAATTATATCACATTTTTGAGTTTATAAAAAGGCTCCCAAGGAAAACCTTGGAAGCCTTGAATTTACTGTAATTCTATTAATTACTCGATAACTGTAGCAACACGTCCAGAACCTACTGTTCTACCACCTTCACGTTACCTGAATAGCGTTTTTCAACATATTTTCTATGCTTTTTATGGCTGAAATCTGCATAGTTTCGTTAATTTTGCATGGTCTATTTTTATTTGCATGGTTTCTTGGCACCGTTTTGGCACCGGATACTTCTCTTAACCAAACTGAAAGTTTCCTTTTATTTCTTCATAAACATACGAACTTCAACAAGCAAACTAAAAACAAATAAAACCTCGATAATCAACATTGTAACTGCAATTGAAAAAGCCTGAAAAATACATCCAACAATAAGCGAAACTATTGTTATTGCTATTGCAAAAATCCGATAGCTTAACGACTTATATAACCATGAATACGGAAGTAAATGAGCACCAAAAACCATTGCGTAAACCATTACCATTTTATCAGGAACAGCACTAAATACCCACATCACAATTAATAAGTATAAAAACTGGTTACAGGTAAATAAAAATCCAACATTGCCAAGAGGATTGCTTTTATCAAAAATATCAACTTTTAATGCTTTACCAATTAGCCAGGAAATCGGCATCAATGGACTCGAACAGCAAAACACAAATATATTCTCTTTATCTTGTGGTAAATCCAGCATTATCACAATTAGTATCAATAACCAGATAACAATCGATGCACCGATAAAGGGCAATCCCTTTTTCTGCTTTATTACTATATCATTTCTTAAACTTTCCAAGTCTGTTATGTTTTCCTTAATATTATTCATTTATGGTTCTCCGTTCCTGTTGGTATTGTTGTAATGCGTGAGTATATAACTCGCACTTTTTTTTACGATAACTACCGTAAATCACAAGACAGATAAAATATAGGCACAAGATAATAGAAAAAAAGAGCATCCATTGATGCAAATAACTTATATCTCCAAATAGCCCTATGCTATAAAAAAACAATATTTCATAGAATGTTATCGCCAACATAAAGATAGTAAGTCTTGCGGTGAAACCAAATCGCCTTATAAACAGCCGGGTAAAAGCCACACAGAATATAAGCACTCCGCCCAGCGTCCAAACAATTGTTTTTGTAAGATTGACAACAGAAATTGTGTCGATTCTAGATATCCAACTTACAATAAGTTCAAGTATCAGAAACCATGTTACCACGAAGCATGTTCCATTTCTTAACCATATAAAAAAAGTTTTAAGTTCTTTTTTAGTATTCATAAATATCTCCTAAATAGATAAAAGTGTTTTTATTTGTTTTGCGTAACGGCGTGATATGAAAAGAATTTCACCATTTATCATTTCCGCAGTTATTGAACGATTAAGTTCGGGCTTCAATAATTTAATTTTATTGATATTTACAAGTTGTGATTTTGAAATACGTACAAAATCCTTGTCAGACAAGATTTCTTCAAGTTCATAAAGTCGTTTCTTTATTTCAAGGACCTGCGTCTCGGTATAAAGAAAGGTACGGTTGTCAACGCTTTCAAAGTATAATACTTCTAGAGGAGAAATCAAATAATGCTTATCATTACCAATAGTGTCAAGTTTTTCTTCAAAGGCTTCGATATGTTTTTTTAATTTCATTACACTTGCATCTGCCTTCGGGCATTTTATGATTATTTCAAAAAATTCGTTTATATTTTCTATTATCCGGATATTCATAATGTACCTCCTGTAATTGTCATTATAGCGAGAGCAGCTAAAATTTCCAAGCAAATTTAGGCAAGCGGTACATAAAAGAACTATAAGTGGTTCAGTACTGCAATAAAAAAGCTGATAAAGGCATTTTCACGCTTTATCAGCTTTAGGGCTGAGAATTATTTTTATGGCACTACTATAACAAATCCAATATGCTCTATGTTCTTATCAAAATAGAAGAAAATTCAAATTCGTCTCTCCGTTAAACACATCGGCTTACTGTGATTTATCAGTTAATAAGTTTACTCGCCAGTTTGTATACTTGATTTATTTCTTTGCTTTCTAACTTCCAGTTATTGAGTTCATCTTTAATCAGCTCCGGAAATTTTTTACTAATATCTCTTAAAGCATTACCTACTGATTTCCTAACATATTCACTCGGATCTTCTTTTAAGGCTACAATCCGCCTAATTGCTTCATTCGGATTATCTTTGAAATATGGTCTACTTGTCCATATTCTTAATCCTTCCGTAACTGCTCTCCTCGTATTTGGATTATCATTTTCTAACCAGTCATCAATGATCGGAAGTGCTTTTTCATATCCTGTATTTTTGCAAAATTCATCAAATGCCTTTGCTAATACTTCCTGAACTCTCCAATTATCATCTTTAGAAACTTCATCTCTCATAAATGTCAAAATATCATTTTGTTCTGATAAGTATCCAAAAAGAAATACCCCGTACATTCTTACTTGATAGGTATTTGAGTTATAAGCTAAAAACGCCAACTTCTTGACAAATTCTTTATCATTAGATCTATAATCGGATAAGGCTCTTTTTTCTTCCTCTTTAAAACCATTTTCTATCAAAGAAATTTCTTTTTCTAAACTCGCAATATAATTTTCCAAACAAAATCACCTTACTTTCAAATTCAAATTTTTTTATTATCCAAGCTCTAAATCCAGCCACCTAGCATTTGCCCAGCTATGCTCTTTTTTTGTAGAAACTCATCACTAAAACAAAAGATATAAGCTGACCTATTAATATTCTTATAATCTGCAAATTATCAGCTTCGTTGTTAGATATTACATGTAAAAGATTTGTTACAACAATATTATTGAACAAGTGATCTCCAATCCCCATCCATAGTGAACCTGTCATTTTATAAAGCACCGACCACTTTATGCTCATAACACCCGACAAAATAATATATCCAATTCCCATTACAAGTAAATTACCGAGAGATGAGTTGCCTTCTATATAGTCTCTCATAGGCATAACCCAATGCCAAACTCCTAATAATAAGGCAATAAAAAACACTATGCCTTTGAAACTCATTCTATTTTCAAGCAGACGAGAGAAAAGTCCTCGAAAAATCCCCTCTTCCATCCAAACATTTATAAGATTGAAAGTAATACAAAGTAGAATAAATCTAATTCCAGTTTGCTTAACCGCCTCACCGTTTAATGAAAAACCACTTGTATAAACAGAAAGCTGAACATTCCCATTCATACAATACAGCAGAACACATTCTACAAGATAAGCAATTGAAAAGCAGGAAACTCCCAACGCCAATCCTTTTAAGACATTCTGTACAATCTTAGTTTTTTGTAAATCCGATGCTATTCCAAGAAAGTTTTGATAACACAAGCATTACCACCAAAATAATTATGCCAAAAACCTTATGTATAAAATTCTCTGCTAGGATTGTTTCGTCTGTTCTTATCCCAAAGTACTCTACAACTCTTGCGATACAGCATATAAGAAAAATCAGCACACAACTTAATATAGATTTTTCAAAGATTACTTTTTTCATTTTCATCACCTATACAACTTCATCTCTCAGTATTACTGGAAGTTTCGCCTTGTTTCTTTTATTTTCATCACAATAATAGATGAAAATAATGCTGATAATACTACCAACAACCATAGATTTCCTGCAAAATTATTATATGATTGTAATAAACCTGCAAATCCCTCTCCATCTTTGAGGTAGGATGATAAATCAAATACTTTTTCATGTAGACCTCCCAGATTAAAATTCTTCAATGTATTTCAACAATGGCTCTAAATACGACTTATCCGTCCAATCACACTTTTTCCCCACTGCACACATCAATGCTTTTTGCCAAGGTTCATATTCGTCTGGATTTTGCTTCGCAACTGCTTTCTGTAACATCTTGCAAAGCATTCTATCCGTAAACTTCATTTTTTCTTCATCCCATACTCCTCGACAATAAAACGATGGAATATTACTAAGTGCATCTTTAAAATGCATCTCCCTCACCTGTTGTATTGCTTTCTCCTCATATGGAGAAGCACCAACTGCAAATACTGCAATCTTCTTGCCTGTCAATTGCCCTATATTTTTCTTTAAGAATTGCAACCCTGCAATACCAGAAGCATATACACCTCCACCCAAAATGATAACATCATAATTCAACAAATTAGCGACTTTAGCATCCTTAGTTTCTACATAATCATAGCCAAGTTCCTCCACTAACCAATCCACATACTTTTTCGTTGCTCCATATTTTGATTGATATAAAATAATACCTCTACTCATAATCTCAAATCTCCTTTAAATTATCTTCAATTTGTATAATGGTCTGTATAGTAATCTGCAACTGCTCTTCAGACACTCCTTCAAACATTCTCTTCAAAAGATTCATACTCCTTTCATCGTTTTTCTCACAAAACTCCTGGCAATATGGTGTAAGTTCAATGCGTTGCTTTCTCTTATCCTGTTCATCAACAGAAATACTTACAAAGCCCTTCTTCTCGAGTTTCAACAGTATCTGCTTCACATTCTGATGAGAGCTACCCATAATTTCTGCCAACTCTTTAACTGTAGGAGTTTTTTTGCATAAGTTGATACATATGATTACAAAAAACTGTTTCCAACTAATTTCTTTCATAGTACTGTCCGCCATTGCCTGAAATCTGTTCTCAAAGGCACTTAACAATCCCAACAGAAAATATGATGATTCAATGCCTGTAAAATTCACATTATCACTTCTAATTGCTTCCTTTAAATTCATTACGCCTCCAAAAGGTAATATGTTACTTTATTAAAGGTAACACATTACCTTTTATTTATCAATAGAAAAGACCGACAAAATATTCGCCTTTAACATGACAGAAAATTCAAATTTTTCCTAGTCCAAATATGTCTATTATAACAGAAGTTATTTTGCACCAAGAATTTAAGAATGCGGAGCTTTACACTCCGCACCCACACTACACATATATTAGCTCATCTAATACAATTTCTTCTGCCGAACTTCGCACATTATTCATTAGCCCTACCCACTTCATTTGATCGGAAGTTTTCAATTCTTCTGTAATTCCTGCTTCTGCTTTCATATGCTCCATAAGAAGCTCCATTCTCTCATAACACTCCCCATCTACCTCATGCAAATGATCATTCAATTTGCCCTCCAGCAGCAACTTAATATATTGTCATCTGTGGTATGATTTCAAATACTCCCACCGCATTCGTCCGTACCTGCCAATCTCATAACGTGTCCCCTCCGGTAGCTGCAAATCCGGATAATACAATCCATCTGCTCCAAGTGTGTAACTGATTCCATTTTCTCCAATGATGTGTTTCTCCATAAACTGCTCCTATCTGCCACCTCTATCCGCTCTGTAATGATGGCTCTGTCTATTATTTTCTCGTTCCTTTACTTCCTGCGTTTTTCGTTGTAACTTCGCTTTTAAGTTGTCTGGTTCTACCTTATTTCCGGTCTGTTGCTTCCACCTTGCAATTGCCGACTGATAATTGTTATACTCTGCCCTAGAAGCCTTATATTCAGTCAGAAACTCCTTTACATTCTTGTAGCCATAACCCTGCACAATACTTGATAAATACTGCTTCATATTGCCTATCTGTGTCTTTATCTGTTCTGCCTGTTCCTGCAATTCCTTGCGCTGTTTTGCCTTGAATATACCCTTTGTTCCGGCAAGTTCCTTTTCCACATTTGCAAGCTGTTGCTCCCTCTCATAAAGAGCGGTATTCTGCCTCTCCAGTTTATTATAAATATCTGCAAGCCTCGGATACTTGGAAGCAAGTGCTGACTTCTTCGGCATTTCCGCTACAGGCTCGCTTTTGGCTTTTCCCCTCTTAAACGCTGTCTGCTCCGGTTCTGCCTTTACAATCGTTTCCATGCCCTTATCCTTTTGTGAAGCCCTCTTGAACAACTTACCAATGAGAAGTTCCAACGCATAAACAGCGGTCATAATAATACTTTTTAGTAGTACCGGATTTCTCCCCGACTTCTGAATGGAATCCTTTACTTTCTGTCCGATTTCGCCCTGCTTCACATCCATAATCTGCACCTCCGGCACGCCGCAAACCAGCGCCCTGTCCACCGTCTGATTCCACATGGAACGAACTTGATTATCCGCTTTTATCTGCTCTGCTTTTGGATTGTTCTTGCCAACCTTTTTCATCGGTAGATACACCCCGTTCTTATCAAATACTTTCAGTTTCTCCCTATCATTCCGCACATAAATATTGATAAGATCTGTATAGGAGCGTTTCACTTCATCAAGGAAAACAGCGCTCTTAAACCGGCTGTCTTTTATGGTAAATACGTTCCGCTCATATACTTCGCCCTTGGGAATGATTTTACAGCCACACCGAAGCTGTCCTACTTCATCCAGTATCTCTTTCTTGGTGCGTACATGCTTTCCGTTTTCATCATAAAACATATTTCTTGTGGCAATCTTCTCCACAGGCTCATCAAGCAACTTTCGCTCCGAAAAGATAAGATGGATATGATAATTGGTCTTGCGTTTGTTATGGTGCAAAGCAGCGATACACTCCACACCGTAATTTTGTTTGAAGTGTTCCGTAAAAAGTTTCAGCAGCCTGTCCGGCTCATAATCCACAAAGCTTTCCGGCAGTGCAATGATCAGTTCCCTTGCTTCAATGCACTTGCCTTCCGTTCCGCTTTTCTTAAACTCCTCCTGATTACACTTGGCAAGTTCCGTCCAAAACTTACGGTCAGTTGTTTCATAAACTGCGTACAAATTTTCCTGCCTTGCGTGACTGGAGATATAGTTAATCCTGCCTTTTAAATTTGTCAATTTTGACATCTGTATAAATGAATTTCTTACAATAGACATTGCCCCCTTTCTTTGAAAAATGATGGCGATTATGCCATTGTGAGTGGACACATAGGTGTCCGTTTACGAACTCATTGCCGTATCCGGCATGGACACAAATGCGACAGCATTTGAAATGGCAGCTATGCTGACCTTCGCCCCCTGCAAGGGCGAAATACACAGAGTACAAATCTCCGATTTGTGCGATGGGTGTATTTCGCTCTCAAACGCCGAGGGCTCGTGAATGTAGTCCGCTTCCGCCATTACACCCTAATCCGGCTTTCTCCTTAACTGCCATATACAGGAGCGTGCCACGCTCCCGTCATACACATTAAAGGAAATGTTTTACCATCTAAAGTTCCGGTGCATTCCCACCTTTTCCAGATACTCCTGCCTTGCCTTTTCTCTCTCTTCCTCGGTTGGTGCAGTCTTATATTTTGTATATAAATCCCGCCTTACCATAGCTTCCAATTTTTCTTCCAAACCTTTCTTGATCTCCGGTAAAACATCATCTATTTCCACCAAGTGATATTTAAGGAGTGCAATAAATAATTCCTCTGAAATCTGCATATTTTTCAATCCTATCAATCCATCCTTTCCATCAAGACCGCAACAACGCAAGGTCTATAAATTTTGCAACCTTGCAAGGTTCATCACCGCAAATTTTATATAGTCTGCATTGTTGCGGTCTTCCCTTAAATCTGCTTTATCTTATCCAGTTCCCAATACCATGAGTTATTGATTTTTCTTGCCCTGATACACAGCTCCTTTTTGGCATTTTCCAATGTTCTTTTAGAAATCCCCTGTTCCTCAGCCATATCAAAAATCTCATTACTCTGTACCGCATTAGAAGTCTCTGCCAGTTCCCGAAGCATCCGCTTTGCCTGCTCCAATTTATTTGCTTTTGGGGCAATACCACCAAGCACTTCATCCGCTGTAATCTCATAATCTCCCATCCACTTAAAACCACGTTCCATCAGTTCAAATGCCTTGGGATGTCCGAACTGTGCCAAATTATTTTTTATCTGAACAACTGCTCTGATATTAGGTTCTCCTTCCACTCTGCCGACTAACAACACGCTCCTTGCTACTGCAAAGAAATCAATAGAACCCATGCCCCTATAAGCCGCCTTATTACCAGATGCCTTATTCATATGACCGATAAGAATAATGGCACATTTGTATTTCTCCGCCAAAGCTCCTAATCGCTTCGTCATATCCCTTGCTTCATTTGCTCTGTTCATATCTATGCCACCACCCAAATAGGCTTGTATCGGGTCTAAAATCAACATCCTCGCTCCCGTCTGGATAATGGCTTCTTCCAGCCTATCATCTGCCATAGAAAGGGATTTGTCGCTTTCATCAATTATCAATATCCTCTCACAATCTGCACCTGCCTTTTCAAGCCTTGGCTTTACAGTATCTGCAAGCCCGTCCTCGGCAGTCTGATAAATAATGTTCATTGATTCCATCAGCTTCATATCATTATCCATCCCCTCTCCTTTGGATAACTTGGCAGCAATATTTAATATCAAGGTTGTCTTTCCGTCTCCAGGATCACCTTGTACGATTGTCAGCTTTCCATAAGGGATGAATGGATACCAAAGCCACTCTATCTCCTGCGACTGCACTTCTGACATCTTAATCATTTTCAGTTCTGTTTTCTTTTCTTCCATAAAGTCCTCCGTTTCCTAAAATCTCATTGTCACACGGAAGAACCTCTGTTATACTTATGCTGTGATTACATAGGTAACAGAGGTTTTCCTGTTATCACAAGTCCTAGCAGTTGCCGCTGTTAGGGCTTTTCTCTTTTTCAAAATCCAGCATATCCGCTACTTTTCTTTGTTGGTTCGGATATAAGTGTCCGTAAGTATTTAATGTGATACGTATATCTTTATGTCCCACCCTCTCCTTTATCAGAATGGGCTCAATTCCTTTATTAATTAAATACGCCACATGCGAATGTCTCAAATCGTGAACTCGAATTTTCTTTACTCCTGCTTTCTCCATTTGGTGCTTCATCTTGTGCTGTACTGCTTCCTGCACAATAGGGAAGAGTCTTTCATTCTCCGGCATCCCATAATGACTATCTATAAAATCCTTAATCTCCTGTTTAAGAAACTCCGGTATTTCTATCAGTCTTACAGATTGCTTCGTCTTAGGCTCCGTAATCACATCCTGCCTTTCTGTTCGATAGTAAGTCTTGGTAATGCTAATTTGATTTCTTTCAAAATCAACATCCTTTGGTGTAAGTGCCAACAACTCTCCAATTCTACACCCCGTCCAAAAGAGTATTTCAAAGATAAGATAGTATCTGCTTCCCGGTTCCATCGTCTGTATGAACTTTTGGTACTCATCTACTGTCCAGAAATCCAGACTTCTGTTATCCGAGCTTCCCATACGCTTAACTTTTTTACAAGGATTTGTGTGTAAATCGTAAATTCGTGAAGCGTGAGTGAATAAGCTAGTTAGCTGATTTTGTATCATTCTTAAGTAGGCTTCCGAAAATCCTTTGGTCTGCATTTCATTCTGCCACTGAATAATCTGCCCTGCAGTTATCTCACTCATCATCTGATTACCAAAATACGGAATGATGTGTTGCTCCATCATATATCGTTTGTTCTTCATGGTGCGTTCCTTCAGCTCATTCTGCTTATCTTCAAAATAAACTTCCATAAATTCACTTAGCTTCATATCCATACTTCTGCTGTTATTCAATTTCTTCTGTCGCTCATACTCAAGAGCCTCTCGCTTTGTCTCAAAACCTCTTTTTCTTCGCTTTTTCTTTTCACCCCTGGCATTTGTTTCAAACCATTGGGCTGTCCATTTCTTAGTGTCTTTTTCTTTGTATGCCATACTGCTCTCCTTTCCTATCCTACTGATAATTCGTAGCCATACATTTTTTTCGCCCAATACGCTCTTGGAATTCTTCCAGCCATTGTGATATATCCTTGCGAAGCCAACTCTTCATTCATGCTTTTTACCAGCTTGTACGCATGAGATTTGGAACAATTCAATTCCCGGGCTACATCATCGGCACTCATCATAT